>VOFF01001036.1_pt1 | contig 28001 bp, 35 predicted proteins | sample 5384061 | NCBI WGS metagenome assembly VOFF01 (sample SAMN12384725, study PRJNA508395) | human gut metagenome | isolation source: healthy gut E | host: Homo sapiens
CTCTTCCGAGAGGGATTCACCCAGAAAATAATTCAGTTCCGTCGGACTCTTGATAGCCAATGCCAGATGGAAACGGGCAGTGTTCCACCATTCCTGTACCTGATTATATTTTTTCTTCGTAAGTCATCTCCGGTAAAAACTGATAACGGGACGACGGTGCACTCCTGCGCTCTATCTTCCGTATAAGCCGTTTTATAATACGGTCTTTATTTGCTTCACGGATTGCCACCACTTCTTCATCCAAACCGGTCGGCCAACGATGCATCTGACGCTTAACCAGGGAACGGTCCGGTTCGATGCTCTCGGGATGCTCCAATAACTTGAACTGATGATAAAGGTCAATAAACAGGTCGGGAGAAACTTCGTCTGCCAGCTTTCCCGTCAGTAATTGCCAGAAATAAGTGATTGTTTGCACAGACAACTCCTCACCCGTTGAAAGTTCATCAATAGGAGACCCGTCATATTCGATTAAAAGTAAAATACGCTTCGCCACGGCATTTCCCATATTACTGCCACCTCCCGTTGATTTCAATCCGGGAAGAAACGAATGAGCGCAGAGCCTCCCCTGAACAATTTTATGTTCTGGCTCTCTTCCGCCATTGTCACCAAATGAGGAAAGTCCCTGTTAAACACTTTTAGTAAAAAGAATTGTCGTACGTTAGTTCTTTTCTTTTAATCATAAACATCGCTGCTTTTTATATTGATTAGAGTAATATTACAATCATGCCACTCACATAGGGGAGATTATATCCGGGGATATACACTTACACTTGTCCACAAATATAATATTTTTAATCGGAAAAACGATGAATATCCACTTTTAAAACATTCTAATAAGAGAAATATTTAAAGCAAAATGATATTTATGTGGCTATTTTACTACATTTTGATTTCATTTTTAGCATTCCACAAGAAACCAGGTATTTTTACACTTCATAGAAAGCTTGAAAAATATATGTTTTCACTTGCAATCTTCAAAAACTATTTATATCTTTGTGAAAAGTAATTTTAGAGGCTCAAGCCTCACATTTTAGGTAAAGGTATTGGTCATTATAAGTATTAAAAAAGTCTACTTGTGAAAGTAGACTTTTTTATTTTTCACATTCTTTCATAAATGTATATTACAAACTGGTTTATTATATCCTTCTAAAAAGTCTTATTACAAACTCATTAAATAAAACATGACTATTATATTTACAACAACTTATCGTCATCTTGTCTTAACCAACCTCTCACTTTGAAACATAAAGTAAGCAGAATTTGCAAAAAACTTTTCTATAGTAATTTTTTTCACTAATTTTGCAACAGTATTAATCATTAAAACAATAATACCTATGAACAAAGCAGAACTTATTGTAGAGTTGGCTGAAAAAGCCGGTTTAAAAAAACAAAAGGCTAAAAAGGTCTTGGAAGCTTACATGGAGATCGTAACAGAAAAAATGTCCCAGAACGAAGAAATATCTATCGTTGGTTTTGGCACATTATTACCCAGACCGCAAAACAGCCGTTTGGCTCGTAATCCTAAAACAGGTACTCCGGTACAGATCCCGGCAAGAACAACAGTAAAGTTCAAACCAGGTAAATTCCTGCTGGAGGCTATGAACGGTAGCAAATAAAACCAAACCACTCCATATGTAAAATGAACGTCCGGACTATACCAATAGCACGGACGTTGTTCTTTTCTCCCCCTAGACAAAAGCGGCTGATGTAACAGAATCGTAACATATATTTCATTCAACCGAAATACCAAATGCCTTCCTTTGCAGAAAATAATTAATTTTGTAAACAAAGGAATGAATTATTCATTTCAAATTAAATAAAAAAAGACTATGGATATGCCCCGAATTCTTGTTGTGGATGACGAAGAGGACTTGTGCGAAATCCTCAAATTCAATCTTGAAATAGAAGGTTATGAAGTGGATACGGCTTTTAGTGCGGAAGAAGCATTAAAAGAGGACCTGTCTGTCTATCAATTGCTTTTGCTCGATGTTATGATGGGAGAAATCTCCGGATTCAAGATGGCGAGTATATTAAGGAAAGAAGAAAGCACGGCTGATATACCGATCATATTTCTGACAGCCAAAGATACTGAAAACGATATGCTGACAGGCTTTAACCTGGGAGCGGACGATTATATTTCAAAAACCTTTTTCGATCCGCCAGGTTGTCGCACGTGTTAAGGCTGTATTACGGAGAACAACCGATAAAGAGAAAAACGAGACGAACGAACTTCTCGAATATGAAACATTAGCACTCGATCCCAAACGCATTAAAGCATCGGTAGACGGCAAGGAAGTCCCGCTGACCAAAAAAGAATTCGAGATTTTGAAATTACTGCTGGAGAATAAAGGAAATGTTTTCTCACGTGAAGAGATCCTGTCCCGTATCTGGAAAGATGAAGTATATGTGCTGGATCGAACAATCGACGTAAACATTACCCGTCTGCGTAAAAAGATAGGCCCTTACGGAAAAAACATCGTTACCCGACTCGGCTTCGGTTATTGTTTTGAGTACTAATCCTGTTATTTAATCATGGTAAGAGTAGAAAAGATGAAAAACCGGATACCTTTCAGCCAGCGGTTATTCTGGTCGATTTTTGTGATGTTCCTTGGATTTACAGTTTGCTTCCTGTTGTTTCAATACCAACGGGAACGGAATTTTCGCAGGAGAAGTTGAATAATGTATTGAGTAACTACAATTACCAATTATTTAGCCGTACCCAACAGGATACCGACATTAATAAGACGGTAAGGCAATTTATCGAAGAAGATATTCCGCAAAAAAAGAATTGCGTGTCACCATTATCGATCCCAACGGAAAAGTCTTGTTCGATAATAGCGGGACAGAAGAATTCAACAACCATAACGATCGTAGCGAAGTGCGCAAAGCCCGTTTGTATAATGAAGGCTTTTTGCCATCCGCACCTCGGGATCGACGGGCAGACGGTATTTTTTATTCGGCCAGCAATATAGGCAGTTATATCTACCGTTCGGCGCTCCCTTATGATCCTTATGTGCAAAGTGCCTTATCCACGGATGGGACTTCATCTATTTTATGATACTGATGACATTGATCTTTTTCTTTGTCCTCTCCCCGCTTTACATTCAGTATCGGACGGACCATATCAAGCTACGGGACTTTGCCTTGAATATAGAAAAAGACCGGATACCGGAAAACGATTATATCTTCCCCAACGATGAACTGGGAGATATCTCAAAGAACATTGTCACACTGTATCACCGGCAACAGAAGGCCAAAGACGAGCTTTCCATGGAACGTGAAAAGCTGATAAAGCATTTCCAGTACGCCAAAGAAGGATTCGCCATGTTTACGGCCGAAGGGAAAGAGATATTGTCGAATATCCTGTTCATCCAGTTCTTAAATGTTATTTCCGACAATCAGATCCGTCAGGCTGAAGATGCCCAGGATATCCGGGAACTTGAACCCATTAAGGCTTTCCTGAATAAAAATATCCCTAACATGAACCGAAACGAAAGTGTTACGCGAATCTGTAACGATCGATAAAAACGGGAAAATATTTCTGATCGAATGTATCCTGTTCCTGGATAACAGCTACGAAATATCCATCAATGATATTTCACGCCAGGAAGAAGAGAGCCGGATGAAACGCCAGCTTACCCAGAATGTCGCCCACGAACTGAAAACACCCGTCAGCAGCATTCAGGGATATCTGGAAACGATTATCAGCAATCCGGAACTTACTCCCCGACAAACGCCAGTTCTTCCTGGAACGTTGCTACTCACAGAGTACGCGCCTGACCGGATTATTACGTGACATCTCTGTACTGAACCGTTTGGACGAGGCGTCCGGAAATGTTCGACTTGTCCGACATAAATATCCCGAAACTGATCGTCGAGATCCAGAAGGAATGTTCGAAAGAGATGGAAGAAAAACAGATCACATCTGAAGTTATTCTGCCGGGCGATCCTACAATACATGGCAACTACTCCCTATTGTATTCCATTTTCCGTAACCTCTACGACAATGCGATCGCATATGCCGGAGAAGGAAGCCAAATAACCGTGAACTGTTATAAAGAAGATCCGAAATTTTTTATTATTTCAGTTTCGCTGATAACGGTGTGGGTATTTCGGAAGAACATATCAACCGCATCTTCGAACGGTTCTACCGGGTGGATAAAGGACGTAGCCGCAAAGTCGGCGGAACAGGACTGGGATTGTCTATCGTCAAGAATGGGGTTAATTTCCATAAAGGACAGATTTCGGCTAAGAGTAGTCCGGGCAAAGGAGTGACCTTCTTCTTTACCCTGAAGAAAAAAATTATAAACATAAATTACAGGTATATATAGTATAAAAATGTGTCGTATTTTATATCTTCGCGCCCTATTTTCCTATAAAAAACAAGGCAAAGATGAATATAAACGAGTTGACATGCGGTCTGGACTTCGGAACATCAAATTCCATTATATCGCTGACAGACAAAGCAACACGGAAAGAAGTATTTTCGTATAGCGAAAGTTCCATTCTGTATTTTCCGGACACAAACGAGATGAAATACTATGTGGGTAAAGAGGCCCAGGATAAATATATTGAAGAAGAGATGACCGGGCGTCTGCTGAAACCGTCAAGACGCTGCTCCGCCAGGACAAGTTTCTTTCTACCTGGATATTCGGTAAAAGAATGACGCCCGATCAACTCGTTACCTGCATCATCCGCCATTTGAAAGAGAAAGCGGAAGCCTTCGCCGGAGCGGAAATCACGGATGTGATACTTGGAAGACCTGCCGTTTTTTCGGAAGACCCCAAGCAAGAGACTTTGGCAGTCAACCGCCTGACGCTTGCCGCCCGTAACGCCGGTTTCAGAAACATCAAATTGCAATTGGAACCGATTGCCGCCGCCCTCTCCTATGAGCAACGGCTCGATCATAGCGAAAACGTACTGGTTGCCGACCTCGGTGGCGGTACTTCCGACTTTACCATCATGAACCTTTCTCCCGATAAAATCCGTAAGGAAGACCGCAAAGACGATATCATCGCTCACGGTGGTGTCTATATCGGCGGTGACTTGTTCGATTCGGAAATCATGTGGTACAAAGTGACTCCCCATCTGGGCCGGGGCGTAAAATACCAATCGTACGATAAAGAGATTGAAATACCTTCCATTCTCTACCGCGAACCGAAAAACTGGGGAAAGGACATTTATGTTGAAGGATCTCAGGCAAAACTGCGCCGTTCGAGTTTGGATAACTAACTACCATCTGTTCAAAGGAATCGGCAATCCAAAAAATCCTAAGAGAAGATAATGACTTTGAAAAGAGTTTTGATCGAGTTTAATAACTATGTCTTCTCCCTGATATATCTGAAAATATTGGACACAGCGCAAATAACGCAGCAATATACTCCGTCTTTATCACAGGAGGTAGCAAACGCGAGTTTCACCCTACGAGTAGTCCCTCGCCTAGGAAATTGCAGTTTCCAGGGCAGGGAACTACGAAGATCAACGTTCCTTGATCGGAACATATACCTGTTCATCCAACACATTCTTATAAGCTGGACGGATAATACGTTTACCATCGAAATGTAATTCTTCAATGCGATGGGCAGTCCAACCTACGATACGGGCCATAGCAAACAGCGGTGTATAGATTTCCTGCGGCAAACCGATCATTTCATACACAAAGCCTGAATAGAAGTTCCACGTTTGAAGAAACACGTTTCTTCGTTCCTTTATGTTTGGCGAAACATTCGATGGCACGTTCTTCCAGCAGTTCGAGGAAAGCAAATTCTTCTTCACGTCCTTTTTCTTTTTAGCCAGGTCACGAGCAAGTTCTTTCAAAACAACGGCACGCGGATCGGAAATTGTATAGACGGCATGACCGATACCGTAAAATCAGTCCGGTCTTATTATAGGCCTCTCTTGTTCAGCATCCGCATGAAATAGGTATCTATCTCGTCTACATTTTTCCAGTCGGCTATGTTTTCTTTCAGATGATGGAACATATCAACCACCTGGATATTGGCTCCACCGTGCAACGGACCTTTCAACGAACCGATACCGGCTGCAATAGAAGAATAGGTATCCGTTCCGGTCGAACTGGTTACACGGACTGTAAAGGTCGAGTTATTACCGCCACCGTGCTCGGCTTGCAAAACAAGCAACAGGTCAAGTGTACGGGCATCCAGTTCCGTAAAGTCTTTTTTCAGCATATGCAGGAAGTTTTCTGCAAGCGAAAGGTTTTCGTGCGGATGGCGGATATGCAGGGAACGGCCGTGTGTACTATGACGATAAATATTATAAGCATACGCTATAATGGTCGGGAAACGCGAGATCAGTTCGATGGACTGCCGCATCAGGTTGTCACGGGAAGTATCGTCAGGATTCGATCGAACGTATACATTTCCAAAACACTACGGGCAAGGATATTATTCATGATATTCTGTCCTTCCAGGTCGAGGATATTCATCTTGGTTTTCTGTTCCAACGGCATATTATCGCAGATCAAGCCTTTGAAAGAGGCTAACTCTTCTTTATCGGGCAACTTTCCGGAAAGCAACAGATAAGCCACTTCCTCAAAAACCGAAACGTTTTTTTTTTGATCAGGGCATGCGCCAGGTCCTCCACATCGTAACCCTCTGTAAAACAGTTTACCGGGAATAGCTTTCAGGCCACCGTTATCCGGCAGGCGTTCGTAACCAACTACATTACCGATCTTAGTCAGGCCGACCAACACCCCGCTGCCGTCCTCGTTACGCAGACCACGTTTCACGTTGTACATCGGAAACAGTTCGTTATCAATCTTGCAGGCATCTTTTGACGCATCCGACAGTTTGTAAATAAGATATTCTTTTTTCATCACGATTTGTTATTTTTACGAGGTTACAATAAAGATATGATACAATCACCAAATTCTTTGGTGCCAAGAGATTTTCCTTCCGGCATAAAACGTGCCAGGTCATTCGTTGCTTCTCCTTTCGAGAAAGCCTTTTCCATGGCAGCCGTGATCAGGTTGGCAGCTTCGTTCCAACCCATATATTCAAGCATCATCACGGGAGGAGAGTAAGAGGGAAGACGGGTTCACGATATTCTTTCCGGCAATATTAGGTGCCGTCCCATGTGTCGCTTCGAAGATCGCATAGCCGCTGTCGTAGTTGATGTTGGCTCCCGGTGCGATACCGATGCCACCTACCATGGCGGCCAATTGGTCGGAGACATAATCGCCGTTCAGGTTGAGCGTCGCAATAACGGAGTATTCTTCCGGGATCAATAAGGTATTTTGCAGGGAAAGCATCGGCAATCACATCTTTGATAATGACCTTTCCGGCAGCCGATGTTTCTGCCAGCGCTTTGGCGGCTTCGGCTTCACCCTTTTCCTTTTTTGATCTTTTCGTATTGCGGCCAGGTGAATGTCTTGTCGCCAAACTCGCGTTCCGCCAGAGCATATCCCCAGAGTTTGAAACCGCCCTCAGTGAACTTCATGATATTTCCTTTGTGCACCAGTGTTACACTCGGCAACTGATTGGTCAGGGCAAATTCGATGGCGGCACGCACCAGCCGTTCGGTTCCTTCTACCGATACGGGTTTCACGCCGAAGGAGGAAGTTTCCGGAAAACGTACTTTCGTCACTCCCATCTCTTCCGTCAGGAACTGAAGGAATTTTGCTGCTTCAGGTGTCCCTTGCTGCCATTCGATGCCGGCATAGATATCTTCAGTATTCTCGCGGAAGATATACATATCGACCTTCTGCGGTTCACGTACCGGAGAGACGACACCTTTAAACCAGCGGACGGGACGCAGGCAAACGTACAGGTCGAGTGTCTGCCGTAAAGCCACGTTCAGGGAACGGATACCGCCGCCGATGGGAGTAGTCAGCGGACCTTTGATACCTACCATATATTCGCGGAAAGCATCCATTGTTTCGTCGGGCAGCCAACTGCCTGTTTGATTGAACGCCTTTTCGCCAGCCAATACTTCTTTCCATTCGATAGAGCGCCGGCCGCCATATGCTTTTTTCGATGGCGGCGTTTACAATCTTCTGGCTGACCGGAGTGATCTCCGCTCCCACTCCGTCACCTTCGATAAAAAGGAATGGTTACTTTGTCCGGGACGATCAGACGGTCGTTTTGTTTTGTTATTTTATTCATCATGATAGTTTATTAATTTTGTTCAGTATTTATCAGAATTGAGCTATACATGTGCCATATTCAATGCTGATCCGGACTTGAACCATCGGATTTGCAAATCATTGTACGTGTGATTTACAGGAATGATTCCTGTGTGCCATCTGCATGCAATACGATAGCAGTTAATGGCTTGCCCGGTGTGAACTCTTTCAAACCGATGATGGAGATGTGATCGTTTTCACGAATCTTATCGTAATCGTCTTTGTCGGCAAAGGTCAGGGCAAGCATTCCCTGCTTTTTCAGGTTCGTTTCATGGATGCGGGCAAAACTTTTGGCAAGCATCACTTTCACATTCAGGAAACGGGGTTCCATAGCGGCGTGTTCACGGGAGGAGCCTTCACCGTAGTTCTCTTCGGCAACCACGATGGATGAAATGCCTTTCGCCTTATACTGTTTGGCAACGGCGGAGACAGCTTCATACGTATTATTCAACTGATTCAATACGGCATTCGTCTGACCGTTGAAAGCGTTCACCGCCCCCATCAGCATATTGTCGGATATATTTTCCAGATGACCACGGAAGCGAAGCCACGGACCGGCCATCGAAATATGGTCTGTCGTACATTTACCCGAAGCCTTAATCAAAAGAGGCATTTCCAGCAAATCGTTTCCATCCCACGGAGCAAAAGGATGCAACACCTGCAAACGGTTTGAATCGGGACTGATCTTTACTTCCACATCTTTTCCGGTCGGAGCCAGATAACCGTTATCTTTTACATCAAAACCTTTGGACGGGAAATCAGTTCCCTGCGGCTCACGGAGTTTTACTTCGCGACCGTCTTCGGTCTTCAATGTATCCGTCAACGGATTGAAACAAAGGTCACCGGCAATGGTCAATGCTAGCGTCAGTTCCGGGGAAGCGACAAAAGCATGTGTATTCGGATTGCCGTCTGCACGTTTGGCGAAATTACGGTTAAAGGAGGTAACGATGGAGTTTTTGCGCGTATTGTCGTCGGTATGCCGTTTCCATTGCCCGATACACGGACCGCAGGCGTTAGCCATGATGGTGGCACCGAGCTTTTCAAAGTCACCGATGATACCGTCACGTTCGGCTGTATAACGGATCTGTTCCGATCCCGGATTGATGATCAGCGGGGAAGCGACAGGTATTTTATCTTCAAAAAGCCTGCCGGGCGATAGAGGCGGCACGGCTTAAATCCTGATAAGAGGAGTTCGTACATGAACCGATCAGGCCGACTTCCATCTGGCGGGGATAGCCGTTTGCTTTTACCTTCGCGGCAAACTCAGAGATAGGCGTTGCTGCATCCGGCGTGAACGGGCCATTGATATGCGGTTCCAATTCGGACAAATTGATTACAATCACACGGTCATAATATTCATCCGGCTGTGCCCTTACTTCCATATCGGCTTCCAGATAATCCTGGATAGCATCGGCCCAGGCTGCAACGGTATCGCGGCCAGTGGCACGCAGATAAGTTGCCATATTCAGATCGTACGGGAATAATGAAGTAGTGGCACCCACTTCGGCACCCATGTTACAGATTGTCGCTTTTCCTGTAGCGGAAATAGAGGAAGCACCTTCTCCGAAATATTCGATAATGGCATTCGTCCCGCCCTTTACGGTCAGGATACCGGCTAGTTTCAGGATAACGTCTTTCGGTGAAGCCCAGCCGCTCAGACGTCCGGTCAGCTTGACACCGATCAGTTTCGGCATCTTCAGTTCCCATTCCATCCCCGTCATTACATCGACGGCATCGGCACCACCGACACCGATGGCTACCATTCCCAATCCGCCGGCATTCGGCGTGTGCGAGTCTGTTCCGACCATCATTCCGCCGGGGAAGGCATAGTTTTCCAACACCACCTGGTGGATAATTCCTGCACCGGGTTTCCAGAAACCGATACCGAACTTATCGGATACGGATTTCAGAAAATCATACACTTCGCTGTTCCCTTTTGTTGCTGTTTCAATATCTGCTTTCGCACCGATATTCGCCTGGATCAGGTGATCGCAATGAACAGTTGCCGGGACAGCGGATTTCTTTTTTCCTGCATTCATGAACTGAAGCAACGCCATCTGCGCGGTCGCATCCTGCATCGCGACACGGTCAGGACGGAAATTCACATAATCGTCTCCACGCCTGAACAGGCGTAATGCCTTTCGTCATATAAATGAGCATATAAGATTTTCTCGGCCAGAGTCATCGGACGACCGATCTTTTTCGCGGGCCACATCTACCCTTTTCGGGAAATTAGAATAAAAGCTTCTCAGCATGTCAATGTCGTACACCATATTATAATCTTATTAGTTGTTTGTTTATCAAAAAAAGCTTGTATATGCAAATAAAAAAAATTCCATGTCGTAAAGAATGTAATATATAAGACATCATATCATTTTGCATTTCTATTTTGTCATTAACAAATGTATATATAAATAAAACACCTTTTATTCAATAATGTCTATGACCCGATAGAGGTTGTCTATACAAATAAGAAAGTTCGCCTCACGTTCATTTATAAAACGCGCGGCGAACTTATTTTGTTCAACGATATATAAACTATTCTTAACTTATTTATCTTTTGTCGATTCTTGCCATTTCGCGGCATAACTATGAAGGATGGAAGCGATCCCCTCGCCGATCCGGACATAGTCTTCCGTTTTCAGATTAGCCAGCGAAGCACGGATAGACCATTCGGGAGCATCGAAGCCTCCGCCGTTCAACAGGACAAGCGATGTTTCTTGTGCCAGGCGGAACACGACATCGACCGGTTCGTAGTTGGCTTTCAGATATTCGAAGAAATCGTCTCCATAGAATTTCTTTGCCCATACTTCCATATCTATTTCACTGTAATAACCGGCACGAAGAGGATCATCGAGGAGGGTCAATCCTGAACATTTCCAAAGGGTGTGCAGGCGTTCGTGAATGATGTCGATCATGCGGGACTGATACAGGTTCTCGGAATCCAGTAAGGAAAAAGAGGCAAACAAAGACATCTGTGTCTGCTGTGGCAGGGAAAGTCCGGATGTATGATTAAGTGCGACCTGACGGCTGTCGGCAACCATACGGTCGATAAACTTCATCTTCGAGGGGGTCGAGCATGATACTGCTGTAACGTTTTTGCCAATGCTTCTTTCTTATCATCAGGCAATGCGGCAATCATACGGTCATAGATGTTATCTTCATGCAAAGAGATGACTGCCAGACGCCAGCCTGTCGCACCGAAATACTTGGAGAAAGAATAAACGCACAATGTATTATCAGGAAGCTCAGCCATCAGGGAACGGAAACCATGCACATAAGTGGCATATACATCGTCGGTAATAATCATCAGGTTGGGATTATAATTGGTAACGATATCGACAATACGCTCCGTCAATCCGGGTGTCAAAGCATAAGAAGGCGGATTACTCGGATTGACAATAAAGGCAGCCTTGACAGACGGATCCTTCAATACATCCAGGTCTTTTTTCCTGATATTGCCAGGTATGATATCCGTCACCCGTCATTTTCAGCGCATGTATTTCCGTTACATCAAATAGATAACGGGCCTGTTCGGGTATTTCTATATAAGGAGTAAAGACCGGAGCAAACAGGACGATCTTGTCTCCTTTATTCAACAGGAAGTTCTGTTGAAGGGAGTCGAAGATGTAACACATGGCAGCCGTACCGCCCTCGGTGGCAAACAAATCGAATTTACCTTTGGGCGGGCTGGTTGTTGCACAATGCCTGATCCAGATAATCACGCACCAATACTTCCGTATATTTCAAAGGATGCGGTCGGGAACGGGATACTGGTCCCCGATCACACCTTCTGCCCACTCATGTACCAGGTCGTTTTCATCAACATTCTTTACACGTACCATATAATTATAGGTATCACGTAAAAGTTCGGAACCCGGTGTTCCCTCTTGTTTATCAAGAAACTCCCTGAACCGATAGGCAATACTTGGTTTCTGGGGAACGCCGGCAAGACCGACCATACCGTCTTCCAGTTTAACCCCGCGACGGCATTCTTCCAGAGCAAACTGGCCGAGTAGAAAAAAGGCTTCGCGTGGCGTGGTAGCAATCCAGTTCGGGTTGCCACGACCGGCATTCAACATGATGTGGGTACTCTTACGGGCACTCTCATCGGCTAACCGGATCAGTATGTCCTTTAATTCGAACGGACTGATCTCCGACATTTTCTTTTCGTATTCACGGGTGACTACGATTTTATTGTTTTCTTCCATATTATATATTATATGTATGATTATTAATTTCTATTTTTATCAGAATTGAACTATCTTTTTTTCTATGATTTACATTAACAAGACAATCACCACTCCCCAGATAATCAGTAAGGTGTTACCGACAGCATAAGTAACTGTATATCCTAACGCCGGCGTCTGGCTTTCCACCGCATCTTCTATCGCACCGAGGGCGGCTGTTGTCGTTCGTGCTCCTGAAGTACAACCCAGTGTAATGGCCGGATGGAATTTAAAGAGATAGCGTCCCATCAGGACACCGGCTATCAGCGGAATGGTCGTAGCCAGTGCTCCGATAATGAACAGACTCACGCCTACCTCTTTGAAGCCGGTCACAAAACTCGGTCCGGCTGTAATGCCGACCACGGCAATGAACATATTCAGCCCTACATTATTTAATACCCACAAGGATGGTTCCGGGATACGTCCGAATGTCGGGGTGTTTGGAGCGAAGCCATCCGAATACCAGTCCGGCAATCAATGCTCCGCCACTCGTGCTCAGACTGATCGGTATATTTCCGAAATGTACTACCAATGAACCGATTACGCCACCGATAAAGATCCCCAGACCAACAAAGATCATATCCGTCTGGTTGGTCGGCCGGTCAGCATAGCCCAAAGTCGCAGCCGCAGCATTTACCTCCATCTTGGTACCTACCAGTTCAAAGCATATCGCCCGGATTAATTTTTGTTGCAGCCAGCACAGGTATATTGACACCCGCACGTTTGATACTTTTAATGCTGACGCCGTGCATCACCTTTTCATTGCGGAGACCGGCTACAGTTATTCCCGAAAACTTCTTACAGGGGAGATCAGTACAGGCAATGTCTCTGCCGGGAAGTCCAGCAATTCAAGGTCGTTCACTTCGTCTCCGATCCAATCTTCTTCTCCGATCACAAATTCACGGCGACCACTCAACACGACTTCGTTCCCTTTCTGAAGCATCAGGTCCGGTTTCACGTCATATACCACATTATTGATTCGTACGCGTTCTACAAACAGACGACGGCCCTGCCCTTCCAGATAATCTTCCAGCTCCTGTACGGTCTTGCCTGCCTCGAACCAGTCATTACTGATCTTATAAGCGCGGAAAGTGATGGGACGTGCTGCCGGCATAAAACCGGGTTGCTCGCTCTCATCGTCGGTACCCATCTTTGCTTCCAGCTCTTTACAAGCCTTCTTTACCGAAGGCAGTCCGCCCAGCAAACGAGGAGCCACATCGCTCATCAGCCAAGCAGAACCGGCCGTACCGAAAATATAACATACGGCATAAGCTACAGGCATCACATTAATCATGGATGTTTTGTCTGCCGCACTCAACCCGCTCTGGTTGATCGTATCTTCCGCTACTCCCAGCACCGCAGAGATCGTCTGCGAACCAGCCAGCAATCCAGCCGCTTCTCCGGCATTGTATCCCATCAGCTTGGCAAGCAAAAAGGGAACAAACAGAGAGAACAAACACATCAGTACGGCAAAAAACATCTGCGGAAGTCCCTCCTTTTTTAGCCCGCGAAAGAACTGCGGACCAACACTATATCCCACGGCAAAAAGGAACAGAAGAAAGAATACGGATTTAATGGGTGCCCCGATATCGATATGCAATTGTCCGATCAATACACCGACCAGCAAGACGCTGGTAACTGTTCCCAAAGAAAATTTACCTATCTTAAATTTACCTATCCAGAAACCGAAAGCCAGTGTCAGAAAGATAGCCAGTTCCGGATAGTGTTTGAGCAAATCAGCAAACCACTCCATATATACAATTATTTGACGTTAATAGTAAGACATATTCCATGTCCGATTTTATTGTGGTAAATGGAACACAATCCATGAGAAAGTTGTTGCGGGAGATTCAATTAAGAGATTATAAAAGCTCCCTTTATTTTAAATAAATTTCTATCTTTGTCCTCGCTTTTGGTGATACGCCAGCCTCCGGTTGCGTATAAAAGGGAATCCGGTGAGAATCCGGAACAGTGCCCGCTACTGTGAAGCCCGCTATAAAAGGAAAACATGCTTACACCACTGTCCGTGACAAGGATGGGAAGGTCGTTTTCCGGGCAAGTCAGGAAACCTGCCAGACAGACAAATCCGTTCTCCCTGGGACCAGGAGGGCTATTATGAACATAAAACAAATCTCTTTCAATGAAAAAGAAATGTCTGCTGACAGCCTTTCTTGTAGGTTGTTCAATGAGTATGTCTTTTGCACACGGTATGTTGCAGAAGACAGTGACCGATTATATGCTGAAAGCAAAAGGCTATGAAAACTTCCATGTCGGAACGATCGAAGGTTATCCCACTTTCGATACGATGCTTGCCAAGCTCAAAGCCAGCGGTGTAAAGAAAGTCATGCTCATGCCTTTCATGTTCGTTGCCGGCGACCATGTCAACAATGATATAGCAGGCGACTGGAAAAAGGAGCTGGAAGACAACGGTTACGAAGTATCCGTCCTGATGGAAGGTCTGGGACAGAATCCCGACATACAGGACATCTTCATCGAACATGCCCGTTTTGCGGCCAAACACAAAATGGTCGATATCATGGATAAAGAAGAAGCAATACGCTGCTGGAAAAGACTGACGGACCAAACGCCCATTATCCGTCACAGAGTCACAAATGAAAACCGGCCTCTTTCCTCATACGGGGAAAGGCCGTTTTTTTATATCAATACATTCTTGAAATTCTAATTTACACAACCAGAACTTTTACATTATTAAAGGAGCAATAACAATAGACATTTTATCTATTATCAACTAATTATTTACCATCTTTACTTGCATTTTTTATTTATATCAAAATATATACATAAAATGATATTTTGTATACATAACAAACTGGAACATTGTATTTTTTTTGCATATACATTCACATGGAGTGTAAAACAACAACTAAATCCAAAACCAAAAACATGAAAAGTACGATTAATAACGCGCCTTCTGAAATACCTAACAGTCAGTCATTACATGCAGGCTTTGATCTTCTCATAAAGCCCGAAGGAATAGATTTAACTGAATCTTACCTATATAATAATATGATTTTCTTCATACTGGACGGATCAGTAAAAATATATTCTCCACATACTCAAACGAAGTCCATTGGCGAACCGCATATGCTCTTTCTTAAAGGGCATGAAAAATACACCTATGAAATTACTCCATGTTCGCAAATTCTTGCGTTCACCTTCGATAGTCTGACTATCGATGAGTTATTTCGTTTCCGGGCTCAATATGACCTGTTACCCGAATCCTCGTTTGAATGGATAGAACTAAAGATAATCGAACCTCTCTACAGCTTTTTTTAAAACTTCTCATCCAGTATCTGGAGAATAATTATTTGAATTACAACTTATATCTTGCCAAAAGAGAGGAACTGTTCTATCTTCTCAAAACAGTCTACCCCAGTAAAGATTTAGGTCATTTTTCTATCTGCTGGCCAATCACCCGTCTGAGTTCAAAAACAGGTAGCGGAAAATTATATGAAAGTAAAGAATGTCAAAGAACTGGCCAATCTGATGGGATATGGGATAAACTCCTTCCGGGTCAAATTCAAAGAAAACTTCGGTATTCCTGCCTACCAGTGGTTACTGAATGAAAAGGCGAAACGGATTTTTAAAATGCCTGACGACAGAAGGTGAAGATTTCAAAAAGTATAATCGACGATTTCGATTTCAGTTCACATTCTCATTTCTATAAGTTCTGTAAAAACACAATTCGGACTTACCCCCGAAGAATTAAAGAAGAAACTAAACAGCTGAAAGAATATCAGATTATATATTTTATATGTGATTTTATATATATTCCCCTTCTGCAGCATAGGCTACCTTTGTATTGTTAAAATACAGATTCTTATTAAATTATGATGACCAAATTGTATGTGTTATTATCCCTTGGTAAGGGGTGGGGATAATACTTTTGTTGAGGGAGAATGTCAACTCCCCCTTAGTCTGTTATATTCTGTCAGGTGTTATTTTACTTGTTGTGTTACTACGAGTATTTTCCTGGCTGCAATACCTGCAACTCAAACGCAAAGCCCGGAAACGTATTTTTAAGAACAAAACCGTCAAAAGTCTACCGGTACGAAATAAATAGATTATCTTTGTGTCTGCATGATTACAACCGAATGTATCAGAATCAATAACTCAAAGCTATAAATGAGCACAGGTAAAATAATCGTAGCCGGTATCGGACCCGGCAGTGAATCAGACATTACTCCCGCAGTGTTATCTGCCATCCGGCAATCAGACGTTATCGTGGGATACAAATATTACTTCCGGTTCATTGAAAAGATAATCCGTCCCGGAGCCATATGTATCGACTCTCAGGGATGAAACGGGAGAAGGCACGTGCCGAAGAAGCATATAATTATGCGACCGAAGGCAAAGTAGTAACTGTTATCAGTCTCCGGCGATGCCGGCATCTATGGGATGGCCCCGCTTATCTACGAGATGAAACGCGAAAAGTGACATCAGCATCGAAGCTTTACCCGGAATCAGTGCCTTCCAGAAGGCAGCCTCCCTGTTGGGTGCCCCGGTAGGACACGACTTTCTGCGTGATCTCCCTCTCCGACCTGATGACACCGTGGGAACTGATAGAAAAACGCATCAAAGGCCGCCGCTTCGGCAGACTTTTATCACCGCCATCTATAATCCCAAAAGTGAAGGCCGCTACTGGCAGCTCTACCGCCTGATCAGGGAAATTTTCCCTACAGGAACGCGATCCGCAGACACCGGTCGGCTTTGTCCGCCAGGCAGGACGCGAAGAACAGGAAGTGACGATCACCACACTGGCAGACTTCGACCCTGAGCAGGTCGACATGTTCACTGTCATCCTGATCGGGAACTCACAGACCTATCAGTTCGAAAATAAAATGATTACCCCGCGCGGTTATTACGGCGAGATCAAAATGGCCGCTAAGGAAATCGGAATCGGCCAGGACATCATGATCCGCAGCTTTCGCACCATCGAGAAAGAACTGAAAAACCAGGATATTCCGTTAGACAAGAAATGGGCCTTGCTGCATGCCATCCATACGACAGCCGATTTCGATATGGAAAATGTACTGCGGGTAGACGACAATGCCGTTTCTACGCTCTACGAAAAACTAAGCAGCGGCGCAGTCCGTACCATCATCACCGATGTTACCATGGTAGCATCCGGTATCCGCAAAGGAGCTTTGCAACGCATGGGACTCGAAGTGAAATGTTACCTGCAAGACGAGAAAACCGTTGCCCTCGCTGCCGAAAAAGGGATCACCCGCACACAAGCTGGCATACGGATCGCCGTCAGCGAGCATCCGGATGCTCTGTTCGTATTTGGTAATGCCCCGACGGCACTGATGGAACTATGCGACCTGATCCGCAAAGGGAAAAACGACCCCTGCCGGAATCATTGCCGCCCCGTCGGCTTCGTGCACGTACAAGAATCGAAACATATGGTCAAAACCGTTCACCTCCATCCCCAAACTCATCGTTGAAGGACGGAAAGGCGGAAGTAATCTTGCGGCTACACTGACCAACGCTATACTTTGTTACAATGACGCTATTAATTTAAAACCAGGAAGAGACGTATGAGAACACAATTCACCGTCATCGGCATTCCCGATAACCCCAACTACATCAGCAACAACAAGACAATAGTAGACATAATCAACAGCAACACATACTTTTCAGGAGGCAAGCGCCATCATGAGATCGTCATGCCTTTCCTGCCGCCGGATGCTGTATGGATCGATATAAAAGTACCGCTCGACAACGTTTTCGACGAATATGAATACCATCAGAAGATCGTTGTATTCGCTTCGGGCGACCCCTTTGTTCTACGGATTCGCTTCAACGATACTTAAACGGATGCCGGAAGCGGAAATAACGCTCCTGCCCTCATTCAATTCATTACAGATGCTTTCGCACGAACTGAAAGTATCGTATGAAGACATGACCATGGTATCCCTCACCGGACGTCCGTGGCATGAACTCGACTGCGCACTGATAGAAAACCGGGGGAAAATCGGAGTATTGACCGACCATGTGCGTACCCGGCCTCCATCGCCATGCGCCTGCTGAAATACGGTTTCACACAATATAAGATGTATATAGGGAGAACATCTAGGCAACCCGGAAAAGCAGCGCATCTCACGCTCGCTTGCCCTGTCGGAAGTGGAAGAATATCCCATCGACAGTCCGAATTGTGTGTGATACTGCAACGGATGTATAACGATATCACCTACCGTCCGCTGGGCATCCCCGACAAGCTGTTCGAACTGCTCGACGGCAGGGAACGCATGATTACGAAAGCGCCTGTCCGGATACTGGCTATGAGCATGCTGATGCTCCCGATGTGCAACCACTTCTGGGATATCGGTTTCTGTACGGGATCAGTTTCTATCGAAGCGAAAAGGCAATACCCCCATCTTCACATCCACGCATTCGAGATCCGCAAGGAATGCTGGAAACTGATGGAAGAAAACAGTTCAAAACTGGGAGCACCGGGTGTAGACGTACATATATGTGACTTCATGGAGGAAGATGTTTCCGACCTGCCCGCACCCGATGCTGTATTTATCGGCGGGCATGGAGGCAAGCTGAAAGAGATCATAGGTAAAGTAGCCCGTTACCTCGCTCCTGACGGCCTGCTGGTATTCAACTCCGTATCCGAAGAGAGTGAAAAGTTATTTATAGAATCGGTTCACGAAGCCGGATTGAAATTAGACGAACCTTTGCATGTAAGTGTCGGCGATTATAACCCGATCACCATACTGAAAGCATTTAAAGAAGCAAAATAGAAGAACGATGAATAAACGATCAGTAGCAATCGTCGTGGTATCGGTCAGCAGTCTGCCGCTGGCACGGCAAATAAAGAAACAATATCCTGATGCTGTGATCTACAGTAAGGAATCGCAGGAAGAGACGGTAGTAATGGAGTCGATCGACACCATTGTCGGAGACCTGTTCCTCAAATCGGACGCGATTATCTTTATCGGGGCAATGGGTATCTGCGTACGCTGCATCGCTCCTTATATAATGGACAAGCATACCGACCCGGCGGTTGTCTGCATCGACAGTACCGGTAAATATATCATCCCGGTCCTCTCCGGCCATATCGGAGGGGCAAACGAGTTAAGCGTCGAACTGGCACAGGTACTCGGAGGTAACGCCATTGTCACCACCCAAAGCGATAATACCGGATTGTGGGCGCTCGATACACTGGGAGAAAAATTCGGCTGGTCTGTCGTAGCTGACGACCTGACGGACAATGAAAAACGCGATGAATGCCTGCATTGCCGCCTTCGTCAATAAAAACCGACAGCCCTTATATTAAATGTACGCGAGAAAGGGTGCGGAATACCTCGAACACACCTGTCCGGATCATGTCCGTATATTCAATAAATTCTCTGACATTCCCCTCGACCAGTTCGAGTTGGTGATCACCGTCGGGCCGTTTATCTACGAAGCGGATATCAAGATGGTCTCCTATTTCCCGAAAGTGCTGCACCTGGGTATCGGCTGCCGGAAAGACCTCAAAAGGCGATCCTGTCGAGATGCACCAGCATATCATCGCCACTCTGATCGACAACAACCTCTGTCCCGAATCCATTGCCGACATATCCTCCATTGACCTGAAAAAAAGGACGAAGCACTCCTGGCCCTGCTGGCTACGGCATTATGGACTGTCCGTTCAAGACCTACCCGGCAGACGTTCTGAACAAACTTGCCGTCCCCAACCCTTCCGCCAAGGTAAAAGGAAGTCACCCAGTCATCGAGCGTGGCGGAAGCCGCGGCGATACAAAGTGCCGGAGGCGGATTCCTGCTGCTGGAGAAACAAAAGGGGCAGCTGGGAGAAAGCAACGATTATACATTTGCCGTGGCAATGGATAAATCCGTACAGCGGCAAGGCCATATCGAAATAGTCGGTGCCGGTCGGGCGATCCGGAGCTGATCTCGATACGTGGCAGGAGGATGCTCGAAAAGGCAGACCTGATCCTATACGCCGGCAGCCTCGTCCCAAAAGAACTGACCTATTTGTGCGAAACCGGGGAGCCACCGTACGCAGTTCGGCAGATATGAACCTGGAAGAGCAGTTCATCCTGATGAAAGAGTTCTACGACAGGGGCAAGTTCGTTGTGCGCCTGCATACCGGCGACCCCTGCATCTACGGGGCGATACAGGAGCAGATGGCTTTCTTTGACCAGTTCCATATGAGTTATCATATCACCCCCGGGGATATCCTCTTTTCAGGCTGCCGCTGCCGCTTTGCGCTCACAGTTCACCATCCCGGAAAAGGTACAGACCATCATTCTCACCCGTGGTGAAGGCCGTACGCCGATGCCCGAAAAAGAACAGCTGCACAAATTGGCCGCCAGCCAAAGCACGATGTGCATCTACCTCAGTGCAGGCATAGCGGACAAGGTCCAGAAAGAACTTCTGGAACATTACCCGCCAACGACACCGGTAGCCGCCTGCTACAAGTTGACCTGGAAAGACGAACGCATCTACCGCGGAGAGTTGAAATACCTGGCGAAGATCGTCAAAGAGAACCATCTGACGTTGACCACCTTGCTGGTGGTAGGCGACGCGATTGACAACCGCGAAGGCCTCTCACGCCTTTATGCCGACGAGTTCAAACACCTGTTTCGTAAATAACCTGTTTCAGAAAAGGCTATGATACTGATATTGGGAGGAACAACGGAGGGACGGGCCAGCGTCCGCATCGCAGACGAAGGAAGTGCGCCTTATTATTATTCGACCAAAGGCGCGCTCCAGGAAATAGAGTGTGCGCATGGCATCCGCCTGACCGGCGGCATGGATACGGCAGCGATGGAAACATGCTGCCGGGAGAAAAACATCCGGTTGCTGGTCGATGCCGCCCATCCCTTCGCCTCGGCCCTGCACCGCACGGTTGCAGAAGTATCCTCCTCCCTCGGGTTGCCGGTGATCCGTTACGAACGGCGTTATCCGCCCCGCGACCCCGATCTGGTCTGGTGCGATAATTACGATGACGCCATTCGTAAACTGGAAGAACACGGTATCCGGCACCTGCTTGCCCTCACCGGGGTAAACACCATCGCCCCGCTACGCCCCTGGTGGGAAAAGCACTCGGCATGGTTCCGCATTCTTGAACGCGAAGAGTCGCTCACAACCGCCACCCGTCAGGGATTTCCTGCGGACTATCTGTGCTTCTATCAGGATGAAGACGATGCCGGAGCACTGATGGACCGGTTGCAACCGGATGCCGTTATCACCAAGGAAAGTGGCCGGTCTGGCTATTTCAACGAGAAAGTGGCGGCTGCCCGCAAACGCTCCATCCCTGTATTCGTTGTCAAACGGCCGGCATTGCCCGAAACATTCTACATTGTTTACGGAGAGGACGGATTGCGCAAACAGATCGAACGCCTGCTGCCGGAGTTCTTCCCCCTGCATCACGGCTATACGACCGGAGCCTGTGCCACGGCAGCGGCCAAAGCGGCCCCTGACCGCCCTGTTAAGTAAAGAGGAACAAACAGCCGCATCCATCACCCTGCCTTCGGGCGAAATAATCACCTTGCCGGTTACCGCAACCGAATGGGACAGTGACAGTGCAACCTGTTCGGTCATCAAAGATGCCGGCGATGACCCGGATGTCACCAACGGTTCTATGATCGTTGCCAACGTGGCTTTTTCGACAGCCTCCAACGATACACTTGTCCGTTTCGTCGCTGGTCCGGGAGTAGGCACAGTCACTCTGCCCGGATTAGGGTTGGAAGTCGGAGGTCCCGCCATCAACACGACCCCCGCAAAATGATCACGGATGAATTGGCTGCTGTTTTACAAGCGTTCCGTCAGAACAACCCGGCAGCTAAAAACCTGCCGCCGAGTCCCGGACTAACAGTCACGATCTCCGTTCCCGGCGGAGAAGAACTCGCCACCAGGACATTCAACCCGAAGCTGGGCATCGTTGGCGGCATCTCCATCATCGGGACATCCGGCATCGTACGCCCTTTCTCCACCGACGCCTTCATCGCCTCTATCCGCAAAGAAGCCGAAGTAGCCAAAGCCATCGGCTGCCGGACACTGGTCATCAATTCAGGAGCCAAAAGTGAACGGTATCTGAAAGCCCGTTACCCGGAATTACCGCCACAGGCTTTCGTACACTACGGAAACTTTATCGGCGAGACATTGAAAATAGCCTCGGCACTCTCCTTCGAGCAAGTTGTCATGGGGATCATGATCGGAAAAGCAGTCAAACTGGCGGAGGGATTTCTGGATACCCACAGCAAGAAAGTAGTCATGAACAAAGACTTCCTGAAGGAAACCGCCCGCGAAGCCGGCTGCCCCGAAGCAGCAGTCCGGCAGATCGAGACGATTACCCTCACCCGCGAACTCTGGCAGTTATTCCCTTCCGGACAACAATCACCCTTCTTTTTCTCTCCTTTTAAAAAAAATGCTATGCACATTGTCTCCCGCTCCTTCCCCCGGATAAATTACAGATCGTATTGATTACGGAAGAAGGTCGGATTCGGGAATAAATAAGATTTACCGGATCAGAACAGGAAATAACACGGCTTACTCGAGCCTGATCTCCTTACTCTGTACATAGGAAACATCCAACTGCCCGCCGGCACTCCCCGTTGCTTTCCTGCAAAGGACTCACTTTTGCACGGCTCAGCGACAGGGTTGCCTTACCGGGCAGTGATGAATTACTGAACGTGATATTGATGGAACGGCTGCCCTCGTCGCGGTTAAAAATGCTGTTCACTCCGCCACCATAACTGATAGTAACTTCCACCACTTCGTTCGGACCAACCGGATCACCTTCCCAGGTCAACGTAGTCGTACCTTTCACTTTGGCCGATGTAAACGATTCGGGAATAGCGATCGGTTTTACGTCTTTTATGGAAGCGACGTTGGTATAGACCTCATCTTTTGCACGGGTAAAAGGTGAAAGTCATATCTTCCAGTCCTTTAAAAGAATACGTATAGAAATAAATACCCACATTGGCAAAGTTGGGGTCCTTGCCATTGAACAGGATGGAAGCCGGGCCATTCAGTTTGATGTTAATCCCCCGCACTATCCTGCTTATTGAAATTCGCCCCGACATTTGTCTTATTATTAGTCACATCGTAGGAAACACCGAGATTCTGATAGAAAGGGACATCCGGTTCAATATCGGAAGAATCATCACTGTCGCAGGAGGTGAGTGTCCATGCGAATAAAAAGGGAGGCAAACAAGAAATACTTTTTTCATGACGTTTAATATTTTGAATTACCTTTATATAACAAACGAAATGGAAAAAGTTTATCCCGTTAACATTCTCTGTCAGGTCTCAAGACACATCAGCAGTTCTTCAACAGAAGCGACCTGCCGCGGCGGATTACCCAAAAGATAAAGGGTGATCGGAGATTCCACCGTCTCTCCCGCATCAATCCGGCTTTCCGATTCTATTTCGCAGCCGGCATGAATCCCGTTTCGCAAAAAGCGCCTTACGCACCATCGCATATTTCTGGCCACTGCCGGTAAGATGGATTTCCCTGTCATAACGGTTGTCGATGCGGAACAGGCCGGTTTCCATATCGAAGACAATCCCTTTGCGGGCAAAGAAACCGCTCAGGTAACCGCTTAAAGCGAGGTCCTCGGGCGTACCGGTACTGATCCCTTTCACCTTGTCCATCAGCCAAATCTTGTCGGCGATCTGGAGCGCCAGTTCGAGATCGTGCGTGGAGAGGAAAATCGTTTTATTGGTCGTACGGGTAAGATGATGCAAAAGCTGCATGATCTCCACCTTGCTCGGAAAATCGAGGAAAGCGGTCGGCTCGTCCAGAAAGATAACAGGTGTTTCCTGAGCCAGTGCCTTGGCGATCATAACCTTTGCCGCTCACCGTCGGAAAGGGTGTGTACCATGCGGGAGGCCAGGTTCTCAATCCGTACCAAGGCGATCGATTCTTCCACGACCTGCTTGTCTTCTTTACCCAGGCGGCCCCAAAACCGGTGTACGGACTACGTCCCATGCCGATCAGTTCACGGACAGACATGTTGCGGATGTCACACTTATCTGTCAGCACCACTCCCACTATAGTGCTAAGCTCCTTATCACTATAGTCCTGTATATCGCGGGACAGTAGTGCTATTTCACCCGACAGGCGAGGCTGGAAAGCGGATAATGTACGTAATAAAGTAGACTTTCCGACACCGTTGGCACCCAGCAGGCAGGTTAATTCGCCACTATAGATCGTTGTCGTTATATGGCTTGCTACCAGCTTAGTATCACTTTTTAGAATAATAACCGATAGAGAGATCGTTTATCTGAATAGTTGCCTCTTTCATGCTCATTCGTTTAGTTCGTTTTTACGCCGGCGGAATAATACGGAAGCGACGACCGGAGCACCGACCAATGCGGTTACCGAGTTGACCGGCAAAGCTCCCTCGAATCCCGGCATACGTGCAATCAGGTTACAGGCCAATGCCAGGGCTGCACCGACAAACAGTACACCGGGCATCAGTATGCGATGGTCGGATGTCTGGAAAATGGCACGGCAAAGATGAGGAACAGCCAGTCCCAGGAAGACGATCGGACCACAGTAAGCGGTCACGATGGCTGTCAATACACCGGCAGAGGTGATAACGAGCAGGCGTGCCCGTTTGATATTCAGTCCCAGATTACGAGCATACCCATCGCCGAGAAGCATCAGATTCAATGTCTTTATCAATAGGAACGAAAGAGGGATCAGGATAGCCATAATCGCTACGAAAAGCATCATCTGATTACCGGAGACACGCGAGAAACTTCCCAGCCCCCAGATCACATAAGCACGGATATCTTCTTCCACACTAAAAAACTTCAGGACTCCGATTACCGCATTCGCCACATAGCCGATCATCACACCGATAATCAATAGCGTCACATTCCCTTTTACCTTCTGCGAAACATAAACGATCAGTGCCATGACAGACAAGGAACCGACTATGGCCGCAATGGATAAGGCAATCTCCCCCATAAAGCCCAGCTTACTCAACGCCACGCCTCCCAGACTTCCGCTCAGTAAAACAACGAAGGCAACTCCCATACTTGCACCGGAACTGATACCCAATACAGAGGGGCCGGCCAACGGATTGCGGAATACGGTTTGCATCTGAAGCCCGCTGATCGCTAATCCGGCTCCGGCGACTAATGCCGTTAAGGCTTGCGGAAAGCGTGATTTCCAGATAATATTCTGCCAGGTGACCGGTTCGTCGCCATTGCCGCAGATGATATTCCAAACCGAATGGAAGGGTATCGAAACAGAGCCCAACACCAGATTCAGAAACAACAACACGACGATCGAGACAAAGATCACAAACATCAGGAAAGTGTTAGAATACTTCATCGTACCCATTTATTTAAGTAAATCATAATAGACAGGCGTATGATCCGGCAGTAGTTTCGGATGGAAGATATGCAATAAATCGCCCAGCACCACTTCCGGCTCGGTCGGCATGCTTTCGTAAAAAAAGGTTTTTCCCTCATGTTGCAATAGATCACTCCTTTTCCTTGAAGGCACGGAAGTCTGCATAACGGGGATCCTGATCTTTCAGTGATTTATAAGTATATATTCCCGGATAGCTGTTTACGATACGCCAGTAGTCGGCTTCGTCGGCCTGGTTATAGACGGTCTCGAAGTCGAGCGTCACACCGCCGGAGCGATCGTCGTCTTTCAAAAAAGTAATCAGCGCCGGCATCTTTGAAAAGTTGTGCAAGGAAGCTCTTTCCTCCTACTGCATACCAGTTACCACCATGTATTTCGCCACTGAACACGACAGGACGTTTCTGCACTTTACCTTCGGCTGTCAGCTCTTTCAGCTCGTTGTAGCGGTTCTCTATAGCCAAGAATTTTTCATTGGCTTCCTGCTCTATCCCGAGTAACAAACCGACGAACTTGATCCATTCAGCCTGCCCCAGCGGTGTCATTTCTTTATATCCCAGATGAGGAATCAGAGGGATACCGATATCTTTCATTGTTTCATAGCCGCCACGCTTAAAAGGTGAGATCAGGATCAGGTCGGGATTGATACTCATGATCACCTCATTATCGAAGTTGCCTTCGATCCCGATCTTTGCCGTCTTTCCTTCCTTCAGCTGATTATTGATAGTTTTATTAAACAGATGGCGCGTACTCGTAATGCCGACAACCTTATCCTCCGCTCCCAACTTAATGAAATTGGATAATTGCAGGAAGTCATACAGATAGCACTACGTACAGGTGTTTCGATAACCGTATAATCCGCATGAATCCCCTTCCGGCTTCGTCCCCGGGGAACCAAAGCATACAGGAGATGCGTACTTTCTTCATTCTGCGGATCATGTATATCCACCAGCGTATAATCATCTTTATAGGTCAGTTGAAAACCTTCGGCATGCTTTTTGGTGTCACCTGAACCCGGCTATCCGTTATAGTCGTTTGTTGTGAAGAAACATTCTTTTTCTCCTGTTGATTTCCTTTCGATGCACACGACGTAGCCAATAGTGCAACCAGGCAACAACCTGCTAAATACTTGTTCATATTCATATTCTTTTTTATCCGACACAAACCGTCCGAACCCACGAGGACAATCGCTATGTGAAAAATGGCAGGTCTTCTGACTTACTTCCATCCCGAAAGCCTTCCCGGCGAGGCTGTCTCTCCGCCAGTGGCAAAAAGGTGTTATCGGGATGTTACTGAAGTTTTACAGCAGCGTGGACTGTCCGGGATTTCCACCCGGTTCCCTTTTAATCTGTCTCCATGAACAGGAGTTTTACAGAACCTATTTCGATCGCAAAAGTAATAAGAAGTTTGCAACTTTGCACTATTTTTCAGCACATTTGCACCCCCAAATAAAAACAAGAATAAAATGACTTACCCGATCAGTTTCGTATCATTAGGTCCCGGCGAACCGGAACTTATCACAGTGAAAGGTCTCCGACAACTTCAGAAAGCAGATATTATCTACTGCCCCGCCACCCGTAACAGGCAAGGTGAAATCCTCTCACGTGCCGCCGATATCGTACGTGCACTGGAAATAAACGAAACTGCCATCCGCTGCTTCATGCTCCCCCATGAGCAAAGACCGCACGGAAGCCTGGAAAGCCTACGACGCCCTTTACAACGAAGCCGCTGCAAACTATGCGGAAGGCAGACAGATCGTTATCGTAGCCGAAGGCGATGCCGGCTTCTATTCTTCCATCCAGTATATATATGACAAGTTTATAGAGACGGGAATCGACGTTCAGCGTATTGCCGGAATCCCCGCCTTCATCGCTGCCGGAGCATTGGCCGGCTTGCACATTGTCAAACAGGAAGAACAGATCATTGTTATCCCCGGCACTCCTTCCGCAGAAGAATTGTCAGAAAAGATAAATGTCGGATACGTGATCGTCATTATGAAACTGTCGCAATGTGTGGAAGCCGTACATGCATGTATTCGCAAGCATCCGCAGACACAATTCCATTATTTTGAAAATGTAGGGACGGATAAAGAATACTACACCTCCGACCGGCAAATCATCGCAGAGAAATCTTTCCCCTATTTCTCACTGATGATCATACAATAAAAAAAAAATTACTATCCCAATTATTGTATCGCAAAAAAACTATACGGATTCTATGATACCGTTCAGACGGTTCATATGGTAGCGGAGCGACTGGACAG
>VOFF01000331.1_pt1 | contig 28000 bp, 42 predicted proteins | sample 5384061 | NCBI WGS metagenome assembly VOFF01 (sample SAMN12384725, study PRJNA508395) | human gut metagenome | isolation source: healthy gut E | host: Homo sapiens
ATTCTCCAATCGATTTGTCTTTGATGGTATTACCTTAACATAAAAAAACAGGATCAAAAAAGCCATGTCATTTTTCGCAAGATTGGTGTAACGTTTGACACCCGCCCTGCAGACTTTGTAAAAATTTGACGCTTTTGATGTAAAGTTCTGCATTTTTGTGATATACTTTTGTTCAGATACAGATAGAAAGGCAGGTACAACTATGCTGAGAATCGCCTTTGTGTGACGAAAAACCAGCGCAGGGACGCCCTGCGTTTTCAACCAGAGAAGATACTCTTTAGATGGAAACGGGGAAATCGTATGAATTCAACTCCGGAAAAAAGAGCCGTCAGCTGGCTGGCAAAGCACCCCGGTGAAATAGATCTTTTTTGTTTCTCGACGTGGGAGATGGACGAGATGAACGGCATGGAAGCCGCTACAGATATCAGGAAATTCAATCAGGACCTGATGATCGTCTTTGTGACCGGCTATACCGATTACGTCTTTGACGGATACAAAGTGGGCGCCCTGGATTACATCATCGCCGGCGGGCGCGGGCAGAGTGCGGGAACTGATGGAAAGAGCACGCAGCATGACTGCTGACGTAAATGATACGTTCTTTACCTTTCAGAACGCAGACGGAACCTTCAAAGTCAGCTGCCGCGACATCCTCTACTGCTACAGCGAAAAGCGCCTGGTCCATCTGGTGACGGCACAGAAGGAGTACCAGTTTTACGATAAGCTGGATCATGTGGAAGAAGCGCTCGGTGACGGCTTTGTCAGAATCCATCAGCGTTATCTGGTAAACAGCCTGGCCGTTGCGCATGTGTCCGCGTCCTCCGTCACCCTGGCAGGCACAGAGCTTCCCATCAGCCGCGCCCTCAGGCAGCAGGCGTCCGGAAAACTGGCGCGCGCCATGCTGGGAGGTGATTTCTGATGGGAACTGCCCTATACATACTTGACAAGCTGGCGCTGTTCGCAGCAGCGTATTTTGCCATGAAATCCTCCGAATGCCTCCTCTCTATCAAAGACGGCCTTTGGCGAAGAATCGTACTGATCTCTGCTTACACGCTGATTATTACCATGGTTATCTTTGTCGGAGACAGAGATAATCTGCCGCCTACGGTCATTCTTTTTCATGACTGCTGTCATGATTTGCTACAAAGAGTCCAAACTGCAGCGTTTCACCATCGGACTCATGTTCTGCAGCACCATGCTGGCATTCAACGGGTTTTATGATAACTTGAGCAATCCCCATTGGGGAACCCGCATTATCATTCGATTGATTTTCTGGGTCATACTTTACCTGCTGATCAAACACTTTGCGCCGCCGAAGGACTACGAACTGTCGCCGGTGCTTTGGCGGCTGATCTCTTTCTCACCGCCCTGCCTATGGGAATCACCTGTACGTTGGTCATAGTCCCCAATCCCAACTATACCTTCCCTTATTTCATTATAGTCACATGTCTGGTATGCTTTCTCATCTGCCTCATCGCTTTTATCGGCTTGATGTGGGCCATCATTGTCCTGGCTAGGCAGCAGCAGCTGGAGCGGGAGGTTTTGATGAACGATATGAATAAAAGGTACTATCAGGCCATGGAGCAGCAGCAATTTGAGGTACGCAGGCTGCGCCACGATCTGGCCAATCACCTGCAGATCCTGTCTTCCCTGCCTGCAGCTGAGCGAGATGCCTATCTTGCTGAGCTCATCGAAAAAATCCGGCCATGGACAGTACGCTCCACTACTGCGCAGACAGCACTGTCAATGCGGTACTCAGTGCCAAAGCGCCGGTCATGGAGCAGTCTTCCATCAAATTGGAATGCAAGGCCGACATCACCCGTGAACTTCCCTTTGACAAAGTGGACGTCTGTGCTCTCTTTGCCAACGCCCTCGACAACGCCATCGAGGCTAGCCGCAAGCTGCCGGAAGGTCAGCGGTGGATTCATCTGAAAGCCCGCGCACAAAGGGACTCTTTGCAGTGAAAGTTGCCAATTCATTACCTAAAAAGAGGCATCGAAAGCTGCAGAGGACACCCTTCCTGCCACGACTAAAACGGACAAAAAAATCCCACGGCTACGGTCTCAGAAGTATCAGCGAGATCGTCAGCCGTTACGGAGGCAGCATGGAGATCAGAACCGAGGACGACCAGTTTCAGTTATTTCTATACATGCCTATGGAGGATGCGGATGAGTGATTTTTTTTGAACAAGTTTATGATATCGTAGCGGTGATCCCCTCTGGGAAGGTCGTCTCTTACGGGCAGATCGCCCGCGCCCTGGGAAGCCCCCGGTCCGCCAGAATGGTGGGCTGGGCCATGGCAAGGTGCCCGGAGGGGCTGCCCTGGCACAGGGTCATCAAAACGACGGCTCTATTTCAGGAGGCGTCATGGCCGATCTTTGCCGGGAGCTCCTGGAAGCAGAAGGTGTTTGCTTTCTTCCTGACGGCAGAGTGGACATGGAAAAGTGCAGGTGGACAGAGTGGTAAACCCCGTTTGAAACGTTCACTAAAGGGATTCATGATAACACTAGTCGGGCAAATTTCAAATCCGGCAGAAGTGCCATAAATAAGGTCATTTAGCTGCTTTTACGGCAGATTTCTATTTTCATCCGCCCTTCTGGAAAGCAAAAATGCAATAATTCATAACATTTACGCTGCAAAATTACGTTTTTGCAAAGTTTTATTATTATATAGTTTTCTTCTCCCTTTGCACATTTTCCGTATGTTGGTTTATTTATCAAAAAATAAGCTCCATTTTTCAAAAAAGTGCCATAAATGAGCGGTTTTAGGTACTTTTATGGCATTTTTTTTGTCCGTTTTACCTGCAGACGCAGATTATCGATATTTCTTATTAAATAAAATTTGGCATAGCCGGTATTCACGACTATGCCAATTTTTAATAAGTATAAACTTCCTTTTTTCGTTGTTAGAATATCAGATGAGCCAGTGGGCAGACGATAATCAGGCTGATGATCGTTCTTTCTAAGAAAAATTACGAATAATTCCCCAAAGTTTTACTGGAAGTTTTGAGCCCAAAAATCAGTCCGCCTACCTCTGACAGATAGAGCAGCTGGGTTACGGATACCACTGCGACGATGAATCTCGTCATCACGCTGGTGATATCAGCCGAAGCGATAATGGATGGTGTCAGCATGTCCGTAAACCCTACGATCATGGTCTTGGATGCATCCAGTGCCTCAGGAACCTGCAGCAGGTTCAAAAAGCGGCAGGAACGGCTTGCCCAGGATCTCGAAGATCGGCGTGTTGTTTGCCAGCGCCAGGGCGATGGTTCCGATTGCCATGACGGAAGGCAGTACCCCAAACCACATGCCTACAGCATTCTTCATGCCATTTGAGAAGAACTGGCCTGCGCCCTTGTGCTCCTGCACCCTCTGCAGTGCCAACGCCGTACCGTACTGCACAGACGACCTGTACTCGCTCGGGATGCTCTCCGGCATGGCCTTGCCCTCAACCAGGTAGGTGTCCTTCTTCAAGGAAAGCGGCGGGATCCTCGGCACGATGATGGCGCAGACTACGCCGATCAGGCAGATCAGCAGGTAGTAGACGCCGAAGTACTGCATCAGGTCCACCTGTGACAACACCACGATGCTGAAGGTGATCGATACGGCCGAGAAGGTCGTAGCGATGACAGATGCCTCCCCTTGCCGAATAGTATCCGCCCTCGTACTGGTTGCAGGTCAGCATGACGCCCAGGGGGTGCCGTCGCCGATCCAGGAGGTGAAGCAGTCCACCGCTGCACGTCCCGGAATCTTGAACAGGGGGCGCATGACTTTTGTCAGCAGTGCTCCCACGAACTCCAACAGACCGAAGTCCAGCAATAGCGGCAGGAGCAGCGCTGCGATGGCAAAGATGATGACCAGCACGGTCAAAAGGTCGCTGAGCACGAATCCGCCCGCACCGCCTTCGGTAAGCATATGCAGGAGACCCGTATCGCTGTCCCCGCGTCAATGCCCAGGTAGGTCACCCATACCAGGACTGCGCCGATAACTCTGATGACGACCCAGATCATCGATGTGGAAAAAGTATCGTTCAGAATCGGATGCTCCGTGATGAACTTTGGCTTCGCCAGAGAAATAACTGATAAAATTGCGGAAACAGTGATGATGGCTACGCACAGGATCGGAAGGAATCCTCCCAAAGCGCCGCCGATGATATCTGCCAGAATCTTGACACATACCGTCCAGTCACCGTTATACTTTACCGGGATCATAAACAGTATGATCCCGATGATGGAAGGAATCAGAAATTTGGCCATAAGCCCGCTCTTCTTGTTTTCCATAATAGTTCTCCTTCTCTGTAATATCTCCTAGTTGCAGAGGGAGCCTGGATACCCCCTGCTCCCTCTGTCTCTTCAATTATTTAGCAGTCCTGATGGCTTTTTGACGACCACTTGGTGTAGATTTTTCTCCGCCGATGGTTCTGTAGCCGCGAACTTTGTAGTAATATCTTGTCCCCTTCTTTAAGTTCTTCTTGTTGTCCATATAAGACTTCTTCGTCTTGCCGATATACTTGTATCCACTATTTTTTCTTGATTGAGCGGTATACCTGATAGCCATCGACCTTGTAACCGTAGGACTTCTTCCAATTGATCCTCGTCCTGCCTTTGTAGGCCTTGGAAGTCGCTTTAATCGTTGTGGCTTTTTTACACCGGCCTTCAATTTCGCATACTTGTCTTCCGGCCCCTACAGGATCTTCTGTCTTGGCGAATACAATCTGCAGCTTATCCCCTGTTTTCAGGTTTTCAACCTTGTCCACTTTGCCCAGATCCTTTCCGTTCAATACGACAGATGCAATTTCGTAGCCTTCATCGGCTTTGATCGTTGCAATGGTACCGTCTGCAGACAGATCTACTTTTCCGCCTGCATTATCCTGTATTGTCACTTCCGGTTTCTGCGGTTCTACAGTTGGAGGTGTGACAGGAGTATCAGGAGTTGTAGATGATGCTTTTCCTTCATAAGCAGTTTTGCCTAACATTCTGGAGAAGATGAAATTGCTGATGAAAGCGTATTCGTCTCTCTGGTGGCCTTTATGGGTCAGTGTATTTGCAAAGAGTGCGATATCGAGGTCTCCTTCTTTGTATTCGAAGCCTTGGATGGAACCGTTGAGGTAGGTATTAAACGCTGCCTTCTGTGTATCCGTGATTGTCGGAATGAATCCTTCCGTCGGCTCCGTCTTCCCATCCATCTGCACCAATATGGTTGCATTGTCTGGAACGCTGGAGAAATATCCGACGCCGTATCCATACATGATATCGTCTTTTTCTGCAACGTATGTAGCGTTTACCAAAGTGTCATTCGGATAAGTCACACGGCCCAGACAGTCCATTGCGCCAGAACAGTTTGCTCTCGCAACGCCTGCTACCAAAGTGCTCACATTTCTCGTGGCGGTGCTGCCATAGCCGATGTATGGAGTACCTGATTTTACTGCTTCTAATGCGTTTCCAATCGCATTTGCACCGATAACGACGTCTGCTTTATAGGTATTATCCGTCGTATCGAAGTTCATCAGTTCCATTGCAACGCGGTCATAGTTGTAATTGGCATTGCCAACGATGCTTGTGTTCACGAATCCAGAACTGTTTGTACCTGGTTTTCCTGTAATGAAAATCTTTGGCGCTTTTTGATGACTGTAGCTTTGATTTTTTGTCTTTGCCATATACACCCGTAGCTGTCAACACGTACTTGTCTGCTACCTTGAGGTAGTCGTCATATGCACAGATGAAGTTCCCCTTTTCTTCACCCTCTGTAATCATCGCTACTTTTTTTGTCAGCCTTGAGTAGTTCATTTACAGCGCTGGTTGAATCTTCGGAAACATTTTCAATGATAACGTCGGCATTTTTCACGCCGTCAAAGGAGGTTCCGAAGGTCTTCTTGTAATTTAATGCGGCTGCATAATCCATCGCAGCGCCGCAGGCCTCACCGCAATCGTCTTATACTCAGCAGGTTTTGTCACGGTTTCCATATCAAATCCGCGCAGCTCGTCATAGTTATTTGCAGCCTAGGAATAAAGAACCGTCCAATCGTTGATCAAAGTACCATCGTAAAGCAGTTCATTTGCTACAGAACGCTTCGCCTGATACATAGAGACGATCATCGTGCCTTTCGGATATTTGACCCCATTATATGTGAATTCGGATTCTGTCAAATTCACTTCAACGTCGTTTCTTGTCAGCATTTCCATAAAGTCGATGGCTGACTGCAGATTCTTCTGGTTCTTTCTGTCCATCGGAATGATGTAGCATTCTGGATAGAAGTTTCCATTTTCACCGTCACCCTTAAATTCCGGACGGAAAATATCCGCTTCTGCACCTTCTACGTCATATTGGTCGCAGTACCAAGGGTTTACCTCATCATTGGCATTTTTCGTTATTTACGCCTCTCTTGAAGATCTCAGCCTGAGCTTCTAAGTAGCCAAGCTTTTCGTCTGCAATGTATGCGCTCTGTCCCAAAATGCCGTAGCTGACCAGTTGTACTGTATCATCGCTGTAAGCTGGAAGTTCAACAGTATAAGCTACCGTTCCATGAAGCATGGAGAACTGCGGCGTATAGCTTGTGGACATGTCGTCCCAAGGATCCGCCCAGAATGTTTCATCTCCGTTGCCAGTGTACTCAAGATAGTCGCGCTGCGGGGTTACATAACTGTTATATGTCTCGTTGTTGGCAACTGCGGCAATGCCGAGAGCCTCTCCGCCTTTCATCAGATGCTTTGCCAGCAAGTCATACTCAAAGTTCGGTCCGTGCGGCGGATCGCAAGGTTCCACCTGAAATCCTTTGACTCTTCCATGGAATTCTGTAAAGGATACTGGATTGTATTTGCCTATCATATGCTGCATCTGCCTCGTCTCCGGCGTAGTCTGCTAGGAGTTGTCTCTGTTCAGATCATAACCGTTCTGCGCTGTGCGAGTGTTGTAAAGTACGTCCATCGACGTTTTCTTCCGGAACGATGATAAAGAATACATCCTCCATGAGTTTGTCAACTTCTACTTTTTCTGTTTTCTGATTGTAGTATTTATCAAGGTTTACCTTTCCGGAAACGGTTTTACCATCTTTGATATGTCCCAGATAGGTTGCATCATCTTTAATCAAATCTGGAACTGCAAGACTGCCTTTGGCCCCTTTTTGCACCGTGTTCCTCGTCTAGCTTTGCCTTACCGTCTGCAGTAAATCCAGTCAGATAGTTATACGAAATTTCTTTCTCTGTAACCAGCTTGCGGGCGAAATCCAAGATTCCATCTGTAGCTGCAACTTCATTAGAATGAATGTTTGAATACAGGACAGGCACGCGGATGTCGTTCAGGGAGCCGTCCTTGATCTGCTGCAATGCTTTTTCTGGATTTGATTCGGCCGATTCCACATATTCCAACCATTTATCAACGGATCCTTTTTTTATCCGCAACGATCAGATAAAGGGATGTCCCGTCCGCCAGATGATTTGCCCATAGATACTTTTCTACGTACAGATCTGTTTTTCTGCAGCGATTTGATCGATGGCTGCATAGACTTCTTCCATCGTGTGATAACTGTGATAAGGAACCACTTTTATAGACGCTTTACCAAGTTCCTTGCCATCCAGAGCTGCGGTAAAATCAAAGTAACCGCAAATGTCCAGGAAGGCACCGCCGTTTGAATGGGGCGCACTGTAATCTGGGTTGTTCCCACTATAGAAATAGCAGTTCGTTTTGAACTTGATTTTCAATAGCGTTGCGCCGTTATCAGTAACAATTTCCTTCTGCATTTCAGTAAACATAGGTGTCTTATTTTGTGTTTGCCAAGTATCTAATGCTCCGCCGTTTTTCTGATTCGGAAATAGTTCTGCATCCAAATATGGCCGGGATGCATCCCTATTAAGAGACAGGGAAATATCGTCCAGCTTGTCTTCCAAACCGGTAGTGTCCCCACTCAGCGGAATAGAGACGGTTACATTTTCTCTGTCCTCAGAAAGCGAAATCTGACAGTCTACCTCGTACTTAGAAGCCTTGACCGGATCTGGCTTTGCATCTGCAAATGCCGTCAATGGTAGCGTCAATGAAAGTATCAGAACGACCACGAGGATTCGGATAGATACACTCACGCTTTGACGTTGAGATAAATTCTTTCTCATTTTCTTCCTCCTTAATTTAACAATAGCGATTGTCAGTCAGCGGTTTTTATTTCCTCCTTTTCTCTCCGCCTTTTTGGGAATATTTATCTACTAAACGAAATTATTTAGCGGTCCTGATGGCTTTTTGACGACCACTTAGTGTAGATTTTCTCTCCGTCGATGGTTCTGTAGCCACGCACTTTTGTAGTAATATCTCGTCCCCTTCTTCAGATTTTTCTTGTTGTCCATGTAAGATTTCTTTGTCTTGCCGATGTACTTGTATCCACTATTTTTCTTTATTGAGCGGTATACCTGATATCCATCGACCTTGTAGCCGTAGGACTTTTTCCAGTTGACCCTGGTTCTGCCTTTGTAGGCTTTGGAGGTCGCTTTGATTGTCGTCGCTTTGACGCCGGCTTTGATTTTCGCATTTTTGTCAACTGGTTTTGTTGGATCCTCTGATTTGGCAAATACGATCTGCAGCTTATCCCCTGTCTTCAGGTTCTCAACCTTGTCCACTTTGCCCAGATCCTTTCCGTTCAATACGACGGATGCGATTTCATAACCTTCGTCAGCCTTAATCGTTGCAACGGATCCGTCTGCAGACAGATCTACTTTTCCGCCTGCATTATCCTGTATTGTAATCTCAGGCTTCTGTGGTTCCACGCTTGGTGGCGGCGTCGGTGCCGGATTATCGGAAGGCAGACCAGTACCTCCGATTGCTGCAAAGCTGTAGGTTGGCAGTTTGCCCTCTGTCAAAGCCGTCGGCGTAAATGCTTCAACGCCTTTGTCGTCCGCTATGTAAGCTTTTAACTCAGCTATAATTTCTTTTGCATATCCAGCGCTTCTTTTTTGCAAATGCATGTTCAGCGCTGTCGCTTTTCAAAGAGCGAGATCATGGTCATAAGCAAGTATCTTCTGCATATCCTGGTCTATTTCCTTCTGCCGTGCAATCAATTCTTTCTGATATTTTTCCCAGAATTTCTGAACGCCTGAACCGTATTTTGTTCTCGCTTCAAAGAGAGCCTACTTCAAGACCCTTTGTATTTCCTTTGCCTTTGCACAGGAAGTATAGTTCGTAAAATGTAGTCCTATAAGAATTTGCCTCTGGATTTTCTTCGTTATAAGTCATGGTGTCAAGACCGATGCTATTTTCTTTGATAGTATCTGTGATAAGTGCATTGTAGCCCGGGATGTACACACCGAATTCCGGCGGTGTCAGTGAGAGAGCCACTGAACCACAGCCAGTTCTGCAGGCATGTCGTGGCGTGTCTCAAAGACATGGGCTTCCAACGTATTGTCGTTTCCGATAGCGACACCATTACCTGTGCCAGAACCGCCGTACTTTTCAGTACCTTCCCCTCTGTAGGCGAGAAGACGAAGGGCTTCATATAGAGTGTAGTTTTTCTCTGGACGAGGCTCTATGAACAAATCCATATACCCCGGTGTCAAGGCGTTTTGCAAATTCTTCGCCTCTGAGGTATTGATATCCCTGCCACAGGCGAGTGCTTACGCTGGTTGGTTTCGCAGCATAGCTGTCGGTTACGAGAATCATGCCCTGTGCATCTCTCTTAAGTGTGCCGGCTTCCTCCGCTGTGGCTACAAAGTTTTTAGTCAACATCGTATTTTCTCTGTCAGACACATCAACATTACCAGTGATGTTTGGCGTGAATCCCACCATGTCGTCAGGAGCCTTTACTGCGACGGCATTGTGGCCGCTGAGAGATTGAACGATCCAGGTCTCGTCTTTATCGGAGATCATCGTCATATCTCTGCTTGCCACTCCTATAGTTTCATAAATCTCAATCAGCAGTGCGGCTCCCTCTCGTGCAGTCTTCGCCTGCATGAGGACGACAGACGGATATCTTCTTCTCCCAGGCCGCCGTTGACCATAGGATCTACATTTGTTATCTCCGTCAAAGGTCTGGACAAGCTGACCGATGCCTCTGCAGCTACACCCTTCTCGTTAATTCCGACCTGGGCCATTTCTTCTTCTTCGCCTTCTCCTGTATAGTCTTTGACCAAAGTATAGCGGAAGGTCTTCGCCGGATACGGCATTGTAAAGCCTGAACTTGCCCCTACATACATATCGCCCGGTTCATGGGTCTCTGCCTGTCTGACGGTATAGTTCTTGATATACCTCGTCCAGCCAGAGTCTTCTGATCTGCCTGCAAGCGTGGTGCCGTTGTCTGTCACATCTTTCCCGAAGTAGATTCCCGTGCACCCAAAGGCAATTGTCGCGCTGGAAATTACCAGTGTCGCAGCCAATGCTGAGGATATCAGTAGGCGTGAAATCCTATTCTTTCTCATTTTCTTCCTCCTTAATTTAACAGTAACGATTAATGGCAGTTTTGGGTTCCTCCTTTCACACCGCCTTATTTTGAGAATATTATAACAAATTGCATTGCAATTTGCAATACAATTTGCAATGCATATTTTTCTACAGTTAGTATTGCATACTTTTCGGTCAATTTGCAATACTATAAACGTACAGGGAGGTAATACAATGGTGTTTCAATTAAAACCCGACCGGAAGGAGACCGAAAACAAGACGATACGGTTTCCTCTATCTGTAATAGAGAGAATTGATGAAGTAATTGTCAATCAGGACGTTACATTCTCCAGCTTTGTGATACAGGCTTGCGAATACGCTCTGGAGAATATGGATACAGATGGACCTACGTCCACAGACGAAACAAAAATTAGGGACAAAACAGAGGACGCTGCATGAAACTAAAACTCATGCAGCGTCTCTATTTGTGATGATTACTGTCATTTCACGTTTTTTCGCTTTTCAGCATCATTTCTGCACATTTTTCAATCGCCCGCCTTTTGTCCACATCTAGGGGAGGGGGGTATGCAGCCATCATCTTCTACGATAGAGTTAGGTTTTTTTGATGCTGTTGCAAGGTTGCTCGCGTAACTCGAAGACTGCATCAGCGACCATTCCCCTGCAATATAGCTCTAATTCCTTACAAAATCTCTGTCTATGCGCCATCTGGTTACTTTTATGTGCTGCAAACGTCAATTTTTCCATGGGAATCTACACGAAAAGTAACCAAAATCAGAGATACCCCTTGCAACGGCCTCTGTGAGCAACACAGTTACGCGGAGGATACCCGGATACACCCAAAAGCGTAACCTTATCGTCATCGCCGAAAGCAGACTTTGCTGTCACTTTGCTCTTGACAGCAAACCGTACTACAAGTATAATACAGTTAAAGAAACCGTACTACGGTAGTAATACAGTTTTACTCTATAGAAAGGGGTGGTCCACTTGATTTCATTTGAACAGTTTTGTATTGAAGACGGCAGCCCTATCTATCTGCAGATTATCAATTACGTGCAGCGGGAGATCGCTTCCGGCGCCATACAGAATAACGACGAGATGCCTTCGAGGCGGGTTCTCTCCGCCCTCATCGGCGTCAACCCCAACACCATACAGAAGGCCTACCGCTATCTCGAAGAAGAAGGCATCATCGAATCCCGCAGCGGCGCCAAGAGTTATGTCAGAATCGACGACGGCCAGATCAAAAAAATCCGCGCAAGGCTTTTTAGAAAACGACGTCAAAGCCATCGTCCGCAACATGAAGCAGATGGGCATTTCCGCTGAAGAAGCCCCTCGCCCTCATAAGGGACGCCTGGAAGGAGGAAGACTGACATGAAAAAATATCTATCCGTATTCGCCCTGGCCGCCCGCGCCACTTTAGGCAAGATCATCCTGCTGATCGTGACCCTCATGGCAGCAGAGGCAGGGATGTTCTATCTGCAGCTCCGTACCACGCAGCATCTTGGAATTTTGGAAGAGATGATAGACAGCAGCCGCGTCTACCTGCTGTTCATCGTCTGCTATATAGGCGTCTTCATCATTTTGGAAGCCTTTGCAGGAAAGCAGAAGGGCAGCAATCCCGCTTATATGGTAAACCGCCTGTCCGTCAGCCAGGGGCAGTTTGCAATCGTCTGCTCCGTGTACAACATCTGCTGCCTCACCCTGCTGTTTGCCAGCCAGGCAGCGACCGACCTCGTCCTGGTTCACATCTATACAGAATTGAATACGGCGGACCCTTACGGCCCGGCAGCCTTCCTGGCATTCTACCGAAATGATTTTTTCCACGGACTCCTGCCTCTGGGGGATCTCTACAGCATCATTACCAACGCGATCCTTTTGATCAGCCTGGGAACTGCCATCGCCTGCTCATCGTGGAAAACGCGGCAGGGCGGCAAAGATTTGCTGGCAGTTGTATTCTTTATCAGTACCGCACTGCTCATTGTCCGCCGAACGATTGAACAATCTGGCTTTTGCAATTTTTTCATCCTTACTTTCTCTATTATCGCTCTCGTCATCTCCGCGATCAGGATCAAAAAGGGGGTGCTGCCAGATGAAGATTAATTGGAATCTGGAGGCCTATTTTCCAGTCGGAATGCCCTGGCAGCAGGATAGCAAGCTGATCCTCTTCGGCTACGTCGCCAGCAGCGTATGGAGCCTGTATTGCCCGGTACAGATATACCAAAGCTATCAGGATCTCTTCGACAGCGGTAAATTGATTCCCGAGGTGATGATGGCGGATTTTATCCAGTTAGCAGATAACGCCTTCCTTGGCTTCGGCGCCTTGATCCTGGCTATGATTTTACTGGCAATCGCCAATTACCGCTATCACTTCAAAGGGAGCAAAAGTGTTTATCTCATGCGCCGTCTGCCGCAGAAATACGAAATGCTGAAGCGCTGTCTATCCGTGCCGGCGGCTGTCATTTTGCTCACTCTCGCCACCGCGTTCCTGCTGCTGATGACATACTACTGGATTTACTGCGCGGTCACGCCGAAACAGTGCCTCGCCCCCGGCCAATGGCAGAAACTGATGGGAGGAATATTTTTATGATAGAGATTAGAGATTTGTCAAAGAATTATGGAGCCAAAGAGGCTCTGAACCATATCAATCTGACTCTGCCGCAGGGGGAGATCGTAGGGCTCTTTGGCGAGAACGGAGCTGGCAAGACGACGCTGCAGAAGTGTATTTTGGGATTTCTGCGTCACAAGGGCGCTGTCACCCTGGACGGTGCGCCGATCACCTACAGGAATATCGCCCGCCTCTCCTTTGCCACCTGTGAGCACTCCTTCTTCCCGAGTCTGACGCCAAAGGCCCACATGGAGTTTTATCAGATGCACTTTCCATCCTTTCGAACAAAACGCTTCACGGCGCTGATGGAGTTCTTCGAGCTTCCCATGACACGGCAGCTGCGAAAGTTCTCCGTAGGCCAGCAAAAACCAGTTCGAGGTCATCATGGCCTTGTCCCAGGGAGCGGATTACATTTTGATGGATGAACCATTTTCGGGAAACGACGTGTTCAATCGGGAGGATTTTTACAAAGTACTCCTGGGCATTTTGGAACCGACAGAGACGATTTTGCTGTCCACCCATCTGCTGGAAGAGGTGCAGCACTTTATCAGCCGCGCCGTCCTGATCCATCAGGGCAGCATCGCCGCAGACGCCCTTGTGTCCGACTTGGAAGACCAAGGGAAAGACCTGATGACCTTTGTGAAGGAAACCTATCACTATAGGGGTGACAGAGTCAGCAAGGTGCTCTCCACCTTGGCAGAAGATGAGGAAGGCGGGATAAAATGAAAAAACCATTGCGGCAGCAGTCATGGTTTTCGCCCTGGCTCTGCTGGCGCTCATCGCAATATACTTTTTACGTCAATCCGCAGCAGGATCAGGTGGCAATTGAAGAAACTGTTCTCTTCGGCGATACAAAGGCTGCGGAGGGCTTAACATTCACAACCACCGCCTGTGACAGCTGCTCCAGAAAGCTGCTCTGGAAGACGGAATATGTGGTTTCCGAGCAGCCGAAAACCACCACCCAGTTTCAGCGAGTAAAAGATGACGTGTACAGCCCCCGATGCCAATCTCGATTATATCGAATTGGAAGAGGATTGCTTTATCAGCAGTTCTGATATTCTGTCAGATGAGATCGTCCGCACCTTGCCAGAGGATCATCCTGTTATCAGCGACGTGGCTTCGCGCACCACCAACGGTAAAACCCGTGAGGAAACTCATAGACTGAGAGAATACTATCAGTATTATCCAGTAAAGCTGTCTATGGATATCTCTGGCATCAATATCGACAAAGCTTCCCTGCACACTGACTATTTCAAAATACCCGTGCCCGCCGATTACTCAATCAAAGTTACTGTAAAAAAGGATGAAAAAGGAAAGATCATCAGATATGAGATGGCACCTGTCCACAGTTATTTCGAACCAGAAATCGAGGGACTCTTTACAACGAATGGCTGTTTCGTCGCTTTGCCCGACCTGAAATATGAAGCAGACCACAAAAGCACTACAGAGGAAGATGACGATTCATGGCTCTATATGAAGGACCTGAGACTTTCTCAGGCGATGAGGGGCATTCACTTTGTTCCCTTTGTTGCCGAAGAAAATAAGGGGAATAAGCTCCGCGCCGACTTTGACAATGCAAAGTTAATCGTTCCTCTGCCGTCAACTTCCCAGGTGCTCAGAATGCAGCAGAGCCAGGATCAGAAGAAAATCATCGTGCTTCTTCGCGAGCGCGGCGAACTGGTCTTATCCGTCATCGACGCCGCTTCAAAAAGGTGCTGCAGAGAACCCCTTTGCAACAGATATCGGCCCAACGCAATATGAACATGATCAAAGAGAAAGACGGCAGGCTGCTGATTGTCGCTGACGATGGTCAAATTCATCTTCTGACACAAGTGAGGAATCAATATCGTATTGAAATTTCAGGCAGCCTCGAACAGGTCGTAAAACGCGGGGAATTCTCTTCGCTGCCTTCCTACTGGTCCTTCGATTACGACGGGAAAAACCTGGCTCTTGCTACCTTTTCCGAGCCCTTTGATGGCCGCTATCCTAACTGCTCTGTCTACGTCTTTCTCTATGGTCAGAGCAAGTTAAAATATGCCGGATATTACAAAAACAGCTTGAACAAAGAAAATGCAGGCTCGGAGTCCGGGTTCGTCGTTGCGCCTGTAATTACCCATAACAAAAAAGGGCACACTATTTATTCTTCCGTAGATGGAATCGATGTCAAATTAAACTAAAAAACAAAGAGAGGCTGCCTGCCAGCCTCTCCCACAGTGCAGAGTGCCAAACACTCTGCTTTTTCATCTAATCTAAATGATCCAGCATCTCGTGGAAGATTTCCACGTGATGCTGCTCGTCGAGAATGATACGTTTCAATATTTTTACGATGTCGGGGTCTTCAATTGTTTCCGCCTGTCTGGTGTATTTATGGATTGCAGCCAGTTCGCTATTGAGGGAGTTCTCAATGAGATCCCTAATTCCCTGGGGATATTGGTTATAAGCCGGCGTCCAATAGCGCACTTTTTATCGTCCACACTCCACAGTCTGGGGTCTAAACCCATTTGGCAAGCCAAAGATGAATAGATGTCCAAGTGGTGCATTTCCACAATGCTAATTTTATGAAAGCATTCAGCAAAATCAGCGTATTCCGGTTTTAGAATAACGCTATTATAAAAATACAAGCTGACTGCACACCTTTCGGAATTACTGCTTCCAACATTGCTTAACATTGCATATGCATCTTCCAGGTTTCGGCTGTCTGTCTTTATCGGCGGATAAGGCAGATCCAGGTTTACGTTACAATTGAGCTTATATTTCAGACTCATCAAAGGCCTCCTGTTATAGTTTGATTCAGCTCTAAAAACTATTATTACCTTATGTGCCTGCCGCCTAAGTTATTCCCACAGACGTCAATATATGAGACTTATATTCACCGTTCCGGCATCGTAAAGCCTTCCAGCGCTTTGTTCAAATAATCGTTGAAGGGCTTCATGGCTTTGAAAATCGTTACTGCCAGGTCGAGAAATGCCTTTGTATCGTGAAGCTGTTCGTCCTCGACGAAGTATTCCACGTACCAGCTTTTTGTTCTTCAGATACTCTGCCTGGGGATGCTCTTTGTCGTACCCCCTCGGCACATTCTTCAGCGCATTGCCTTTGACTGTAAAATACTTGCAGAAAGTCTCATCGCTGATGACTTTTTCCCATTCTTCCGGGTTTGCGGTGATGTAGTCTCTGACCATGGCGGTAGCGTCCTTGAACATGTCGGCAAATAAACCACCGCCCAAGAAAGTTTCGCCGCCTGGTTTGATCATGATGTAATAACCCACTGGGATCGGCAGCTTGCCTTTTGACGAAATATGAGCGCGGAAAGACGGATTATAAGGGGATTTGTCGTGGCTGAAACGAGTATCCCGCACCAGCTTAAAAAGTCAGCTCCTTCGGCACGTTGTGCAAAATTTGATCATCAAACTCCCCGATCCCCACGATCAGATCCTGCAGAAATGCTTCAAAGTCAGCGTTAGCGGCCTTGTACTCCGCCTTGTGTTCGTGATACCACTCGCGGTTGTTGTTCTCTTTCAAATCAGAAAGATAATTCAATATGGTTTCCATTTACATTCCCTCCATTCCTGAACTCTGTATGGTCGAAATCTGCGTGGACTGCAGGAAATCTTTGATGAACTTGTTCAAAGTTTCCGGCGATGCGTAGGTCTTGCAGAAATCAAATCTGCCTGCCAGGTCGTCCACTTCTTCCATGGCGTTCTTCACATCCAAAATCACTTCTTTTTTCTTTTGATGAAGTGAACGCTAGATTCTGTGGCTGCAGTCTGTGGGTCTGAATTGCGTAATTGAGCCGGTTTTTACACTTGCATTTTCCCTGCCCATACTCTCCGCAGTAGTTCTCCAGGAATTCCGCCATCTTTTTGCGCACTCTGGAAAGCCTCTGGCGATAAAGCTTCCGGCGTAATGCCCAAAATCTCGCCCGCAATGCGGCTGTCCACTTTGAACATGGTTCCCAGGATGAAGATGCACCTGCTCTCAGCGTCAAGACACTGCAGCATGACGTTGGTGCAGGACAGTTTCAGTTCCTCCGCCAAAAGGGACTTTTCGATATCCTGTGTCAGATCAGGCAAATCCTCTGCCGCCCCATTTTCGATATCGTAGCCGTAGTATTCAAAACTGAGAGGATGCTGTGCGAACATACTCTTTTTGTAATTCTTCAAATGATTTGAAGCGATGCTGAACACCCAGGTGGAAAAAGAGCTTTCTTTCTTAAAAGAAGAAAGATGGGTGATGACTTTGAGCAGGATTTCCTGGGTTGCATCTTCCGCATCGGGAAATACCCCCAGCATGCGCAGGGAAAGATTGAAGACCAGATCCTGTACGCTTGCGATGATCGTTTCAGTGATTTCTCATCGCCGGAAGTGGCTTTGTCGATCAAAATAGATAATTCTTCATTTGTTTTTATACTCATCATTATTTACCTCCTATAAAGTTAGACAAAGGAAAAGCCTCCTTGTGACAAGAAATTTTATTTTTATTATAAATGCTAACAGGGTTCTTGTCCAGAAACGATCAATCTGCTCAGTTCCCCCGTGTGCAGCAGTGTCAGTCTGTGCATGGCCCTGGTGCAGGCGATGTACAGCAAACTGCGGTCGTAATCTGTCGCATAGGTTTCCTGATCCGCATCCATTATAATCACTTCATCAAACTCCAATCCCTTTGCCATCTGAATAGAAGTAACAGACACCCCCTTTTTTTAAACTGCCCCCTGTCTGGGGAAAGCAAATGCACATGGCAGGTTTTGCTCAGTTTCTCATGGAGCTTTTGGGCGTCTGCGTTGGTCTTGCAAATGATGCCCAAGGAACCGTGGTCCTCTTCTCTGGTAAAATGGTCCGCATGGCGTTCCATCTTCGCAAACTGTTCCGATTTGTCTTCGCAGGAAATAATCTCCACTTCTTCACCGTGACGCTCGATCACTTCGATTGCAGAGTTTTCCATGATACCCTTTGCAAACTCGATGATTTCAAAAGTGGACCTGTAACTTTTTGTGAAGAGAGAGGAATTCTGCCTCTTCATAGAGGCACCTCAGATCTTCCATATGAAGCCTGTAGTGAGGATTGAGAGATTGTCCAAAATCGCCCAGGATTGTTTTCTGGCAGGGGAACAATTTGTTGATCACCGCGTATTGAATCGGTGTATAATCCTGCATTTCGTCTACAACCAGATGTTTTGTGATCCTGCTCTCCTTTAAACCGGCAAAAACTTTCCCTGCAGGTAGAGAAATGGATAGACGTCTGACCACTCCAACGTCTTTTTTTTCTGGCAAAGCAAACATCTTTTCCTTACCCAGCCATCTATAGAAATCTTTGTAGATCGCCAAAGTGTTTTTCATCGTCAGCATGGCGTTGAGCCTCTTTAAAACTGCGCTGATTTTGGGCAGTTCTCTCCCCCATGACGTTGTCTGTTTCAAAGCGGTTCAAGATATCGTCGGCGGCCATGGCGAGGCGTTTTTTATGGGGTGTCTGCTGTAGGCGCTGAACCGCTGGTAAATCCATTGTGCTGGTGCAGTAAACTGTCCGAAAGTATAATCCTCCGGCACAAAGATACGATCCGCCAACTGTTCTATATAGCGATCCAACTGGTGGACAAATGCCAAAGTGGATTTGTAGCGGACGCGCCTGCCCTCTTCCTCGTCAAGTTCAAAAGGGTCTTTCTCTGGTTCGAAATTGAGAATACCTTCTAACTGTATCCTCGCCGGGTCGTCAAAGCCCAGTTGGTATATCGGTTCCTCACCCAGTTCTGGTACAACGTTAGAAATATAATCCCCAAACACTTTATTTGGGGATAGTATGGTAATATTCTGTGCACGCAGACGGTCTTTGAAGCGATAGAGGAGAAAGGCAACGCGGTGCAAGGCGATGGAGGTTTTTCCCCGATCCAGCCACCCCCTGAATGATCAAAGTGTGCGCCCTGTCATTTCTGATAATTTGATTTTGTTCTTTTTTTTTGAATCGTAGAGACAATATTTTCATCTTCTCATCTGATGGATTGGCAAGTTCTCTTTGCAATACGTCGTCCTGCACATTGGCGGAACTCTCCAGGGCATATTTCATGACGCCGTCTTTGATTTTGAATTGTCGTTTCCGCGGATGTTCCCCTGTAACTCTGCCTACAGGCGCCTGGTACTCTGCCGCACCCAATTCATAATCATAGAACATGCTGGCAATGGGTGCGCGCCAGTCGATAATCAGCAGTTCCATGTCATAGTTGAAAGCATAGGAGCCGATATAGTACGCTGACGATTCACCTGACTGTTGGTCCTGAAAATCAATTCTGGCAAAGTAAGGAGAATCTTTCAGCTTAGCCAATTTATCCCTAACCCCTACACTGAAAGCGCCTGTCCTGTCGACTTGTTTCAGCAGCATTTCGTTCTGAAACATTTCGTGAGGATCGATGTCGCCGCTGTGCTCCACCATATAGCGTTTCGTATCCATGTAAGGACTCGTTCTGACGCTGGATGTTCTGTTCCGCTTCTTGTAGGGCTGCTGTCAGCTTTTCATTGATCATCGACAAGTGCTCCAGGGAAAGAACTATTCTCCATCCTTCGTCCCTCCTTTCTGCAGAACAAATCGCTGGGTCGGATAGCCGAATTCAACCAACAGTTCTGCTTCCGCAAATCCCAGTTTTTTAATCTCCTGGCGCTGTCCAGTGTCCGCTTTGTCCCCTTCTCGATACGTGGTGATCGTCAAGTTTTTCCAGTCACCAGTTCATTCAGCACCTTATCTAAAAAAGCTTTTTGGTATGCCCTTCTTTTTTGTAGAGCGGATGGCAGGCCATAAAATCAATACTGCCTGTTTCGCTGGTAAAAAGCATGATGCCGATGGCTGTTTCCTCGTCCTTGAGGATCAGAGCCTCTTTTACTTTGATTTTTTCCCGCAGCACCTGTCGATATGCTTCCTCCTGCAAATTAGGGAAACCGTCGACCACCAGCTTTACCAGTTCCATCCAACAGGGGATGTCCTCCTCCGCAGCAAAACAGATATCATAGCTGACTTCTTTTTTTCTCGTTTAACATTCTGTAATTCCCTTCAAATTCAAATCTTAGCTGCAGCGGATAAAATTCCTCATTTTCCCTATATTTGGCCGGTGGCAGCTTGTACATTCTGGTAAACGCATCCGTAAAAGCCTGCTGGCTTTCATAACCGGCAAGCAAGGCGATGTCCAGCACCGATTTTTCAGAAAAATAAGCAGCTTTGCTGCCTCACTCAAACGCCTGCGCTGAATGTAGTCGTGAATTGTCAGCCCCACAGTGTCCGTAAATATTCGATGCAGATGATATTTGGAATAGTGCATGGCTTCGGCCAAAATATCCAGATTCAGCTTTTGGGTCAGATGCGCTTCGATATATGCAATTACAGAAGCGATATTTCTTATTTGTTTGTTCGGCATATTCCCTCTCTCCTACTGGGCATTTTCCCTTATTCTATCACCAATGTCTCTTTTATAAACGAAAATCGTAATATGTGATGTGACCAACGCTTCCTAGCTACATCGGCAAAATAATCTTGTGTTCATTATAACCTAATTTGATTGTCAAGTTTTCATCATTCTTGCGGAAAGAACAGACGAATGATGAAAAATCATTCGTCTGTTTCTTGATAATTATTTATTTTGCTATGCGATTCGCTTTATTAGACCAACTAGAGAAAATCTTCTTTCCTTCTATTATTTTGTACGCTCTAATTTTGTAATAATATCTTTTGCCCTTCTTCAGTTTTTTGTATTCGAATAGGTTTTCCAACCGGCTTTTGTTGTAAAGAACGGTTTCTTACCAAATCCGCTGTTTTTCTTCGTAGATCTGTAAATCTGATATTTCACCCCTTTGACTGTCACATTTGTCGTCCAGCTTAGTTTTATACGGCCTTTATACGCTTTAGATTTTAACTTGATTTTCATATCTTTTATAAGATCAGCGTCACTCTTCTCTTTAGCATCTAACATCACAGCAAAGCTGCTCAATCTGTCAACTTTGATTTTTTGCCATTCCCGCTTCTACTTTTTACCTGCTGCTTTTTAATCTCACCCTCATGGTAGTGTAAAACAGTTACTGTTTTGCCGTTGTATTCTTTTTCCTACTGGTATAGATAAAATTGCATGGCCAGGAAGTTTGATTTTCTTACCATCCTTTGTCAAGTCAATTTCATAGGTTTTCAATAATATCATCTTTTCTGATACGGACTGGAGCATAGCTTTGACACTTTCGTGGTCTTTAGACAATTCCTTAACAGTCAGTCTCATGTCTTTGGTCAGTTCTGCACCTTCCAAACTGACATTCGTATCTTTGTCCACGATTTCCTGTTGCTTATCCTCGCCTCCTCCGATTAATGTGCGTAAAGCCTGTTTGGTATCTATCACTATTTTATCTAGCACAGGCTTATTTTTTTTTGCCCTGTCGATTCTGCCATTGGCTTCATTTAAAATTTTCTCAACTTTGACTTTTAGTTCTTTGTCGAGTTTCTCAAGGTTGGCATAACTTCTTAATTCAGCTTTGGCTTCTGCCTTCAAACGGTTGAAAATAACAGAAGGTTCCTCGTCCCTTGCTTCTTTCCACTTTTCGTCATTGTCGAAGTTATCTCGGTACTCATCGATGTAACGCCAAATAATTTGATCCCCTTCATAGATTTTGCATGCTTTTTAATCCTATGTCTGGGTATTTTTCATTGACCATGTACTTCCATCCGCTACCCTGTCCATTATGGAATTCCGCTAATTCATAGCCACCGAAGACGTCAGGCGCATTGATAGAGGATACGTAACCGGCAGATGTGCACTTATAAGCGAGTCCCGCCTCTCCAAGCGCTTTTACAAAAGCATCGTACACCGTCGCACCTTTATTGACCTTGACGGCTTTAGTTTTTATCCAGTTCACATAGCTGGCATGTCCGCTACTTCCATGCTTCCAGTCTCCAATCAATCTAAACGATACGGTGATCTCATCATTTTTTGATCTGTAGGCCATCGATTGCTGATATAAGTACGTTTAGAGCTAAGTTTACTTCTTTTTGGGATACCGCTTTCTCCGCCTGGCTGATTGCGCTTTGAAGTCGGTTCCATGATTCGTCAGTATACTCTCCCTTGGTAATTTTCTTTGCCTCAGCCAGCTTTGCCTCTAAAGCTGTTTTATCTATAGGACGTTCTGTGCCGGCATCATAAATACCTTTTCCATAGCGAAATGCTAGCATCGCTCTATAGCCTGCCAGGCTGCCTTCGATAGAAGCCTTCTCACCGTCGGGAGTATCTGCAAAACCGTCATTCCTGAAGAATAAACGCACGCCGTGGAGCGGATTTCCTAAGTCCTTTTTTGAAATCTGCTGTCGGTTGTGGCATCTACGTCGCTATGATAAAGACTGATTAGAATATCTGCCGTTGTCTCCAAATTTCCTGTCAAAATATTACTGTCTTTGCGATAATCGCCCCAATAGCCTTGTGGGCAGATTTTTTCCAGTCATACTGCCCTGGTCTTCTGCTGCGATCAAATTAATCATCGAACTCAGCATAGATGGCGGTAGTTTTCCTCCATTTACCAATGCCATCATTCCCATAGCCGTTGACTTTGGAGTCATGACAGCAAAGCCGTATTCATTCCAGAACTCACAGATGCCGCCACTGACATATCTATGTTTATTTTTTCTATAGCACCGTATAGCTTCTCACGAATTTGCTTCTGATCTTCCTTCTGTTCCAAGTCTAATGTAAGCAATGCATAAGCCATAGAATTTGTCATGTTTGTAACTGATCCATGACTTGCCGTACCTGTATGCTCTAATGCAGCTACCTGCTTGAGCATATCCGTACCATCCACATCGGACAGGCTGATGCCGTTCTCTTTAAGATATAAACCGGTAAAGAAATAATCTTTTTGCTTCTTCTATCTTATTCTCTTTCACTGCCGATTTTAAAACATCCACATAATCATAGACTGCTGCAGTCGCCTGGTTATCTCTGATAAGAAGATAGGCAGCTTCGGTAGCCTGGGCACTGTAGGTTTTAAAATCAATCTTTTTCAAATGGTCAGCCGCCGTTTGAGCGATTTGCACGTCATTAGCTGTCAAACCAGGGCGGTTCTGTACCTTGCTTAAATCGTAAAAGCGATCTTTGTTTTTATAACATCTCTGATAAGAAGATAGCGCCGTATAAAGAACCTGGTTATCCTCAGCAGCGGCGTCTTTTAAAGTCGTCCATAGGTTTTGTTCGGCCTTGCAGAATCTATCATCCAAGGTAAAGTCAATGCCAGCTTCACTCAAAGCGGTCAAAGTCTTTGCACAGGCTGTTACATCGGAAAGATATGCTGCCTGATTTTCTGCCAGCCACGTGACAGCTTTTTTCTATTTCACTGTCTTTTCCCTCCATTTGTGAAAAAAGCAATTACGGCATTAGCCGTATCAGCAGCATTGGATTTGCCTTGTCCAAATCCACCGTCTGCATTGCTTTTTATCTTGTCCAAAAAGTGCTTCCTTTGATATGGACGATGGAATTTTCTGTTCTTTTTTACTATTCATCGCCATCAAAATCTGTGCACTTTCGGCCGCTGTAGCTGACGATGCAAGCCCTGCGCCTTCCTTCCAAAGATCTTTTCCGTTGACATCATTAGGATCAATTCCCATCGCATTGAGTATTAATATCGTTTCGGTCCAGGTGTGTACAGAGGACACCCCCTGTCCTTTCTCAACCTCAGCCAAAAGCCTCTCACTGCATGACTGGCTGACTCCATTTTTCCTGGTTTCTGCGAAAAGTAATTCTCTGTTCAGGTCTGTCTGCTGTAATTGTTCTTTTTGCCCATTGGCTCAGAGCTTTTATCTTCTGATCAATTGTCTTCTGGTAATTGAGCGGAGAGTATTTTATCGTCCAAATCAACTGGCTTACCGCACCGGATTTCGACACAGCTCTGACATTTAACTGATTATCACCAATATTAAATTTCAGCGAATACTTACCGGATTCACCCTCAATTGCATTACCGTTGAGGCGTACTGTTAATTCTGCGCCCTCAGCACTTATTGCCGCAATCACTTTGCTGGTTTGTACAGTATCTTTGTCTTTCACCCGGAAATAGTAATTTGGGGCAAGGTTTCTTCACTTCCCGCAATATCTGACATATCATATAGGGAATTTCTACACTCTTTTACCCGCTTCCAAGAATTGTATGCCATCAATGCCTGCTGCGTAGCCATATGATCTACGTCGCCATTGACCGTATGAGCAAAACCCGATGGCCAAGTACTCCTATATGCAGCTAATGCTGTGAAAACATTCTTCGTTCGGCCTGAAGTAAAACCATTTTCTTTCAAGGTGATATCTTTACCTAGGGATGATATAGCAATGATTGTCTGTGAAATAGCTTCACTGGTTCCGCCCAACTCACATCTGCTGTCCATAGATTCCTGTAGGTATATCAGAGCTTTATCTATTGCCAACTGAATCTCTTTACGATTTTGATACTTGGAAAACGACTGTATAGCCATGGCTGTCATATCAACACTGCTGTTATCACCTTTGCTCAGACCAAAACCGCCGTCTTTGTTCTGAAAGTTCAAGATGACTTTTAAGAGTTTATCTCTATCATACTTCGCACTATTGGACAACTTCGCATCTTTTGCATCCACTGCAATCAATGCCCAAATTGCTTCGTTTGACCCACTTTCTATGCTATTGCTGTTGACCAGGGCGTTGAGAAAGTCAAAGCCGTTAAAGGAAGCTGGGTTTTCGCCAATGGCATACAGTGCCAGTGCTACTCTCGCTAAATCCGTCGGTTTTCCTCCTGCGTGTAATCTGCCGCTGCTGCCCTTTGCGATTTCTTCTTTTATGCTCTCTTTGTAAGAAGTAATCGCCGCCTCATCGTCTTTGGACAATGAAAATCCTGCTCTTTTCAGCGCGATAATATCCCACTCGTCATTATAGGAATATTTCTCGTGGTCAGATTTCCACCTGTTGTAATATGACTCACAGGAATTTATCCCCCATTTCACCAGATTATCTGAATCTGGAGGTTCTTTTGCTGCTTTCTGTAACGGTGACAGTGAAGGTAACTGGCTTCACTCCTTCTTTAGCAATTAGCGGCGTGCCCGTCACTTCTACATTGCCCTCAGAAACTGCCGTCAAAACAAACGTCTTGCTGGCATAACGGTCATATTGGCCTCTGCTCTGTTTTATGTTTACGATACCTTCTTTATCATAAGTCCATCTCATTGCCGTTTGGGAGGGCTGGTCCTCTTCATTCTCTCCCTTTGGTTCAAAGATTAAGGGCAGTTCCATGGTTTCCTCTTCCTCCACTGTGAAAGAAGTCTGTCCATCCTTCATCGATACACCCTCTACAGGTTTCTCAAATTTGAATGTGACAACTTTGAAGCAGTTTTTTCTGTCCGTTATCATTGATTGCGGCGGTGACGGTTACGTCTCCTTCCCCATGTCCGATGAACCCATTACTGTGTGTATCGTGATAATCAGCAACTGCGTCGTCATCGCCAGACCATTCCACCTGATAGCAGCGCTATTTTCCGGAGATATCTTTAGACCTTCATTTAAGGCACTTTGGTTGATACCCATATAATTATCTCCGCTGCCCAGAGAATACACCAGGTGATGCATCGACACCGTCTCTGGAAGATCCAATGTTACACTCTCAACAGGCACATAGGTAGATGTTGCCTCAAAGGTCTTTGCGATTCCAAATAGCGTTATCGTGATATTGCCTATACCCGGCTTTTCAAAGGCAAATCCGCCGAAATCCCAGCTTGGGCAAGAAAATATACTCCTTGTCAGCAGTCATCGATACATCTTTTTCTAACGTTATCTTCTCATTAAAGGGAACATATCGATCAGATCCTTCCAGTTTACCTTTTATTAAAACATTCTTCCATTGATGTCCTGCAACGGTATACGTGTCAGTAACCTCATCTCCATCAATGTACATCTTAAAGTCTTCCAAAACTGGGTTTGCTGCTTTTATCTGAAAGTTACACAACACCTGGCCCGTAGATTTTACTTTCACTGAAGCGCGAACTGTACCTGGATTATTAACCGACAGTTTACCTGACTGACTGCCAATCCAAATCGGTTTATTCTGCTCCTCTCCGCTATCCCAAGTCGTCGTCCAATAGAGGTCTGCCGCATTGACCGGATAAGAGCCGCAAGAAAAGGTTCCATCTTCCACTGTCGTTACATTTAGGGTGTCTCCGTCACGAATAATCTCTGTTTCACCCCATGTATTTTTTATAGCTTACGGTCGTTGTTCCAGTCAAAACGAATTTAAATTCTTTTTTAGCTGTTTTTTCCTGCTCTTCACCCTGCTGATACTTAACCGGTATTTCATACATGCCAGTATCTTCAATTGATTTCTCAGCTTTCGCATAAGATGCAGAATTCATATGCAGCCGCCACTCTCCATCTGTACTCTTTTCAATCGTAATACCGTCATAGTTGTCCGTATCACTGCTGACAATAGTCCAATTTTCTCCATCGTCGGCTGGCTCACTTTTAAAAATAAAACCTTCAAAGATCATATTTTCATCGTTATAACCCGACGTCCGTTCTTCGATTCGAATTTCATCATTTTCGTTTACTTCGTATTTCTTATCGGTTTCTGCCCCCGTATCTTTATCGATTTCCTGAATCCACACATTTACAGGGTTTGATTCCTCCTTTTCATTTTCTGGCCCCGTCGCGTACACGCTTGTCGGAATAAGGGATAGAATCATTAAGATTGTCATCAATAACGCAATTCCTCTTCGTCCTCTCTTTTTTGTCATCATCTTCCTCCTCAATAAAAATTGTATTCCATTTTCTTCTCACAAAATCCTTAGAGGAGGTCTAAAAAACGTGGAAATGACGATGCCAAAGAATCCTATCCGCAAATGTCGCCCACACTGGGCAACGCTTCGTAAAGTGCGTTCCTTGATATTTCCTGCATAATAAAAAACCTCTTCTCATCTGAAGAGGTAAAATAATTTTGCTATGAATTTGACTGCACGTTAAAACGCAATTCTTTATCATATCCTCATCCCAGAAGTAAGAATTTTGCTTCACGGCAGGTCTACTGACTTCGCTTCTCTCTTGAAAACGCCTTCTCAGATTTCTCCAATGGCTGTTGTTTTCTCGTCTGCGTTACAGTAGGGGTGACTGTACCGGACTTACACCGATTTCCCTATTATCAGCCGCATAGGCTGACCGTTTTCCATATTCAGTTATGCGAAAATGAACCTAGTTCATATGTCATTATAAGTTATGTTGATATAGAATGCAATATAATTTTTTGCACTTTATATTACTATGTATGTAGCTATTATAAATTTTTTTACGGTGCATACAATTTTCATTTCTCCTTAATTCCCTTGACAAACATCACCTTCACATCTATAATTGAACATAAGTTCAATGTTGAGGTATGCTATGGCACAGATATTAAAAGATGAAATAAGAGAAAGAATTCTAGCTTCGGCATTAGAAGAATTCTATTGCAGCGGTTACAAGTCTGCTACAATGCGCGGCATCGCCGCAAAGGCAAAAATACCTACAGGGCTGATTTACTCTTACTATAAGAACAAGGAATCACTTTTTTGATGCCGTGCTCCAGCCCGTCTTGTATGATTGGGGCCAGGTCATGGCTTCGGAAGACATCGATAAGGCGAACCGTGAATCCCGTGGCTTCAGTAAAGCAGAAACAGATTGTCTGATGAATTTATTTGCGCATCGGCAGGAATTCATTATTTTGATGGATAAAAGCGAAGGCACAAAGTACGCTCAGGAAAAAGATCGTTTTATACGGGAAGTTGAGAAACACTTTCAATACAAACATCAAAATGACGAAAATGCAGACGACGTCTTCATACACATTGTCGCCAACAACTTCGTGGATGCTTCGATGCAGATGATGTATCACTATAAGGGAAAGGACTGGGCGCTGACTATGTTGTATCAATTATCAAAAATGTATCTATCGGGAATTGGTCGCTAGACCAGTTCCTTTTTTTTTATTGAACAATATTGAATTAACGTTCAAAATTGAAGGAGGAGATTTTATGATAACATTATTA
>VOFF01000725.1_pt1 | contig 28000 bp, 30 predicted proteins | sample 5384061 | NCBI WGS metagenome assembly VOFF01 (sample SAMN12384725, study PRJNA508395) | human gut metagenome | isolation source: healthy gut E | host: Homo sapiens
GCACAATTATTTGTACTGCCAGCGCGACCATAACTTTAATTTTCCGGCGCATCTGCACCACAGCTTTGAATTCCTGTGTGTGCAGTCCGGCACACTGGCCTGTACGCTGGAAACCGAGCAGTACGAAGTTCACCCCGGCGAAGCCCTGCTGGTGCTGCCGGACCAAATCCACAGCTACCGCACCATTGGCGAATCTCAGAGCGTGTTATGGGTGTTTTCTACCGACTGGGTGCCAGAATTTATTTCTCAGCTGGGCCAGCGGGAATTTATCACCCCTGTGTTCCGCATGGAAGCTGCGCCCCTGATGGAGCTGCTCTGGCCGGGCGGCAACCGCTGCAAGCAGCTGGCCGGGCTTTACCTGATTTGCGGTGCAGCGTTGGAGCAGTGCTTTTTGCAGCCGCGCCCCGTGCCGGATGTGGCAGCCTGCACACCGGCTTTCAGGGTTTTATCAACCAGTACCGCATCAGCCACGCCGCCGCGCTGCTGCAGGGCAGCAGCCTGCCCATCACCCAGGTGGCTGAACAGTGCGGCTTTGGCACCATCCGCAGCTTTAACCGCGTGTTCCTAAAAGAAAAAGGCATGACCCCCAGCGCTTTCCGCAAGCAGAATGTGCTGTAGCCATACTTTTATTGACAGCCCCGCCGGGCATGTTATAGCGGTTGACCCTTTTAGGTTATCGAGTTCATTGAAGAACCGTCACCGGCCAGGGTGACGGTTCTTGCTTTTTGCCACTAAATCCAGCGTGATCGTCTTTCGGCCAACATGGAAAGTAAATGTAAAACGCATGGTTCTCACTAGCCAAAAAGGCACCACCGGATGAAAAGTCCGGCGGTGCCTTTTTTGCTTAACAGGTCATCAATGTCCGCGCTTTCCCACAACACGTTACGCCTTGTTTTCCGCTTTTCCACGCGCAAACATCTTTTTCAACACCTTCGCGCACGGCTTTTCAATCAACAGCGTAATGAGCGCTGCCCCCAGCAGGGACAGCCCAAAGCACAGCAGGGTATATTGCAGCTGCCACGGCTGCTCCCCTGCCCGGTTCGGTTCCGCGCTGACGGACGGTGGAACGCCCAGCCGTTTCAGGTGAACGGCCAGGTTCTGGTGCAGCAGATAGTAGTTCATCGAAACCGCCGCCAGCCAGCCCATCACCCGGTTGCCCATCAAAAAGCGCAGCGGGCGCGCCGCAAACGGCAGGGTGAGCAGGATTCCCGCAACGGCCAGCCCCAGCAGCGGGCGGCGCATCATCTGCCCGGCCTGCAAAGCCGCCTGGCCGCTCTCCCCTGCCTGCACCCGGAAAATGCGCAGCATCCCCCAGGTGGAAAGCACGCACAGCAGCGTTGCGATCCCCTGCCATGCCATCGCTTTGCGTTTTTCCGCTGCCGGGTAGCGCTGCACCAGCCAGACATACAGCAGTGCCGCCCCCATGCCCAGCGTGTATATGTCCAAAAAGTTTGCCAGCTGGTTGACCACCATATTGTATTCATCCAGCCGCCAGACGCACCACCCGCGGAAGGCAAACGTCCCCGCTGCCATTGTCATCAGGGTGCCAAGGGGATTTTTCATCGCCCACCGCGCCAGCAGCGGGAAGATCAAATACGCCTGCATCTCGATTGCAATGGTCCAGGAAGCCACCCCGATGGGGGTTGCAATATAGGTTGCCGGGTTAAACGTCTGGGTAAAGGTCAGGTGCATCACAACATCCCGCACCATATCGGAGCTGTTATGGTACAGGTGCCAGGGCAGCGCCACGGCAAACAGCAGCGCCAGCGTGACAAAATAATAGCTGGGCACAATGCGTATGATGCGGCGCTGGTAAAACTGTTTTGTGTTCGGTACCGCCTCTCCCAGCAGCATGGCACGGGCATAGGGCAGGAACAGCAAAAAGCCAGAAAGCAAAATCGTTCCGTCTACTGGCATATACCCGGCGCGCAGCAGATAATCCAGAGCATCATCCCCCTCATTCCCACAAAATTTTCTTTTTACGCCAACGCGCAGGTTGACCAATCTGTCCCAGGGGCCGTTGCGCTGCAGCATCATCAGCAGGCTGCTGCGGGTTGCAGGGTCGTTGGTGAACAGGGTTCCCAGCTTGCCATCCCAGCCGTATTCCCCCAGGTGCAGCGGCACCGGGCTTTCCTCCGGGGCAACGCAGACACTCATCAAATGGCCATAGCTCATACCAAGGCGCATGGTATCCTGCCCCACAAAAATCTTGCGTTGCTCTGCGTTCAGCAGCGGCTCCGCCATCGCCTGCACCGTTTCCGGTTTCAGCAGGCGGCAGCCGTTCCATTCGCCGCCGTTCATCAGCATGGTGGCAAAGTGGGCATAATCGTCAATGGTCGAAACCATGCCTGCCCCTCCGGAAAGGAACTCCGGTAGGCTTTTCATGTTCATCTGGATGCCAAGGTGGTTCACCACATCGGGCACCGCTGCGCCGGAATTGAAATCATACGCTTGGGCAAACCGGCCACGCTTGGCTTCCGGCACATAAAAATCCGTATCCACCATCTCCAGCGGGTCCAGCAGGTTCTGCTTCAAAAAATCGCGGTAGTTCATCCCGCTGGCGGCTTCCACCGCTGCGGCCAGGATATCCGCGCTGACGCCATACCGCCAGCCCTTGCCGGGGCGGTACAGCAGCGGCAGCTTCGCCATTTCGGCAATCACCTGACGCGTGGTACGCTGCCCGCCTTTGGTAAAGGATTCCGAAATTTCATCATACAGCCTGCCCAACCCCGCCGACTGTACCGAATCGTTATCATTGTAGCCATACCCGGAGGTCATGCAGAGCAGCTGCCTGATTGTCAGGTTCGTATGCTCGGCATCCCCGAACTCCGGCAGATAGGCTGCCACCGGGGCGTCCAGGTCCAGTTTGCCGTCCTCCCATAGCTTCATCACCGCAAAGGCCGTGATGGGCTTGCTCATCGAAAACACCCGGCAGATGGTATCCCGCGCAAAGGGGATGCCCCGTTCCCGGTCCGCCATGCCCGCCTGTGCATAAGCCAGCTGTTTGCCATCCCGTAGGTAGAGCGCGCTGACACCGATAAAATCCCCCTGCCGGACCACTTGATCCAATAGGGCTTGCAATGCCTGTTCCTTTTCCATTGTTCTGCATCCCTTTCGCAGTTTCATTTTCTGCCAGTGTAGCACGAATTCTTTCTCTCTGCAATCCTGTTTTTGCCCGTTTGGCGTTGACGTACCGCCCGGCAGATGGTATACTGGCAGCATCGTTTAACCAACTTATCAAGTTGCATAATAGGTTTATGTGGTAAATAATAAATAATAATGAATAAAGAATAATGTCGGTGCGCCGCCCGCGGCGGCGCGAATAAAATAAGTTGGCAGCTCTGGTCAGAATGTTTTTTCCGGAGCAGCTGACCTAATTAAAATGTGATGCCGTGGGCATCACACAATCATTATTCATTATTCTCTATTCTTTTTTTTATCTAAATAAACAGGAGGCCCGCTATGTCATATATTTCAAAGATTGACCTTTCCACAGCCCCGCAGGAGGTCCGCGCCGCGGTGGATAACCACCTGGCCCAGGGCTACCAGCTGGCCAACGAAAAGCTGACCCTGCTGCATAATGTAACGGCGTTCCATACGCTGGAAGAAAGCTCCTATGAGCTGGACCGTGAGCTGCAGCGGCTGATCGGCAAGCGCGCCGCAGATTTTTATGAGTACGCCATTTCGCTGCAAAATGACTGCCTGGTATGCAGCGCCTATTTTTCCCGCCTGCTGGAAAAGAACCATATTGACTTTGCCACCTTTGATTTTACCGATGATGAGCGCCTGCTGATCGAATATGGCCGCGCCATTGCCCGTGACCCCAAGCATGTGCCGGAGGACCTGATGCGCCTGATGCAGCAAACCTTTACTGAAGAGCAGCTTGTGGTAATTACCACAATGGGTGTTTTTATGATTGCCAACAACTATTTTAATGACATCCTGAACGTGGACCCCGCACCGGTGCAGGAATAATTCCAGCGCCAGCACGTATATGAATCATGATATAATAAAGAAGAGCTTCTCGGCCCATACCAGCCGCCAAGCTCTTCTCTTTTTATAGTTTATCGTCTTATTTTCCGGCCCTCACTCGCTCAGGCAGATGTCCCGCACCAGGTTGCCCCAGCGCTCCGGGTAGCCGGCCAGCAGTTCTTCATGCTGCAAATCCTGTTCGTGCAGGATGGGCCGGGCAAAGTGCTGCTGGTAGCGGGCTGTTCTGCTCCAGGCCGCCGCTGCCCAGAATGGCATGGTCGATATGGATGCTGCCCCGCGCCGCCAACATCCCGACAAACACCCCACCCAGTGCGCAGCTTCACCGCCGTCAACCTCACGCAAAATTTACACAAATATAACGCCGCCATGGTGGCAGCGCCCGTTTGGCCCCGATATACTGGAATTATCGTCAAATACTTCTTTGCCGACCAGATCAAACCATTTTGGGCAAGCTCTGGATTGAAAGGATGGATGATGTCCCATGCTTCCCTGCCGTTCCACTTGTACCTGTGCGTTTGAAGGCTGCCACAAAACCTGCCCCCGCTGGCGGGCCATGCAGGAGCAGCAGCACGCCGAAACCGCCCGCAAAAAAGAGTATCTGCGTCAGGCGGACGAAGCCTGCCGTGCCGTGTTGAGCCAATGCCGCCGCTGCGGCGGGTATGTGTTCTCCGCGGGTTCCTATTGATTTCTAAAATCAAAAGCAGAACAGGCGCGTCCAAACCTGTGCCTGCACTGCTTCTATAGCAATTTTCAAAAATAAGGCGAATAGCCGCAGGAATGGAACCAACCTGAGCAGTCAGAAGGCGAAACTGAAGGAAAGCCTTCACCTTCGACCAAAGTTTTTCAATAGGATACAGATCAGAACTATATGGTGGAAGATAAATGCATCGAACACTAGAGCTGTCCAGCAGATTTCTCACTGCCTTTGCATGGTGCGACTTCATATTATCCATTATGAGAACAGATTTGCCGTTCAGATGAGGCAGCAAATCAGTTTCCAGATACCGCTTAAACCTCTCCACAGTTGTTCCGCCTGAGAAAGTCGTATAGCGTAGTGTCCCATCCAACTGAATCGATGACAGAATGGTCGTGTTCTTGGGCTTGGAAAGTGGTGCGGAATCAACAGCTCTGCTTCCTCCAAGCGAATAGGCATACCGCCTTGTCATATCCGTATTGCATCCGCTTTCATCCAGAAACACGAGGTCACTTGCCTTGAATCCAGATATAAGGCCGTTCCAGTCTTTTCTCTTCTGCGCCACATCGGGGACGCTCCTGTTCACTGGCATGAAGAGACTTCTTCTTGCGGCGGTATCCTGCTTTCTGAAGAACGCCAGACAGTATCAATACTGACAGGCAAATCCAACGTTTCAATGATTTCCAGACAAGTGATATCCGGCTGTTTTTCCAGAAGCGAAAGGATGTGCTGATGATCTGCATCGGACAATTTTGGCTTCTTTCCACGGAGATTCGTTTGAGTTTCGTAGCTGCCTGTTTCGTTCCGACGCTTCAGCAAACGATAGATCGAACAGGTGTTTACAGAAAAGCACTTTGCCAGTTCCTTTACGCTGATGCCCTTATCGTATCCTTCCAAAATCAATTTTCGAGCTTCATTGTGCAGCATAGTTCTCACCTTCTTTGCCTCTGTTACACATCTTTTTGCTCAAAAGTCAAAGTACTGTGCTGTATTATTGAAAATTGCTATAGTACAGCCGCCGCCCGCTGTAAAGGGTCAAAAATTGCTCTTTTTTCGGTGCTTAAAGTGGTCAGTGTCAGATCTCAATGCTTCGCCCGCCGGTGCGGTTGTACAGCCGGTGGCTGATGGAACCACGGTACGGTTCTGACCGGCGCGCTGCAAAGCATCCAGAACAGTCTGTTCTGTTCCGGCGTCCAGGTTTGCGGTAATTTCATCCAGCAGCAAGATTTGCGGCCCGGCTGCAATGGCGCGCGCGATGGAAAGCAGCTGCCACTGTCCCTGCGAGAAGATGCCCGGTGTACACGGGGTATCGTACTCTTCGGGCAGCGCCGCAATGGCGTCATGCAGGCCCACGGTGCGGGCGGCATCCTCCGCCTGCTGCGGGGTGATGGCGGCATCAAACAGGGTGATCTGGTCCCGCACGGTGCCCGGCACACGGCGGAAGCTCTGCTCCCACATAGCCAACCAGCGGGCGGCGGGCAGTATCCGGCAGTGTGGCGGCTTCCACACCGTTCAGCATCACCTGGCCCTGCTGCGGGCGGTACAAGCCCAGCAGCAGCTTAAAGATGGTGCTCTTTCCCGCGCCGGTGCGGCCGGTCAGGGTGACCTGCTCGCCTTTCTGCACAGCAAAGCTCAGGCCGTGCAGCACTTCCTCATCGCTCTCATAACCAAAATGCACGTTCTGCAGCTCCACGCTGGGGGCACCCGGCACGGCCTGCGGGGCGGTTTCAGCGGTGGGAATGCGCTCTGCCTGCGCCAAAAAGCCGTTGATGCGCCGCACACCAGCCACAGCGGATTGAATCGTCTCAATCTCCATGCCGATGCTTTCCAGCGGGGTGAACACCTGGGAAATATAGGCAATAACCGCCACAGCCGTGCCGACCGACATGCCAAAGAACGCCCTCACTTCCGGGCTGCCCGCTGCGGAAAGCAGCATGACCAGCGCCACCACCGCCGCGTTCATAATCAAAATCACAGGCGAATAGCAGGCATCGTAAAAATTGGTTTTCTCCACCGCGGCAAAGCTGTCGTCCAGCGCTTCATCATAGGCTTTTTTCCATGTAATTTTCCCGCCGAAGGGGGTGGATGGTGCGGATGCAGCGCAGCGTTTCCGGCACATGGGCGGAAGCCCGCCGCCAGCAGCGGCACGGTTTTGCAGCTGCGCTTTCAGCATCCGCTTTTGCACCACGCGGGTAAAGAGATACAGCAGCGGCAAAACCACCAGCAGGATCAACGCCAACCCGCGGTTCTCTGCAAAAATCACGGCCAGAATGCCGCACAGGCGGCAGGCATCCGCAAACATGCTGATGATGCCGGAGGTGAACAGCTCTTCCACCGTGTCCACATCACCCACAAAGCGGGAAACCGCCGCGCCGGATTCCTGGTTTACAAAGGCTTCCGCCGGGAGCTTGTCCAGCTTGGCGCACATGGCGCTGCGCAGGGCGTGGGTCATTTTCTGGCCAAACACCGTCAGCAAGCTTTCCCGCAGGGAATCCAACCCGCCGGAAAGTGCCAGCAGCCCAAAGTACCCCAACGCCAGCGCAAAGGGCACCACCTGCCGGGCCGTCAGGCGGTCCACCACGCGGCCCAGTACCAGCGGCGGCAGCAGGCTTGCCGCCACCGCACCGGCCACGGCCAGCACCAGCGCGGTGCAAAGCAGCGGCTGGCGGCGCACGGTACCCAGCACAACGCTGCACACGGTCTCATTTTTCCGGTTCATCCTGCTCGCCTCCTTCCTGGGCATTTACCAGCGCGGCATACTGCGGGTTCTGCGACTATCAGTTTCTCGTGGGCCGCACAGACTGCTTTGCCGTCCTGTATCCACAACACGCCGTCCATCTGGGGAACAGGTACAGCCGGTGGCTGATCAGCAGCACGGTGCTGCTTGCGGTCATTTTACGCAGGTTGTCAAAAACCTGTTCTTCGGTTTTGCGGTCCAGGGCCGAGAACGGGTCGTCCAGCACCAGCAGCGGGTGCGGGTGGGCCAGTGTGCGGGCCAGCGCCAGGCGCTGCTGCTGCCCGCCGGACAGGCGCACGCCGCCATCGCCCACGCGGGTATCCAGGCCGTTCGGCATCGCTTTTACTTCATCCTCCAGGCAGACAGCCCGCAGGTACTTCCAGGCGTCGTAATCTCTGCCCAGCAGGATGTTGTTGCGGATGCTGTCGCTCAGCAGCGCGGGGTCATGCCCCAGGTAGCCAACCACGCCGCAGCGCTCCGCGTCCGTCATGCCGGCCATCTCACGCCCGCCGTACTGGATGGAACCGGTATAGGGCAGCTCACACAAAAACGCTTTGCCCAGTGTGGATTTGCCGCAGGCCACCGCGCCGGTAATGCCAAAAATCCGGCCCGGCTGTGCGGTAAAGGTGATATCCTGCAAAACCGGTGCCCCGCCCCGGTAGGCAAAGCCAAGCTTGTTCACGGTCAGGGTTTCCGGCTTGGCCGGGATCTCTTCCGGCAGGGGGTCCGGCTGGCGCATCAGCGGTTTGATGCGTTCCCAGGATACCTGGGCTTTCTGCACCGCGTTGAACAGCTTTGCCGCGTGGGAGGATTTGACCGCCAATTTGCCAAAGCAGGACAAGAACGTGGTGAACGCTGCAATATCCCAGGCGGCCCAGCCGGTGCCCGCCACATTGCGCGCGCCAAAGGTAAAGATGAACAGAACGCCGGTCATCGAGATGACCCCGTACAGCGGCGGCATGGCGGCCACCGGCAGCCCAGCTTTGACGGCGGTACGCTCGTAATCCTGCAGGCAGGCTTCATACGCGGCATCGCGCTGCGGCTCACAGCCATACACGCGGTAGGTCAGCGCGCCGGACACCCGGTCCAGTGTGGCGGCGCTCAGGCGGCCTGTGCTCTCCTTGTTGGCAGCGCCGGTGCGCTGCACCAGGGTTTTCATCTGCTCGGCAATATAATAGGAGATCGGCGCAAACACCAGGCAGAGCAGCGCCAGCCGCCAGTCGTACCCCAGCAGCATCACGGCATAGGCCAGCAGGGCAATGCCGGTATCAAAAATTTCCGTGGTGAACTTGCGCATGCCCTCGGCACAGGCGTCCACATCGGAAATAGCTTTGGTCATCAGGGTACCGGTACCGGCCTGTTCCAGCTCAACCTTGTCTTTCCGCACCAGATTGGCGTACAGTACCTGTTTCATGCTGCGGTTGATGTTGTTGGCAAACTTGCGCACATACAGCCGCTTGATGAACCGCGACCCCTGCACCACCGCAATGGCGATCAAATAGCCCGCACACAGCGCCGCCATGGCGGCAAAGGTTTCGTTCCCGTTCAAAATGCCCAGCAGGCATTGGGCCAGCTGGCCCTCAAACCAGGGGCCGACCACCAGACCCAGGTTATAGATCAGGCCCGATACCGTTACCACCGCCAGCACCGGCCTCTGGTTTTCGAAGTAGCTCAGCACCCGGTCCGGCTGGCGCACCGGGGCGCTTTCCATGTTCTTCATCCTGCAATTCCTCCCCATTCATCTGCTGCACCCGCGCCGTCACATCCGGGAACCCTGCCCGCCGCTGGTTTTTGCTGCGCCAATACAGGGTTTCCAGCGTTTTGCAAAAGGCTTCCCGTTCAGCCTCCGGCAGTTCCTCCACCAGCCAGGCATAAAACACGGTTTCAATCGCAGCTTTGGAGTTTTTCAGTTCCTCGGCCTTGGGCGTGGCATACAGCAGCTGGCTGCGGCCATCGTCCGGGTTCGGTTTGCGCACCAGGTAGCCCTTGGCTTCCAGGCTGGCCGCACGACGGGCGGCCGCCCCCTTATCAATCTTCAGGGCCGCACGCACATCCGCCTGGGTCATGCCGGGGTTGTGGCGTACCAGATGAATAAAATCAAACTCTGCCGTGCCAATGCCATCGGCTTTCATCATCTGTACGGTAAACTTGGCCGCTTCCCGCGCAATTTTGGTCATCTGCCGCTCGGTCGGGTCCTTGTTCTGTTCTGCCTGCATGTTTGGCCTCCTTTTTAAGTTGGATGTACTATCAACCATTTGGATGATACTGCATCTATCTAGTCCTGTCAATGCTTTTTGCCAGATTTTCTGCGGTGTGCTACAATAAAGGCAAAGCTTTGCAAAGGAGCGCCTTTTTGTATGCCGAACGTGATTGAAATTACTGATTTTGCCGCCCCGGAGCTGGACGTTTACGCCCGGCTGACCCAGGCTCAGCTGCGCAGCCGTCTGGAACCGGAAAAAGGCATTTTTATTGCCGAAAGCCCCAAGGTGATTGCCCGCGCACTGGACGCCGGGTATCAGCCTATCTCCTTTTAATGGAGCGCAAGCAGATCACCGGCCCGGCCAGCGAGGTTCTGGCCCGCTGCGGGAACGCCCCGGTGTATACCGCTGACCGCGCCATGCTGGCCCAGCTGACCGGCTTCGAGCTGACCCGCGGCGTGCTGTGCGCGATGCATCGCCCCCTGCTGCCCACGGTGGAGGAAGTTTGCCGCAATGCCCGCCGGGTGGCCGTGCTGGAAGGCATTGTGGATTCCACCAATATCGGGGCCATCTTCCGCAGTGCTGCCGCCCTGAACATGGACGCGGTGCTCGTCACCCCCTCCTGCTGCGATCCGCTGTGCCGCCGGGCCGTGCGGGTCAGCATGGGCACCGTGTTCCAGGTGCCCTGGACCCAGATCGGCTCCACCGCCGCCGACTGGCCGGAGCAGGGCATGCAGCAGCTGCACGACCTCGGCTTCAAGACCGCCGCCATGGCGTTGACCGACCTTTCCGTTTCCATTGACGATGCCGCCCTGGCTGCCGAGCCAAAGCTGGCCATCGTGCTGGGCACCGAGGGTGATGGCCTTGCCCACACCACCATTGCCGCCTGCGATTACACGGTGCGCATCCCCATGTCCCACGGGGTCGATTCCCTCAACGTTGCCGCCGCCAGCGCCGTTGCGTTCTGGCAGCTGGGCGTTCTGGCAGAACTGGGCAAACAGTAACATTCCTTTGGAGTTCCCCCATGAGCAGAACAGAACCTGTTATCCTTGGTATATTTCTTCTATCAGGATGATGGCAACCGTGGAATGAGGTTCTGAAATAAACCGGCCTGTATTTTTGATAAAACGGAATTTAATGGGGCCAAACATGAACAGAAAACGCCCGCCTTGCCGAAGCGGTTCCTGGGCACGAAATCGGGAATATTTTTTCTATCAGGAAATGGCAGGTGGAATGAGGTGCTGAAATGCAGACTTGCATTTTGACAAATCGGGATTTAATGGAGGGTGTTTCTATGAAATCTTTTTGTTTGCAGTTTGTGTCACAATGGCACTTGGAGGAGGTCTAGACCTCGATAGTCAGTCGCTTACTTAAAGACAAACTTTTGATTAGTACAGTTGACAAAAAGGTACAGAAATTTAGTTTTGCCAATGCAGGAAATAAAAAAAATCGCTTGGAAGTGGATAGTCTTTCCAATTGCAACAGTTAATATGAAAAATGGCAAACTATATAAATTGGGAAAATGACAAAATTTTCAATAAATCACGCTTTGCAAAATGGTTTCAAAGTATTCTCGATAAATACAAAGTGTCAAATTCGCGTTTGTTGAATGAAGTTCAACAATGAACCCCAGTGCTCAATCACTACGGCGACAGAACGGTTTTTGCGATAGCAAGATGGAGGGGCCGCGCCCCGACAAGTTATTTTACATTGCTAATAAACATTGATCCTGCGGGGTGTTTGAGTGACATGAACGTTTTTGCGCAAAAGTTGATGCAAAAAAAGGACAATGATGCCCCGATAAAGTTCGCGTTTGAGCAATCAGCAAGGCTTCTCCGCGGCGGGATGAGGGCATTCTGCCCTACAGATCATTTTGTATGTTTGCACCGCAATAAAAAATAAGCTGTAGGGAACGGTCTTGACCGTTCCGGGGCCTCGCTGTATATGCCATAATGAGATATACGGCAAGGTTCACCTAAGGCAATACCGCATAATTCTAAGTGCCGATACGGCGAGCGAGGTGCGGCAGATGCTAAGCCAAAAGCGCAGATAATACTGGATGCTGCAAAGGTGAGCGCCGCCAGTGGCGGAAACAGCGAACCGAAGCAGGGGCAGCGGTCGCAGAGTGCGAGGGGCTTTTGCCCCGAAGCACGATGGGGTACCGCAACCAGACATTATCGAGCATTTTGGCAACGCAGATGCCGTGCCGCAGCCAAGAATGCAGCGATGTATTTTCCCTCTACATCTCTGCATTCTTATTCTTTATGATTTTATCTCTATATTTCCCGCCCGTAGCCTATGCCCCACCTCAAATTCCTAACTCCTAATTCCTAACTTCTAACTACAAAAGTTGCCCCCGCCTGATTGCGGCTTCAGGCGGGGGCGATGGGGTATCGTTTTGGTGTGAGGAGGAATCATGTTCCACGGCAACGGTTGCGGCTCCGTTCCGTGTGATTATAGGATACCCAATACTTGAGAAAAATATATTATAACGGTGTGAACTTTCTGTTAATTTCCCCCACGCCGGGGGCACGCCGTTAAAAAGTACGAAATATAGTAAAAATTATAAGCTTATAGCTCACACTGCACCGTAAATGCCGTGCACGCTCACTTCGCCGGAAACAGCGATAAACACATGGGGTGCTGCCCTCAGCCCCCTGCACCACCAAGCGGCCCTCTTCGTCCACATCCAGGGCGGTGCCTTCGCCGCCGTCAAAGGTCACATGCCTCCCCAGGTTTACACAGCGCGCCTTATACGCATCCCGGATAGCGGAAAAGCCCTCCCGCTCAAAGCCGTACAGCGCGCGGTCAAAACCAAAGTTCGTCATGCTCTCCGCCAGTGCGGCGGCGTCCGCCGCCGGATCCACGGCAATGCCCTGCAACGCCAGGCTGGTGCCGTGGGGCAACTCCATTGCGTCAAAATAGCTCTGCGGCTGGGCCAGATTGATGCCAATGCCACACACAATGGCATGGTGGTCCGGCATCCCCTCGCACAGAATACCTACGATCTTTTTTACCGTTCAGCAACAGGTCGTTGGGCCATTTGATCTGGCACTGGATGCCGTACCGCTGTTCCAGCGCATCCGCCACGGCCATGCTGGCAAACAGCGGCAGGCTTTCGGGCTGAGCCAGCTCAGTTTTCAGCACTACCGTGTAATACAGCGCCTGCCCGGACGCATTGATCCAGGTGTGCCCGCGCCGCCCGCGGCCCGCCGTCGTCTGGCTGGTGGTATACACCGCCCCCCACCGGGCCGAATTTGTCCAGGTTTGCCTTTGCCCAGGTGTTGGTGCTGTCCACCTCTTCCAGATAGTACAGCTCGTTCACGCTGTTGTGGGATACTACTGCATTGTCTACCATTGTTCCGGCACCTGCTTCCATTCAAAACTGCACTGTCCATCCGTGATGGTGATCACGCCATAGCTGTGGGTATCCCGCAGGCTGCCGGGGTTGAACAGTGCCGGGGAAAACGGCGTACCGTGGCGCAGCGTTTTATAGTGGGTGTGGCCAAACAGCACCACATCCGCCCCGCGGTCCGCTGCGTATTCGGCGATCCGCTCGTACCCGGATTTTACCCCGAACAGATGCCCGTGGGTATAAAAGAACAGCACGCCGCCAAAGGGTGCCAGCCCCTCTGCCGGGTCATCGGAACCAATATCGCAGTTGCCGCGCACCCGGTAGATGGGGTAATCCGGCGCAGCGCCGTTTGCGGCAATGGCCCGGTCCAGGTCATACAGGCCGTCCCCCAAAAAGAACAGGGCATCGGCAGTTTCGTTTTTCAGCAGCCAGCGCAGCGGGGTCACACGCCCGTGTACATCGCTGACAACCAGCACTTTCATGGGTTGCTCGGCCATATCATTCGCTCTCTTCTTCGCGGTCGTCCTCATCTTTGGCCGCGATCAGTTCTTTGTAAATATCACCCTTGCTGAACGGCGTTCCCTTGGCAGCCTGTTTTGCGGCTGCGGCGGGCGGGGTGCCCTGCGTCATCAGCAGGCGGGCAGTGGCAACGGCGTCCGGCAGGGTCACTTCCTCCGCCGCAGCCTGCGCCGCCGGGGTACCGGCCATAACCAGCACATACTCCCCGCGGGGATCGTTCTGCTCATAGTAGCGCACAGCTTCACCGATGGTCGTCTTGGTGATTTCCTCGTGCAGCTTGGTCAGCTCACGGCACAAGGTAATGGAGCGCTCCGCGCCAAAGGCGGCGCACAGGTCGTCCAGTGTTCCGCGCAGCTTGTGGGGGGCCTCATAAAAAATCACGGTGCGGGTCTCCCCCTGCAAAAATTCCAGCCGCTCGCGGCGCTCCTTTTTGGGCACCGGCAAAAAGCCCTCAAACACAAACCGGGCGGTATCCTGCCCCGAAACCGCCAGCGCCGTCACGCAGGCACTGGCACCCGGCACCGGCGTTACCGTAATGCCGCGGGCAATGGCGTCTTTCACGATCTGCTCACCGGGGTCGCTGATGCAGGGCATACCGGCGTCAGAGCAGAGCGCGCAGCTCTCCCCCGCTTCAATGCGGTCCAAAATTGCCGCGCCATGGTGCAGCGCATGCTCATAATAGCTCATCATCGGCTTTTTTAAGCCAAGATGGTTCAGCAGCTTCAGGGTCACGCGGGTGTCCTCGGCGGCAACAAAATCCGCCGCGCCAAATGTAGCCGCCACCCGCGGCGGCATATCGTCCAGGTTGCCAATGGGCGTGGCAACAATATACAAATTCCGGGCATGGGGTTCTCCTTTTATCTTTTACCGCGCCAAACGTATCAAACGCGCCGCGTGGTTTTGCTTCTGTGTTCATTATAGGCATTTTTGCCCCTGGGTGCAAGACGGCAGAAAAATTCAAATTTTTTTCTTCAACCCATTGGCTTTCCCGATTTAATGCGTTAAAGTCAGCGATGGTGCCATCGTCGGCAGCGCCATCATCAAGCCCTTTGCCCAATACGGCCCCGCCGCCGTGCCCACATCGAAGCCTTTGTGCGCGATATGGCACAAGCGGTACATAATGCGTAGTTAGGAGTTAGGAAGTAGGCGTTAGGAGTTTTGGGGCTGCCGGTTATTAAAACTCCTGCGTAACTTTCCATTATAATCTGTAGGGAACGGTCTTGACCGTTCCCTACAATGCTTTTATTCGGTTCACGGCAGCCTTTATCCCGCCGCCCAACTCCTAACTCCTAACTTCTATACAACTTGGCGACAACTCTGTGCTATACTTAAGATAAATAACGATTGGGGGCATTGGATGAACCGCATTTTGATTGTGGAGGACGAAATTACCATTTCCCGGCTGATTGCGGTCAGCCTGCGCCGCGCGGGGTATGACTGCACGGTTGCCAACGATGGCAGCACCGCGGCGGACCTGATTGCCGAGCACGACTTTGACCTGGCCCTGCTGGATATTATGCTGCCCGGCCTGGATGGGTACGAGCTGCTGGGCTACCTGCGCCCGCTGGGGGTGCCGGTCATCTTTATCACGGCCAAGGGCGCCACTAAGGACCGTGTCAGAGGCCTGCAGCTCGGCGCCGATGATTATATCGTAAAACCGTTTGAAATCGAAGAACTTCTAGCCCGTGTGGAAGCCGTACTGCCTGTGCGGCGTGGTGGAGGATTACTACCTGGACCAGACCGGCCGCGGCGAAGATACCTGCGGGGATGATTTTATCACCGCCGCCACCTGGCGCGCAGGGGATCTGGCCCGTGGGGTTTATTCCCAGGGGACTGTTCCGCGCATCCGCTGACCCCGCCCAGGACGAAGCCTATGCCATATACGGCCTGCAGGACGGCCAAAGCATTTTGCAGTACGGCCCCAATGTAACCCGCACCTACCGCAGCGATCTGCTGGGCGGCCTTGTGATGGTAACCACCTTTGATGTAACGGAGATTTTTGCCGCGCGCAACCGCAGCCTGCAGCGCTTTTTCCTGCTGGAAGCTGCCGTGGTGGCCGGGGCTGCCGTGGTGGTCTGGCTTGTCAGCCGCCGCCTGACCCACCCACTGACCGTGCTGACCGCCGCCAGCGCCCGCATTGCCGCGGGTGATTATGCCTTGCGCACCAGGATGCACACCGGGGATGAGCTTGAAATCCTGAGCCAGGGCTTTGACCAGATGGCCGGTGCCGTGCAGGACAAAGTGGAAGCTCTGGAGCTTTCGGTCCAGCAGCGGGATGATTTTGTGGGTGCGTTTACCCATGAGCTCAAAACCCCCATGACCGGCATCATCGGCTATGCCGACCTTTTGCGCAGCATGCAGCCAGACCCCGAAGAACAGCGTGAAGCCGCCGGGGCCATCTTCCATGAAGCCCAGCGGCTGGAAGCCTTAAGCGGAAAGCTGCTGCAGCTGATGGGCCTGGGTGAGCACGCCCCCCAACTGGTACCCGTGCAGCTGGATTCTGTTTTTGCCGAAGCGCGCCGCGCCGTTGACCCCGCTCTGAACGGCTGCATTCTGACCATGCAGTCCAACGGCCTGACCGTGCAGGGAGATGCCGACCTGCTGTGTGATCTCGTCATCAACCTTGTCACCAACGCCGCCAAGGCCAGCACCCCCGGCAGCGCCATTGCGGTCTGCGCCGAACAGGCAGATGGTTCCATCCGGCTGACGGTTCAGGACCACGGCCAGGGCATCCCGGCGGACAAGCTGGCCCGCGTGGTGGAGCCGTTTTATATGGTGGATAAATCCCGTTCCCGCCGCCAGGGCGGCAGCGGCCTGGGCCTGGCCCTGTGCAGCCGCATTGCCCAGGCCCACGGCGGAACGCTTGCCATGGAAAGCGAGCTTGGCAAAGGCACCACCGTAACCGTCACCCTGCCCGCACCGAACCAAACCGCCGCCGAACTCGCACAGGAGGAACCCGTATGAAAACCACAAAACGCGGCAAGCTGCTGATGCTGGCCTGCGCCGCCCTGGTGGCTGTGCTGGCCTGCCTGCCGCTGCTCTGGTTCCGCGCACAGGATGCCCGTATGTTCGGCACCGTCAATCAAAGCTCTGGCCTGTATGAATCCCGCGAGGTCAGCGGGGATGATTTTTATCTATTACAGCAGGTCAAAAACCGCACCCAGATGAACCGCACGGACTGGATGGTTTCCGCCGGGCTGGACGGCACAGCAGCCCTGTATACCCCCGCCGGGAACAGCCGCTACAACATGACCTCCAGCGATACCGCCGCTGATTTTGCCGCCAGCCTGCTGACCCAGCTCCATGATGCCGAGGTATTGCCGGACACCTGGTACCATGTGGCAGCCGATAACCTGAGCAGCTACAGCAGCGGCGAGCTGTATACTTCCAGTGATTCCCTTGGCATTACGCGGCTGCTGCGCTACCCCCATGCCGCCTATGATGAAAGCGCCCCGAATACAACGAATCCCCCACATTCGCCCTGGATTATGATAATAAAACCGGCCGCCTGCTGAACCTGTGGGTTCAGGCCCCGCTGGACGATCCCACCCTGCTGTCCGGCAGCCCGGTATCGCTGAATATCTCCGACCTGCTGAACGCCTGGGTGCAGTGGGAGGGCCTTACCGACCTGGGCGACTGGACCGTGCCTTACGGCAGCGATTACGCCGAAACCGGCCTGTACAGCGCCAGAGGCAACGCCCTGCTGACCTGTGTGTACGGCTCCTTTACCCTTGACGATGTTCCCCGCGCCTATTACAGCATGCAGCTGACCTGGCAGCCCTATGCCCCCACCCCGCAGCCGGGCAGCACCGATCTGCTACCCGCCGAGCCGCTGCCAGAAACCAGCGATTATTATTACACTGACTTCATCGCTTACCAATGGGACGATGACCGCGCTGCCGCTGTGTTTGATTATGACGCCAACCTGATCCTTCGCACTAACCTGAGCACCGGCGTGCAGACCGTGTTCTGTGATGTGCCCGGCTGCACCCATACCACCAGCAGCTGCCCTGCCCGCATCACGGACCAGATGTATTCTCTGGTTCCCGCCGGGGATTGCGTTTACCTTGTTTACGGCACCTATTCGCCCACAACGGCAAAGGGCGCTTCCGGCGCGGATATCAACGCCATGTCGGACGATGAGATCATGCGCTGGGCGCGCGCGGCAGATGCCGGGGTTCCGCTGGCCCTTTATACCCAGGAGCTGGAGCCTTACACCCAGGAGGATGTTACCGCCGCCCGCCGCCGGATGCAGAACGCCTTTGGCCAGGGCCGCATTGAAATGCTGGACGGCACCACCCGCACCGAGCTTGTCCGGCTGGATCATGACGCCGTATATATCGGCGGCTGCGATTCCACCTATTTATACGGCATCATGCGGAGCCAGCAGGGCGAAGAGCCCACCCGCTGGTTCCGCATGGAGCGCACCACCGGCCAGTACGAAACCATGCCCATCCCGGATACCGACCACCTCTGCGGTGTCTGGAACAACCAGCTTGTGCTGTTCCGGGAGCGCTGCGCCGAACCGTTCACTTCCGATAAAATGTCCGATTACAGCCTGGCCGGCAGTTATTCTTCCCGGTTCCAGAACACCAGTTATGACGTTGTGCTGTACGACCCCGTCACCGCCCAAAGCCGGCGGTTATACAGCCTGAACGAAAATTCCGGTTCTTTCACCCATGCCGCGCTGTATGGGGATTCTCTCTATCTGAATACCAGCCTTTGGGAGAATCCGGATGATACCCCGTTCAACGCCATCCGGCTCAACCTGCGCAACGGGGAGCAGACCGCGCTGGAATCCCTTTTGGGGATCGACCGTTCCGATTATCCTTACGGTTATCTGTTGGGTTCTTCCACGGTTGCCAACCTCTACCGCCGGCAGCGTGTTCCACACCAGCTGGCAGGCAGGTGAAAGCACCTATATTGCCGCCGAATCCCCCTGTGGGCCAGTTGTTGCTGCTTTCCTGGGTGTATGATGATCTTTCGGACAACTGGTTCCAGACCTATCAGCAGTACCTTGCCCCCGCCAGTGATCCCACCATCATGACCCCCGTTGCCATGTGGGAACCGGGGCAGTAAACCTCCGCCCCGTAGGCGGTCGTAACCAATTTTTTACCAGTGTAAATTGATGGTTTGTTCACGGTTTGTTTACGTCGCGGTGGTTGTTATTGCCGGGGCAGTGTGGTATACTCACCCCCAAGATGTATCTGAAAGCAAAGAAGCCGACGAATTTTTCGCCTTTTCAGCTACACCCTAAGAAAGGGGGAATCTGCATGAAACATCTGCGTTCCTTTTTTGCGGTGCTGCTGGCCGCAGCCGTCTGCGCGGCGGTGGTGCTGTTTTCCGGCTGTGGGGCATCCGTTCAGGTGCAGCAGCTTACCATCCCCGGCGAGCGCGGCAGCATCCATGCCACGCTGACCACCCCTGCCAATGCCGAAAACATGCCTGCCGTGGTGATCTGCCACGGCTTTTTACCGGCAACCGCCAGCTGGACGGCCACGCCAAGCCGCTGGCCAAAACGCTGGCCCAGCACGGCATTGCCAGCATCGCCATTGACTTTGCGGGCAGCGGCGAAAGCGAGGAGCCATTCACCGCTTACACCCCCGCCAACATGCGGGATGATATCACTTCTGCCATCACCTACCTGACCGACACTGTGGGTGCCGACCCGGAGCGCATCGGCCTGCTGGGCCACAGCATGGGCGGCCGCGCCGTCAGCGTCTACCTGAAAGATTCCATCAAAGCCGCCGCCCTGTGGGCACCGGCGGATAACACAGGGCTGGACGGGCTGGAATTTCTGGACCACAGCGCCGAGGGCCGCCAGGCTATTTATGACGGTGCCATACAGAACGGCGTGCTGGACCTGCCCAAGTGGGGCGTAACGATCAGCGCCGATTTTGTGCAGCAGGTTGCCGACCAGGACCCCACCGCCAGCCTGCGCACCTACAACGGCCCTCTGCTGCTGGCTTATACCGCCGGGGATGCCGAATTGCTGAGCCAGACCACCATCGACCTGACCCGCCAGGCTGCCGCCGAACACAGCGGCCCTCTGGTGGACCTGACCGGCCAGTATGAGGACGCCACTCACAATTTCACCGCCGCATCCGGCAAAAAAATCGATCTAATTCCTAATTAACTCCTATCTCCTCCCTCCTAACTCCTAACTACTTCCTTCGCCCCACCGCAATTTTACAACTCCGCCCCCTTTCCGCCGGGGGTAAAATGTGATATAGTATAGAGGTATAGGATTTTGTCAAAAAGGGAGGGCTGAAATGGCACCCATTATCCATACCGTCAACCTGCGCAAGGTGTATGCCGTGGGCAAAGAACGAGTCATTGCCCTGAACGATGTTTCTATCTCCATTGAAAAAGGGGAATTCTGCTCATCGTGGGCCAGTCCGGCAGTGGCAAAAGTACCCTGCTGAATCAGCTGGCCGGGCTGGAAAAACCGACCCGCGGCAAGGTATTCATCGGTTCGCACGAGATCAGCGCTATGACCGAAGATGAGCTGGCCAAGTTCCGCCAGGCACACCTGGGCTTTATTTTTCAGAGCTACAACCTGCTGCCCACCATGACGGCGGCCGAAAACGTTGCTCTGCCGCTGATGTTCAAGGGCATTTCCCGCTCCCAGCGCCTTGCCATGGCCCGCAAAGAGTTAAAAACCATGGGCCTTGGCGGCCGTGCCGAACACATGCCCACCGAGATGAGCGGCGGCCAGCAGCAGCGCGTGGGCATCGCCCGCGCCTTTGTCAGCAAGCCGCGCGTGATTTTTGCGGACGAACCCACCGGCAACCTGGACTCTATCACATCCAAACAGGTGCTCTACCGCATGCTGCAAATATCCAAGCAGATGGGCACCACCTTTGTCATGGTCACCCATGAACCGGAGCTGGCCTCCTGTGCAGACCGCATTATTACCATTCTGGACGGCAAGGTGCAGTCCGATGTGGTGCAGGATTCCGCCACAAGGGAGCGCAACCGCGAAGCCCTGTTCGCCAGCCTGGAGGGCAACATGCGGATCGGCGGCGACTCTGCCAGCGGCGAAGTTCACCAGAAAACCGCAGCCGAGCTTGCCTCTTACGCAGCCCCTGCTGCCGCAGCCCAGCAGCCCGAACAACCCAAACCGTAAATTTTGCCCACTCATTCAGGAATATCAAAGCCATAGGCAATACCGCATAATTTCTAAGTGCCGATACGGCGAGCGAGGTGCGGCAGCTGCTAGGCCAAAAGCGCAGATAATACTGGATGTCTTATCGAGCATTTTGGCAACGCAGATGCCGTGCCGCAGCCGTCGGAGCGGTGCTTAAGCCGTAAGGCGGAATTGTGCGGTGTTGCCCATAGAAAAAGATGGAATCAATTTAAGGAGGACCCCGGAGTGAAAAAAGCTTCCCGTTTTGCCGCCCTGCTGGCGGCCGTCATGCTCTTCGGCAGCGTGGCTGCCATGCCCGCCCTTGCCGAAGGCGAAACCTCTGCCCCTGTACCGACAGCAACCGCCGAGCCTACCGTGACCCCCGCCCCGACGGATAACGGCCAGAATACCCCCAACAACAGTCAGCCTACATCATTGCTCAGACCGTGACCGATGCCGCAGGCGGCGAGATCACCACCATTGACCGGGACAGCCGGTTTAACCTGATCCTGCGCGTGGCCGATTACGGCGCTTATAATAACTTTATCCCCGCCGACCAGATTTCTGCCCGCATCAACTCCTCCGTGTTCACCTTTACCGGCAACGCCGAAGTTGGCCAGCTGTACGAGGAAACCGACGCCAACGGTGCCGGTTACTACAGCTATGTACTGCTGTTCCGCGATGTGATCTACAACGGCGGCGGCAACAGCGTGCCCATCAACCTGAGCTACCTGAATTCCACCATGGCGATGCAGCAGCTCAGCGTTACCCTGGGCCAGTGCGTGGACGAAGACCCCGATACCCCCAACCTGATGATCCGCGCTTCCAGCTACGGCAATGAAGCGGTTGTGGCCGGGACGCCCTTTACCCTGACCCTGACCCTGTACGCCACCGGCGGCCAGGAGAACCTGAACGATGTGGTCATCTCGCTGACCCTGCCGGACGGCATCACCATGACCAGCGGCAGCCTGAGCAGCTACCTGGGCACCATGGCTCCCAAGTCCACCCGTGATGTCAGCTTCAGCCTGACCCCCAGCGCCGGCTTTACCGGCGGCGTGGCCAACATCACCGTGAACAGTGTGGGTACCGGCGCGGACACCAACAAGGCCGTTACCGGTATGTCCACCACCATCTCGGTTCCGGTATCTCAGCCGGACCGCTTTGAGTTGGGCCAGCTGGAACTCAGCGACAGCATTACGCTGGGCGATTCCGCTTCCGTTACCCTGAACTTTGTCAACAAGGGCCGCGACGCCCTTTCCAACCTGGAAGCCACCCTTTCCGGCGATAACCTGGGTGCCGACACCACTGTGCAGTACATTGGCAACCTGAACGCCGGTTCCTCCAACAGCGTAGATTTTGACATGACCCCCACCCAGGAAGGCACCTGCAACGGTACTATCACCCTGACCTATGAGGACGCCAACGGCACCCTGAAAACCGTCAGCAAAGATTTTTCTTTCTCTGTTCAGCCGGCCATGGACTACGGCGATTCTGGCGATATGGACTCTAACATGGATGACATGCAGCCCCAGCAGACCGGCCTGCCCCTGTGGGCCTATCTGGCAATCGGCGCTGCTGTGATCGTGGTGGTAGTTGTGATCGTTGTGGTGGTACGCAAAAAGAAGAAGGCCGCCGCACTTGCCAAGCTGGCGGTTCCGCAAGATCGACCACGTTACGGCTGTCACCCCCTATTACCAGCCGGACCTGAACCTGTATGTAGAAGCAGGCAAAAAACAACCGCTACCGCGCCAGTTATGTATGGAGCGTTCTCGGCCTGGACCCGGACACCATGCCCCTGCTGGACAACAAGCTGGAAAGCGGCGACTGGCCCAAAAGCGGCGTGAATTACGGCAAGGATGTGATCCCCGTTGTGGTGGGCAAGGAGTTTTTGTATCAGTTTGAGGATACCCGCCGCAGCCAAAACAGCTCCAAACGCCAGCGCTGGAGCGGCGAAACCGATGCCAACGGCAACCAGCTGCCGCCCTTTGTGGATGCTACCAAGGATACCTTTACCCTGACCCTGACCAATGGTGACACCGAGAGCCCCAAGACCCAGAGCTACACGCTCAAAATCGTTGGCGTTGTCTCGGAAGAATCCGAGGATTACATGCTGCAATACGGCATTACTTTCCGCCTGAATGACCTTCTGATGCTGAGCGAAGCCTACAGCAAGCTGGCCAAAACGGATTTTAACCCCAAAAAAGTGACCTATAACGAAGTGTACATTAAGGTCGATGACATCAAGAATGTGGATAAGATCTGCGATACCTTAAAAGAGGAAGGCTACCAGATCAGCTCCATGATGGATTACCGCAAGCAGATGCAGCAGCAGACCGCACAGCGCCAGCTGCGCCTGGCGGGTCTGGCGGCCATCAGCCTGTTTGTTGCCGCGCTGAACATCGCCAACACCATGACGATGGCCATTTACGAGCGCACCCGTGAGATCGGCGTGATGAAAGTTCTGGGCTGCGAGATTGGCAACATCCGGCGGATGTTCCTGATTGAAAGCGGTATGATCGGCTTTATCGGCGGCGTAGCCGGTACGATTTTTCAGCTCCCTGATGGGCAGCAGCGATTCGATGTATTACGGCGGTGGAATGTACATGTCTGATTCCGGCAGCGGAACCGTCATGTCCATCATTCCTATCTGGCTGGTGCTGGCTGCCATTGGCTTTGCCGTGGTGGTGGGCCTGCTTTCCGGCATCGTTCCCGCCAGCCGAGCCGTTCGCATCAGCGCCCTGGAGGCCATCCGGCACGATTAAATCAAATGCGCCTTCCCGTAAGGGAGGGCGCGTTTTTGTTTGAATGAAAAAAGAATAAATAATAAAGAATAATTTCGGTGGACCGAAGAGTTCTGCATTCTATGTATTAACCTTTTCGTTTATAGAAACCATAGCGGGCGCACATTGTGCGCCCGCTATCTTTATTACAGAGTGTACCATAAATCATATCTGCAGGGCGGGATGCCCTCATCCCGCCGCAGAGAGACATCATAAAATTGTACCACCTGCCCACGTTACGGCCCGCCCCACGGGACGATGCAAGCATCGTCCCCTACAAATCTCTATTTCTGTTCGCGGCAAAATTTTACCTTTCTTCCCCTTCAATACATTTTCTTCCTCGTCATCATACAAAAAACGCGCACAGCGCCCGATATTTATCGGCGCTGTGCGCGTTTTGCTAACTCCTAACTCCTAACTTTCTCCGGTATCTGCGCCCCAATAATTGCCGCAAACATCAAAGCGCACCCTGCCAGTTCTACGCCGGAAAGGGTCTGGCCCAAAATCAGCCAGCCGGCCAGGGCGCTGAACACGCTTTCCATGCACATGGCCATGCTGGCAATGGTGGGGTCAAGTTCTTTCTGGCCCAGAATCTGCAGGGTGTAGGCCACGCCGCTGGACAAAATGCCGCAGTAAGCAATCGATACCGCCGCCCCTGGATCTGGGCAAAGGTCGGCGTTTCAAACACAAACATAAAAATAGTGGAAAGGACCGCCGTTGCATCCACCAGCATAATCTGGAACGCAAACAGCAGCGAGCAGAGCAGCAGCATCCATTCGCCGCCGGTCCATGCCCCGCCAGGCACAGCAGGCAAAAAGCCCCGCCAGGCTGATGCAGGCGCAGATTCCCAGTTTGACCCCCCGGCCGCCGCCCAAAGAACACCCCCAGCAGCGGTACCAGCACCACATACAGCGCCGTCAAAAGCCCGCCTTGGCCGTGCTGGTGGTGCCAATGCCGATCTGCTGTGCCGCCGAAGCCGCAAACAGCGCAATGCCGCAGAATACACCGCCCCGCAGCAGCATCCGGCCGTTGATCCAGAACGGAACACCGGGATCCGCTTTGCGGGCCTTGCCGCGGCGCAGCAAAACCAGCACGATCAAAAAATGCGCAGGCCAGCCAGCTGCGGGCCGCCAAAAAGGTATACGACCCCACATAGCCGCTGCCCACACTTTGCGCCACAAAGGCTGTGCCCCAGATCAGCGCTCCCAGCAGAAGCAGCATGGTGTTGCGCAGCTGTTTTTTTTATCAAAGTTCATCTTTTGATTCCTCTTTTTGTTTCAGTGATATCCGCAAAATGCCCCGGCGTCGGTCTGCGTTGACCGCTGCGCCGGGGCACGCTTCATGTTTGGTTATTCTGCATCCGGGGCAACCAGGTCGTCGCTGCCAATGCCCTCAATTTTCACGCCGCCGGTAATGTAGAACATACCAGAGTCATAGCTGACATAAAGTTCCCACAGCGCCACCTTGAACTCCAGAATACCGGTGGATTCGGTGGTGCCATAGCCCGTTACCTGCACGGTATCGGAACCCGCCACAAAATACTCGGTGTTGCGGTTCTGGATGCTGTTAAACGCAACATACAGCGTCCCATCCTGCACCTGTTGGTTCCAGTGGACCGAGGTATCCTGCAGCCCATCCGGGAAGTTCACCTCACCGCCGGGCTGCGCCACAATTTCGTCCGCCTCATCGTCATCGGAACCTTCTTCACGCAGGCCCAGCAGGTCTGCCGTTTTCAAAATCAGATTGCTTGCTACTTCCTTGGGGCTGCAGGCGGTCAGGCTGAGCGCCAGAACCGCTGCCAGCACAAGTGCAGCTGCACGTTTTGCCAGTTTCATCATTCATTGCCCTCCATGGCAGGTAAAGCTGTTTGTAACCCTTTTATTATATCCCAATTTGCCGGGCAGAACAAGTGCTTCTTGGTGAAAACCTGGTAAAACCTAAGGCAACACCGCACAATTCCCGCCTTGCGGCTTAAGCACCGCTCCGGCAGCTGCGGCACGGCATCTGCGTTGCCAAAATGCTCGATAATGTCGGGTTGCGGTACATCGTGCTTCGGGGGCAAAAGCCCCTCGCACTCTGCGACCGCTGCCCCTGCTTCGGTTCGCTGTTTCCGCCACTGGCGGCGCTCACCTTTGCAGCATCCAGTATTATCTGCGCTTTTGGCTTGGCATCTGCCGCACCTCGCTCGCCGTATCGGCACTTAGAATTATGCGGTATTGCCCTAACCCCTATGGTGTGTCATCCGCGGGTGCCCTCAACGCTGGAATCGGTGCTCCAGCCCTGCAGGTCAGTGGGGTTGATGGAGCCGTTCCAGCGGCCATCGTCTGGGCGTCGTTCCATTCGTTCCAGGCTGCCTCGCTGCGGATAGCTGTACCGCTGCGGAATGCTGCATCCCACGGGTTGGCGGAATCCGGGTCGGTGGGGTCCCAGCCGCGCTTGCTCTCGTCCGCCGGGTCGGTGTAAATGGTGCCGGGCTTTCCCATGGGGCCGGGGTCATCGGCGTTATCATAGATCACCACGCGGGTGCCGATGGGGCAGTTATCATAGATCCACTTTACATCACAGACCAGCAGCCGGATACAGCCCAGGCTGGCCTGGGTGCCCAGCTGGTTGAACTGGTCGTACTCGATATCGTCCTTGTGCTGGCTGTAATACGGCACAGTGTGGAACAGATAGGAATCCCAGATGCGGGTAGCGTACTGGCCATAGCTCGGCCCGGCCAGCAGCCGCCAGTCATAATTGACCGGCGTTGCAAAGAATCCCAGCGGGGTATCCGCGCCGCCGGAGCACACCATGGCCATATACGGCTTGGTGTAGTTACCCTCATCGTCCAGCGCCAGTACCGTCACGGTAGAAGCCGCGCGGTTGACCGCGATCATATAGGGGCAGCCATCTTTGGCACTGTATTTCAGCCCCTCGCTCTGGTAAAATTCATCGGCAGCCAGCTGTTCCATCAAGGCTTTGCCGCGCTCATCCCAAAGCGCTGGGTCCACCACCTGCGGGGCATCCTTGGTGCAGTTTGCGGATGCCGTTGCGGTGGCATCGGCAATGCGCTGTTCTTCCTCGGTCATGGTGGGCTGTTCCTGCTGGCTGTCGCCATCCGTGGTACTGTCTGCACCGTCGGGCGCGGCGGAGCTGGAATCCCCCTGGCTCTGGTTGGGCTTGTTGGTAATGGTGCCATCGGTTTTTACCAGCAAAAAGCAGCCTGCGCACACCAAAATAAACACGGCAATGCAGAAAATCAAGGTGATCAGGGCATGCACGCGGCGGTTCTGTTTGCGTGAAACAGCGCGGCGGCGCTGCATATTGCTGCTCCTGGCAGCGGGTGCAGGGCGGCGCTTGGGTCCCTGCGCCGGACGTTTTTGTTGCGGCATTGTGCAGACCTCCCGTTTATGGTGTCAAAATCGTATGTTTCGGGCTTTGCTTCCCACTGCAGGCGGGCGCGGCCCGAACGGAATTCATTTCCCGTATTCTTCCGCCACAAATTTTTCCAGTGCGGCAAAGCTGCGGCGGACCTTCTCGGTGGCCGCACATGGGCACAATATACTCGGCGTCCTCGCAGCGCGGGTTCGCAGCCACATAGCCGATGCGCTCGCCCGGCAGGCTCAGGCTCTTGCTGAACGAATAGCAGGTCAACGTATCGTCATAGAACTTGGCGGCGTACTGGATGGGCTGCCCGCCGAACATGATTTCGCGGTACGGCTCATCCGAGATCAAAAAGATTCGGTGCCCATACTTGGCGCTGGCGGCGCGCAGGCGGTCGGCCAGGCCGGTCAGCGTCTCGGCGCTGTAGGCTGCGCCGGAGGGATTGTTGGGGGTGTTGATCAGCACGGCGGCGGTGTTCTCATCCAGCATCGCGTCAAATGCGTCAAAGTCAATCTGGAAATCCTTCGTGCGGGGCGGAACGACCTTCAGATTCAGGCCCGCGCCCTCCACATACGGCTTGTATTCCGGGAAGAACGGCGCAAAGGTGATAATATCCTGCCCCGGCACCGCCACGCAGCGCATGGCGTGGGCCAGCGCACCGGCAGCACCCGTTGCCATAAAGATATGCTCCATACCGTAGTCCATGCCAAAGCGGCGGTTCAGGCTTTCGGCCACCGCCTTGCGCACGGCGGGGATGGTCAGCGTGGGGCTGTAGCCATGCAGCGTCACCGGCTCCTTGGTCTGCAGCAGATCGATGCAGGTTTTGGTAAAGTGCTCCGGGCAGGGCACCGAAGGGTTGCCCAGCGAATAATCAAACACATTTTCATAGCCGATCTCGGTCCCGCGAGCCGTACTCCACTCGGAGATTTGGCGAATAACGGACTTGCCGCTAAGCATATCTTTATAGCGCTGCGCAATCATTTTACAGTTCCTCCCACCGCAATTTTGCAGTTATTTCATGATAACGTCATACAGTTCATCGCTGTTTTCTGCCGCCAGCGCATCCGCCTTGTTGGAAAACACCGCCAGCTGCACGCCGTTCGCTTTCAGCTTTGCCAGCATTTCGGGGATGCCGGGGTACGGTGCGGTGGTGTCCCGCAGGTGCTGGCCATAATCCCGCTTAAAATCCGCCAGGGCCGCTTCCAGCACCGCCGGGGTGCGCTGGTCTG
>VOFF01000098.1_pt1 | contig 27914 bp, 28 predicted proteins | sample 5384061 | NCBI WGS metagenome assembly VOFF01 (sample SAMN12384725, study PRJNA508395) | human gut metagenome | isolation source: healthy gut E | host: Homo sapiens
CGACATGCAACACCTTCAGAGAACATTTCCTGGATGCGAGCGGAAGGCATGGCGGCCAACTCCTTTATCGGTATACCACACTCTTGAATCATTGCAGAAGATAGGTCGCTAAATCATTACCTGCTGAAAATCATAACTCAAAAGGCTGTTCATAGCCAATTACTTAGACCTAAATGATAGATTTTTAGATAAAAATAACAGCAAAAACCAAAGGTTTGTGTAGCGTTTTTCGTAATATTGCGCTATAAATTAACCCGTGCATGAAACTTGATTACATTTACCATAGCGGCTTCGCGATTGAAGCGGACGGAGTGACGGTCATTATCGATTACTACAAAGATTCCTCTGAAACGGAATATAATAAAGGTATCGTTCATGACTATCTATTGGGAAGACCCGGAGAACTATATGTGCTCTCTTCCCATTTTCACCCCGACCACTTTAATCGCGAAGTCCTTTTATGGAAAGCCGAGCGCCCGGATATTCACTATATCTTCTCCAAGGACATCCTGAAACATCATCGTGCCACGCGCGAGGATGCCACCTATATTAATAAAGGGGATGTGTACGAAGACCCGAATATCCGTATCGAAGCATTCGGTTCCACGGATGTAGGTATCTCTTTTCTCATTGACCTGCAAGGTGTCCGGCTCTTCCATGCCGGAGACTTGAATAACTGGCATTGGAGCGAAGAATCCACTCCGCAGGAAATCCGGAAAGCGGAAGGTGACTTCCTTGCCGAAGTGAAATGCCTTCAGCAAACCGCCCCATCGGTAGATGTAGCCATGTTTCCAGTGGACAACCGCATCGGAAAAGATTATATGAGAGGTGCGGAACAATTCGTGGAACGGATAAAAACTACTATCTTTGTACCTATGCACTTCAGCGAGGAATACAAAGGCGGAAATGCTTTCCGGGAGTTTGCCGAAAGCAAAGGTTGCCGTTTTTGTCCATAACCCACCGGGGTGAAAGTTTTGATATTAATCAATAAAACATACGCATTATGAAAAATTTGACACACCTCCTTTTTGTACTCTTATGTATTTGCCTGCCTGTTGCAGTACATGCTCAAAAAGACAAGGACAAAGACGATGACGACAGCAAGTACCTGGCGGGAGCAGTACCCGAAGTAGATGGAAAAGTTGTATTTACCAAAGAATTCAGTATTCCCGGCATGTCTCAGGAAGAGATCTTCAACCGCATGCAGAAATGGATGGAAGCACGGCTGAAAAAGAATGAGAATAACAGCCGCGTAGTCTATACGAACCCGGAAGAAGGGCAAATAGTAGGTACGGGAGAAGAATGGATTGTATTCAGCTCAAGTGCACTCTCACTGGACCGTACAAAGATACTCTACCAACTGTCCGTGGTTTGTGCACCCGAGAAGTGTACAATGGAAGTTGAAAAGATTCGTTTCAATTACCGTGAAGGAAAAGAGAAGTATACAGCAGAGGAATGGATCGTAGACAAATATGCACTGAATAAGGCTCAAACCAAATTGGTGCGCGGACTTGCCAAATGGCGCAGAAAAACAGTCAACTTTGTAGATGACCTCGCTCTTGGAGCAGCAGAAGCCCTTAGTGCAAGTACTGCCAAGAAAGCAGCCGAAACAGAACAACCGGAAGCTAAGAAAGAGGAAAAGAGTGCTGTTAGCTCAGGTCCGATAGTGATTACTCCTAAAGCTGAAGTGGAAGTGAAAACCCCGGCTGAAACAGCCAAAGCAACCGTTGTACCTGCTACTCCGCTTACTCCGGCCACTCCTGTTGCTTCCGGTACAATGCCCGGCTATAAAGAAGTAGCTCCGGATCAACTGCCGACAAATGCTATCCAAATGGGTGCAGGCAAATTAGTACTTGTAATTGGTACAGATGCTTTCAATATGACCATGATGACAGCTAATGCAGGTGGGTCATTGGGCAAATCCTCAGGTAAGCCTGTTATCTTCAGTTTCCTTTCACCTGATCAACCTTACGAACAGATGGAAGCTGCTGAAACTTACACCGTTCGCTTCTATCCGGCAAACCAGACAGAACCTTCAGTTGTTCTGGAATGTAAGAAGATGCCTTCACAGGCTCCTATGGAAGGTCAGCCACGCATGTATGTAGGCGAAATTCTAAAGGTATTCGTAAAATAATAACTAATTACTTAATTACGTGGAAATAAAAGCTAAATTCGATCATTTTAATATCAACGTCACCGATCTGGAACGTAGTATTGCTTTCTATGAAAAAGCATTGGGATTGAAAGAACATCACCGCAAAGAAGCCTCGAACGGCTCTTTCACGCTGGTTTACCTGACAGACAACAGCACAGGTTTCCTTCTGGAACTGACTTGTCTGAAAGATCATCCTCAAGCTTATGAACTTGGAGAGAACGAAAGCCATTTATGCTTCCGTGTTGCCGGTGATTATGAGGCTATTCACCAATACCATAAAGAAATGGGGTGGGTATGCTTTGAAAATACAGCTATGGGATTATACTTCATCCATGATCCGGACGATTACTGGATAGAAGTACTTCCAGCAAAAATAGAGTATAAAATGATAGGGTGATAAGGTGATAGGGTGATAAAGTGATGAGCATACATTCCCCTATCATCTTATCACTTTATCACCCTATCACCTTATCACTTTCTATTTATGACGATTCGCCCTTTTCTTCCGTATATCCGCCTTCATCTTGGCAGCACCGGAACCATGTTTCCCGGTAATATACGATTTCTTCTTGGCTTTAGTCTTTACCTTTCCATCTTCCTTGGGCTTGTCTTTCTTTCCTTTAAAGACGATACCGCCCATTATTGCATCTTCTATACTCATATTCGGTTTCTATTACTATATATATTTATAAGCCGACACAAAGATAGTTTTTTCTACCAATAGACTGCATTTTTCGTATCTTTGCGGACAACTTTTAGAGATTGAATAGAATGAACACTACGCTGCTTACTGCTGATAAAGACCCGATGGGTGCTGCTATTGCCGATTATTATAAACGACACAAGGCCGAACGGCTACGGGTTTTCTCCTCACAGTTCGATGAGGATGAAATTCCGGTAAAGGAACTTTTTCGTACGGAAAAGCAGATACCTCTTCTGGAACGTACCGCCCTGCAACTGGCTACAGGAAAGATTCTGGATGTGGGAGCCGGAAGCGGTTGTCACAGTCTTGCCTTGCAGGAAGCAGGCAAAGAGGTACATGCCATTGATATTTCGCCGCTTTCAGTAGAAGTTATGCAACAACGCGGCGTACGGCATGCCACATTGCTCAATCTGTTCGATGAGCATTTCCGTGAGACATACGACACGATATTAATGTTGATGAACGGTTCGGGAATCATCGGCAAACTGGAAAATCTGCCTGCCTTCTTCAAAAGGATGAAGCAATTGCTACAACCCGGTGGCTGTATCTTTATGGATTCCAGTGATCTGCGCTATCTGTTTGAGGAAGAAGACGGAAGTTTTGTGATCGACCTGGCAGGTGACTATTATGGAGAAGTAGACTTCCAGATGCAATATAAGGATATCTTGGGAGAGCCATTCGACTGGCTTTACATTGATTTCCAGACACTCAGTCTTTATGCAGCCGAAAATGGTTTCCAAGCGGAGTTGATAAAAGAAGGAAAGCACTACAATTATTTAGCCAAGTTGACCTTAAAATAAGGCCAACCCGGACTTTCTGGTTATTATTTCTTTAACAGCATTTCGTCAATCTTCTTCGTTAATGCAGCAAATTCCTTCTCATTGTACAGGCGGGTCAACATTACGATGCGTCCGTCTTTATCAATCAGTACATTGCGGGTAATTCCGGCATTGCGAAGCGCATATTTGGCAAAAATATCTGCACCTGGATCTAAGCCCAAGGGATAAGTAATGCCAGTCGACTTACCGAATGCAATCACTTTGTCCAACGGTTCATCACGGTCTATACCGATAAGGGCAAATGCAGAATTATCTTTGTGTTTCAACCAGATATCCTTTTCTATAAAAGGCATTTCTTTGCGGCATACGCCACACCAACTGGCAGTGAATTGTAACATCACCACTTTTCCACGGAGTTCGGAAAGGGTAACTTTCTTACCATCTGTCAGGGTAATGGTAAAGTTGGGAGCCATCTCCCCTACTCTTACAATGTAACCGGTGCTATCGGCAGCTACTTCCTGCGCTTTGCCCGATAAACCACAAAGGACAAACAGGATAAACATCAAACTCTTTACTACTTTCATCAATCTTATACTTTTAAGTTATTCTTAAAACGGGAACAATAACGGAAGCACAAAGATCATCACAATTCCCATAATTATCTGTAAAGGCAAACCAACTTTAACATAATCCATGAATGTATAACGTCCCGCAGGCATCACCAACGCGTTGGGCGGAGTAGAAAACGGAGAAGCAAAACACATGCTGGCTGCCACGGTTACGGCAAACAGGAATGGATATGGACTCAAATCCAACTGTATGGCGGCCTGGAGGGCAATCGGAGCCAAAAGTACCGCCGTAGCCGTATTACTAATAAACATAGTCATCAGCGAAGTGGTGAAATAGATACCCGCCAACAATATATAAGGTCCGTAACTACCTAATCCGTTGACTAATGATTGAGATACCAAATTGGATGCTCCGGTCTTTTCCAATGCCAGTGACATGGGCATCATTGCGGCAATCAATACGATACTTTCCCAATTAATGGTTTTATATGCTGCTTCTACATTCCGGAAGCAGCCGGTGAGTACCATCAGCAGACCTGCAATCATTACTGCCGTTACCGGAGCAATAGGGATGAAGTCGAACATCATCATTACCACCATTCCCAACATGATTATAGCAGCAACAGGTGCTTTATGGTTCAATGTTACTTTAGCAGCTTCAGCAAGCGGTTGTCCAAGTACTACCCAATCGGAGGGATCTTCACTCAAACGCGCTATATTCTCCCATGTTCCCTGCACCAACAGCACATCTCCCGAATGCATCTTTTCATCTTTTAGATTCTTCAGGATATACTGACGCTTGCGTTGGATACCCAAGATATTCACACCATATTTTTCCCTGAAACCTGAATCTTTTACCGGCTTATTTACCAGATTGGAGGCAGGCATCAATACAATCTCGGCAATACCGATTTCTGTAAATTCCAGTTCTTCGCTTTTTGCTTCTACCGTACCTTCCGTTGCATGGGTATCCAACAACTTTAATGTATTTTCTTCGGCAAAATGTTCTACATTCGTAAAATCACCCAATACATACAGAATATCATTCTCTTGAATAACTGTATCAGCAGCAGCCATTTCCTGGCTCATCGTCTTAAAAAAGTGACGACGAGAAGAGGATGACTGACGCCGAACTTCCATTATACCTACATTATAGCGTTGTGGAATACTTAATTCCTGTATGGTCTTTCCAGTTAAAGGCGATTTACTTTCGACCTGCACCCGACACAAATTCTGAAATAGTTGGTACTCTCCCGCCAGTTCTTTCAGCGATTTGTTCTTTTTACCCTTACGGTCCTTGTCACCTTTCTTAGTCAGGAAAATTTTACTCAATGGAATTAAGATTATCAATCCGACAGCCACACAAACCAATCCTACAGGAGTAAACGAAAAAAATGTAAGAGGTGTATATCCTGCAGAGGTCAATGCTTCTTGAATTACAAGGTTCGGCGGTGTACCGATAAGCGTCATCATACCTCCCATACTACTGGCAAACGCAAGCGGCATCAACAGGCGACTAACATTAATCTGTGTCCCCATAGCCATACTGACTACAATGGGAAGCATCAAAGCTACTGTTCCGGTATTGCTGACAAAAGCACCGATAAAGGCAGTCACCAATACAATAAGAACGAAAAGTTTCAACTCACTGTCACCTGCTAACTTCAGGATACGACTACTTATCATCTTTGCCAATCCCGTCTGAAAGATAGCACCGCCCACAACGAACAATCCTATCATCATTATGACAACGGAGTTAGAGAAGCCTGTCAATGCTTCTTCCGGGGTCAGAATACCGAATATAATTAGTAACACCAGAGCACAAAGCGCAACTAAATCCGAACGCACTTTGCCACTCATAAAGAATATCGCAGATAGGAATAAAATAATGAGAGTAATATACATAAAGATATAAAATTTATCAGTTATTAAACAATTCAACAGTGATTTTTGTTCTAAGGCGTTACAAATATCACAAAAATCAGCACGATGGACAATAGGGTAAATCCTTTTTGAACTAAATAAGCGACAAATATCTCACTAAATTATAAATAAAGTATAGATTATTAGCATTATATTTATAACTTTGAATCCGGGAATGATAGTATGGGATCCCCCCTTTTATCAGTTAAATTCTATAACAGCAATGGGAAACGACAACACAATTACAGGCACCTTCAATGGAACAGTCCATCTGGAATACCTACCATGTATTAATTATGCAATGATACACAATCATGTGCCTTCATGCAATTTCTGCGAACTCATGAATAGTGATGAAGTCGACTGGAATAACATCAAAGTATCCATAGAGGGAGAACTTTTTAAATACTCAGAAAGCATTCTTGAGATAATCCCACCTGGACAAAACATACAAATCAACAACCTGGAGATATCACCTGAAAGTGAAAAACTAATCGAACTCACAGAAGGTATCGAAACTAATTTTCATCTGACTATTACGATTTCCGGTGAGATAGCCCATCAGCAAACATTTCCCATCAAACTGATGACATACGATCAGTGGACTGGTTCCAGGATCATGCCCGAACTCTTAGCGACATTTGTGACTCCCAATCACCCTATACTTTCAAGAATTAGTGTAAAAGCCTCACAATTCCTCGAAAAGTGGACCGGAAACTCTGCCTTAGACGAGTATCAGACACAAGACCCCAACCGGGTGCGTGCGCAGGTAGCTGCTATTTATGAAGCTCTACGGTCTGAGTCTTTAATATATTCTACGGTTCCGGCCAGCTTTGAAGCTTCGGGGCAGCGTGTCCGCCTAGTAGATAATGTACTCACCAGTAAGCTGGGTACATGCATAGACCTGACTTTACTCTATGCTTCCTGTCTGGAAGCAAATGGCATTCATCCTCTTTTAGTCTTATTGAAAGGACATATATTGGTAGGTGCATGGCTTACAGAAGATATTTATCATCAAACCGTAGGCGATGATGCCTCCTTTCTACTCAAAGGAAGTGCAAATGGTATCAGCGACATTGTATTAGTAGAGACAACCGCACTGGCATCTTCACAAAATATTTCATTTGAAGAAGCCGCTACAATGGCTCAGAGAGAACTTAAAGAAGAAAACAGATTCGAGCTGTTTATCGATGTATATAGGTGCAGACTGGATAAAATCCGTCCATTGCCACAACGCATAAACCATAACGGTGAATGGCAAATAGAAAACAGCGGAATAGAGCATGAGAATGTAACCCGAAGAATACACCAGCTGGACCGGTATGAAATAAAACTGGAGGACAGCAAGGATGAAATAACCAAGCAGATTATTTGGGAAAGAAAACTACTGGACTTTTCTTTACGCAATAATCTGATCAACATCCGGCTTGGCAGAAGAGTTATACCATTCATATCTTTCGAGATTGATCATCTGGAAGATCATCTGCAAGCCGGAGAAAACTACCAGATATTATCCAGCCCTACTAAAAAGTAAAATAGAACCGGGTGAGACAGGGCTCTATGACTCTTCTTTATGGAAAGAAAATTTGGAAGAATTAGTAATCAGCGAGCTGAGAAACAAAAAACTTCGTTCTTATCTGACCGAAAGCGAACTTCAGAACTCACTCAAATTTGTATACCGTACATCGCGAACTGCCATCGAAGAAAATGGTGCCAATTCACTGTTCCTCGTTTTAGGAATCCTGAAATGGTACGAGTCTCCTAAGAGTGTAAAACCACGCTTTGCTCCTATTTTACTGTTACCGGTAGACATTGTGCGCCGTGGAGGCTCAAGCGGATATATCATCCGCACCAGAGACGAAGAAATTATATTGAACATAACGCTCGTCGAACTATTGAAACAACAGTTCAGTGTTAATCTTTCTGGGTTGAATCCGTTGCCAAAAGATGATAGTGGCGTAGACGTGAAAAAGATATTCGCAACGATTCGTACCTGCATTCGTAATATGAAAGGTTGGGATGTAGTGGAAGAATCCATGTTGGGGTTATTCTCATTCAACAAGTTTGTCATGTGGAATGATATTCATACCAATGCAGACAAATTGAAAAAAGAACGCCATTATAGCCAGTCTAATGGAAAATCGTATTCAATGGCAGGATACGACTCCGGAAATTGACGCCAGAGAAATAGACAAAAATCTTGAACCTCTCCATTTTGCCATTCCTGTCGATGTCGATTCTTCACAGCTGGAAGCCGTTATTGAATCAGGAGAAGGAAAGAGCTTCATATTGCATGGACCTCCGGGAACTGGTAAATCACAGACCATTACCAATATGATAGCCAATGCCCTGTACAAAGGAAAACGTGTGCTGTTTGTAGCAGAAAAAATGGCGGCACTTTCTGTTGTACAAAACCGTCTGACTAAGATAGGATTAGATCCGTTCTGTCTGGAACTACATTCTAATAAGGTCACTAAATCTCATTTTCTGGCTCAGCTTCAGAAGGCTATAGAAGTCATTCACATTCAGTCTCCAGCCGATTTTGAAAGTACTTCAAAGCAATTATTCGAACGTAGAAAGAAATTAATCGATTATATGGAAGCGTTGCATCATCCCCATGCTTCCGGCTTTTCTCTTTATGATTGCATTACAAACTACTTATCGATACAGGGAGATGAATTGTCTATCGACTTTTCTCTGTTTCCCTCTATCACCAAAAATCAACTGACAGACTTTTGCGAAAATATCCAGGAACTGGATACAGTTTTTCAGATAACAGGGCATCCACAAGACCATCCATTAAAGGGCTGGAACCATACGACACTTCCATAGAAAGCTCTCAAAAATTACAAGCCGGCATCAGGCGCTTTATTAATTTATTCACCTCGATTACCGCTAACAGAAAGTTGCTTTCAAATAGTCTGGGAATCTCGATACCTGATAATTGGGATGGGATCAACTGGATAGGCAAGATATGTACCCAGCTTCTATCCATCCCATATCTGAATAAAACGTTATTGGAAATGGGTGGTAATACCAACTTGATAGAGGAATGGAAAGATGTTGTCCTGTCCGGTCGTAAACGAAATCAGTTACAAACCGAACTAGGCAAAGACTACGCACCTCAAATTCTAGAAGAAAATGCATTTGCCCTCCAACAAGAATGGAAAGCTATCGAATTGAAATGGTTCTTACCTAAATTCTTTGCCAAACGTTCTTATCTGAAAAAGCTCAGACTTTACAATATGAGTTTGCAGGTAGCACAAATACCAAGCCTGTTAGAAAAGCTCAATGCTTATCAAAAGAATAATAAGATCATTCAAGAACAATCTTCCGAATTATCATCTTCTTTCGGCTTCTTAGGAAGAAAGAATAAAGAGAAATGGGATGATATTGATTCTATACTTAAGAATCTTCCGATGATTTACAACACTTTATCGAAATATGCAGCAATCGTTCAACAGCCATTTGCAGAAGTTCTGAATCAATTTGCAAAAAATAAAATCAGTACTGACTGGAACACATTCCAGCAGTCTAATGAAAATACATTCAGGCAATTAATCGATACATCCAATGAATTGAATACGGTTCTCAATGAAATAAAAAGTTTATGCTACATACAACTGCCGGATAATAATCTTGAAGTGAAACTACCGGTTCTACTGAATACCTGGTTAACTCACTTCAATAAGATTAAAGATTGGGGACAATGGTGCATCCGTAAGAGAGAATTGGAATCTCTGCATTTAACCGTAGTTATCAACTATATAACAGATAAGCATAAAAGCGGATCGGAAGCTTCTAATGCGTATATGAAAGGCGTTTATCACCAATTAGCTCTAAAAACCGTTGATGCGGACGAAACTTTACGCCTTTTCAACGGGTTGCTATTTGAGGAAATGATCAGCAAATACAAACAACTGACTATCGATTTTCAGGAGTTGAGTAAAAAAGAACTATACTGTAGATTAGCAGCCAAAATACCATCACTGACAATGGAAGCCGCCTCCAGTTCCGAAATAGGAATTCTCAAAAGGAACATTTCAAATGGAGGACGCGGCACATCTATCCGGAGAATTATAGACCAGATACCAACTCTGTTGCCCAAGCTATGTCCATGCATGTTGATGAGTCCGATATCAGTGGCTCAGTATATCGATCTGGATGCAGAGAAGTTCGATCTTGTTATTTTCGACGAAGCATCACAGATGCCTACCAGCGAGGCAGTCGGTGCAATAGCCCGCGGCAACGCATTAGTCGTAGTAGGTGATCCCAAGCAAATGCCTCCGACAAGTTTCTTCTCCTCTTCACAAGTAGACGAGGAAGAAGCTGAATTTGACGATATGGAGAGCATTCTGGATGATTGCATCTCATTATCCATTCCATCCCGTTATCTGACTTGGCACTATCGGAGCAAACACGAAAGTCTGATTGCTTTCAGTAATTCTCAGTATTACAATGGCAAGCTATATACTTTTCCTTCTGTGGATGACAGAGTTTCAAAAGTACGTTTAGTTCAGGTAGATGGTACATATGATAAAGGACGTACACGCAGCAATCATGCCGAAGCTGAAGCCATTGTGAAAGAAATACTAAACCGGCTACGTACACCTGAAGTTCCTGAAAAAAGCATAGGCGTTGTATCTTTCAGCCAGGTACAGCAAAATCTGATAGAAGATATGCTCATTGAGGAGCTGAACAAATATCCTGAATTGGAAGAAAAAGCTTTCCAAAGTAATGAACCTATTTTCATCAAGAATCTGGAAAATGTGCAAGGTGATGAACGGGATATTATTCTTTTTCTCTATAGGATACGGCCCGGACAGGAATGGTTATGTATCTATGAATTTCGGACCATTGAATAATCAAGGTGGCGAGCGTCGTCTGAATGTAGCCGTATCGCGTGCACGTTATGAAATGATTATCTTCTCAACCTTACGCTCCGAACAAATAGATTTGAAACGTACAAAGTCCAAAGGTGTGGAAGGCTTAAAGAGGTTTCTTGAATTTGCAGAACGCGGTACCTCACCTATTCCGGCCATCCAACTACAGAACCTGCAACAAAGTAATCTTATTACTTTAATTGCACAGGAACTTACTCAGCGTGGTTATAAAGTGGATACTCTGGTAGGGCGGTCAAACTTTAAGGTGGATTTAGCGATTGTCAATCCATTGCAACCGGATACATATATTCTAGGGATATTGTGTGACGGCAGAAACTATTATGAAACCAAGACTACAAGGGACCGTGAAATAGTACAACCGAATGTTTTGCAGATGCTCCACTGGAATGTAATGCGTGTATGGTCCGTCGACTGGTTTGAACATAAGGAGAACGTCGTGGAGCGCATCATCAAAAAGCTGGAAGATTTAAAAAACACAAAAGTAGAAAAACAGCCTCTTCTTCCGACAGAGAATAATGTTCTGAAAACATTCAGTATAGAGAATGAACCTGTTGTAGAGTTAGTGAACAATCGAGAAAGAGAATATATATTTGCTGACTTGCCCGATATAGGCTACAGTACAGATATCGATACCGTAATGGCTTCCTCCTATCAGGTTAAAAAACAACTTCAACAAATAGTCAAGATTGAACAACCCATAACAAATACTCTGCTATATAAAAAGAATATTACGAATTTGGAATCTAACAAGGGTTACCACCCGTTTACAGGTATTTATAGACAGCCTTCTTGAAGATGCATATAAAGACCCCCTATCGGGAGATACCATAATTTACTGGGAGAATAAAGAGAAGGCTAAAGAGTGCGACTTTTACCGCATCAATTCTAAACGCGACATTCTGGATATTCCAATCCTAGAAGTTATGAGTGCCGCCCGTTATGCCATAGAGCAACAGATATCCATGCCAATAGAAGACCTGAAACGGTTGACTTCCCAACTTCTTGGTTTTAGCAGGAAAGGAAACAATCTAGATATGGTAACGGAACAGACCATACAATTGCTGATTAATAAAGGAATATTCAGCCATGCGAACGGAATGGTATCCATGAATAATTAGGGTTCATGGATACTTTCTTCCGAAAAAGGAAAAACAGAATGAAAAATAATATCTACCTAATAGTCTTCGATAGTAGAATTTCCGAATATATCTTTTTTGATTGTAATCTTATTACCATTATCATCTTCAATAATCGTATTGCCTAAAATGTCTTTTTTTTGACTGTCTTCTTTTCTTGATTGACTATCGAATATTCGTAACTATCCTCGATAAAATTAACACTATAGCTCTTCGTTATATGGGGAGCTAAAAACAAACTGAACTGCAAATAGGATAAATAGAACCTTTTTCATGGCGTATTTTTTGGGTTTGTAACAAAAGTAATATGGGAAAATAATAACAACTGGTGAATTCTATAATTATTGATAGGGAAAAAAACTAAAATTAATATTTTTCATGTGCTACAATCGTATCGTTTTAGAAAGCTCGGGCTACATGCGGTCTACACTTGCACGATTTTCCATCCAAATGGCAGGGGAGCTAAATTACTGAAGGTCAATAAACAACAAATGCCCCGAGTATTTCTACTCAGGGCATTTTGTTTATTTAGAGGTTCCTGGCGGATTCGAACCGCCGTACACGGTTTTGCAGACCGCTGACTAAGCCACTCATCCAAGGAACCAGTCTTTTCTCATTTGCGGTTGCAAAGGTAGCACATTTTTTGAAAACACCAACTATCCGCAGCATTTTTTCTTCTTTTTTCTTTTTTCGTGGCGCTACACTCTACATGCTTCTCATCCATCAATCGCTTTAAGTCACAACCGGTTACGCAATTTGCACATGGATTACCATTTTCTTTTGTCCGGCGAAAAAAAGCATAAATTCCCCATCCGATCCGGACAATACACAACAGTAACAGGATTGCAACCGCCCATTGTTGCCAATTCATCATACAAATAATCCTCCTATTCTATAAATAGCAAATGCCATTATCCAAGCGAGCAGCGTGGTATACACTGCCGTAAATAACGCCCATTTCCAGCTACCGGATTCTTGCTTGATTGCTACAATCGTAGCTATACATGGGAAATAAATCAATACAAACACCATATAACAGAAAGCTACCAACGGTGTAATCGGAATACGTTCGGCAAGACTTACGGCATCTGCTTCAGCATCATTTGTATAAAGCACGCCTAGTGTACTTACCACTAATTCCTTAGCACCCACACCTGAAAGTATACCGATACCAAGTTTCCAGTCAAACCCCAAAGGTTCAATCACCGGCTCCATAGCCTTTCCTATCTGCCCGATGTAGGAATTCTCCTGCTGTTCGGCAACCGTTTCATATGCATCATGGTCAGGATAATATCCCAATGCCCATATCACGATGGAAGCTATCATGATAATACCTCCCATTTTACGCAGATATTGTGCACCTTTCTCCCACGTATGTCGGAAAATGACTTTTGCCGCGGTAAACGGTAAGGTGGAAGTTCCATAACGAACGGAGTATCATCTCCCTTCACCAAAAAACGGCTGAACAAACGCGCCATCAACACCGCCAATAGGATACCTATTGAATATATTAATAACAGTATCAAGCTACCATTGTTCGGAAAAAAATGCACCTACCAGCAACAAATAAATGGGCAGGCGGGCACTACATGACATCAACGGATTGACGAGCATGGTAATAAGTCGGCTTTTACGATTCTCAATAGTGCGCGAAGCCATAATAGCAGGTACGTTACATCCGAAGCCCATAATCAAAGGAATGAAGGATTTACCATGCAGCCCCATCTTATGCATAATCTTATCCATGATAAATGCAGCGCGTGCCATGTAACCGGAGTCTTCCATCAGCGATATGCAGAAATAAAGAATAAGGATGTTCGGCAGGAAAACAATCACACCACCAACACCACCTACAATACCATCTACCAATAGATCTTTCAACGGTCCGTCAGCCATATTGGCATGTATAAAGTTGCCGAGGGTTTCTACCAGCCATTCGATACCCATCATCGGGTATTCACCGAGCACGAATGTACCTTCGAACATGAGATACATGAACAGGAAGAAAATGGGGAATCCCCACACACGGTGCGTTACAATGGAGTCTATCACACGGGTAGTATGTTCTTTATCCAAGTGATTATCCACAAAGGTTTCTTTCAGTGCACCGGATATAAAACCGTATTTTGCATCGGTAATTGCCTGATCGCAATCCTCATTCAGCACGTCTCGGATACGGCGGCTTTCCTGATCACGGACATCTATGATTTCTTTGCCGTTGGGTAAAGTTTTAATCAGCATTTCCAAATCCGGATCATTCTCCAGAAGTTTGATGGCAAGAAAGCGGGTAGAATACTTATGACGGATATCCTCATTCTCACTAATCACCCGTTTCACCTCTTCAATGCTACGTTCCAGTTCGGGACCGTGATTAATGTGAATATGACGATAGAATCCATGATGACGCACTTCTTCCTCTTTATGAGCCCCACCGGTATAGCCGGGCACATATTCGCGATGCCATTCGCGCAGGTCATTCAACACTTCGGTACGTACTTTGCCTTTCTGATCGAGGAAGTCGGCACCTTCATAAATACTGATAACAACGTGAAAAAGATCTTCGATGCCTTTACCCGTACGTGAAACAGTAGGAACCATAGGAACACCAAAGAGTTCACTCAGTTTCATGTAATCCAGCGTGTTACCACTGGCTTCCAGTTCATCGTACATATTGAGAGCCATCACCATACGCACATTCATGTCAATCAACTGGGTAGTGAGGTACAGATTACGTTCCAGATTGGACGAATCTACCACATTGATAACAATGTCCGGTGTTTCATCAATAATATGATGACGGACATACATTTCTTCAGGACTATATGCTGATAGCGAATATGTACCGGGCAAATCGACTATGCGGAAATGATAACCTTGAAAATTAAAGTAGCCTTCCTTGGCATCCACTGTAACCCCGCTGTAGTTACCAACGTGTTCGTGTGAACCGGAAGCAATATTAAACAGAGAAGTTTTCCCACAGTTTGGATTACCCACTAATGCAACATTAATGGTACGACGTTTACCAAGAGCGATACGTTTCAGTTCTTCTTCCCCCGGATAAATATCTTCACTCATTCCCGGATGATAATTCGGTTTTGTCACCTGCTCTTTCGCCTCATGTTCGCTGAGTATTTCAATCATCCCTGCCTCCTGGCGGCGCAAGGAAATTTCATACCCCATTACTTTGTATTTTATTGGATCTTTCAGCGGGGCATTCAGCAAAACTTCTACAGTCTTGCCTTTAATAAATCCCATTTCTACAATTCGTTTGCGGAAACCGCCATGTCCCAGTACTTTAACGATTACACCTTTTTCTCCAGTTTTTAATTCGGATAAACGCATAGTCTTCTCTCTTTCTTTAATTTGGATGCAAAGATAAATGATTTGTATTTAGCCCACAAATTATTTAGATTGTTTTTAAATAAGGAGGAATATTCTCCATTCTCCACTTTGTTCCGAAGAATTAGAAAGAATTCAATTCGTTAATATTATCTTTGCACCACTATGAATAAAAAGAAAATAGAGCAATACATTGATCAGGAAAAGCTTTTCACACGAGAAGACAAAATACTGGTAACGCTGAGTGGCGGAGCGGACTCAGTAGCTTTGTTGCGTCTACTTCTTGATATGGGGTACACCTGCGAGGCGGCACATTGCAATTTCCATCTGCGGGGAGATGAGTCGGTTCGAGATGAAATGTTTGTCCGCGAACTATGCTTGCAACTGGTAGTTCCGTTACATGTCCAACATTTCCAAACTATGGAAGAAGCGGAAAAGCGCCACATATCCATTGAAATGGCAGCGCGGGAATTACGTTATGCCTGGTTTGAACAGCTCCGCCTACAACAAGGGGCCGACGTTATCGCCGTGGCCCATCATAAAGATGATAGTGTAGAAACTCTCCTGCTCAACCTTATCCGCGGAACAGGCATCAACGGTCTATTGGGTATCCGCCCCAAAAACGGAAACATTGTCCGTCCTTTGTTATGCCTCGACCGGAAAGAAATAACCGAATACCTACAAGAAATCGGGCAATCTTACGTAACGGACAGCACCAACCTGCAAGACGAATATACACGCAACAAGATACGCCTCAACCTATTGCCTCTTATGCAGGAAATCAATCCCTCCGTAAAAGAAAGCCTTCTCCGCACCTCAGAACATCTGAATGATGCAGCTCTCTTATATAAGAAAGGTATAGAAGAAGGTAAGCAGAAAGTGCAAACCGAACAAGGTATCCTAATCAGTGCTTTGCTCCAAGAACCTGCACCGGAAACTTTATTATTTGAGATCTTATCTCCATTAGGATTTAACAGCGCACAGATCAAAGATATTTTCACCTCCCTGAACGGACAACCGGGAAAGATATTCCTTAGCAGAGAATGGCGTGTGATTAAAGACCGGGAGCTTCTGCTGATAGAACCGGTCTATTCAGAAGATGCTTCAACAGTCTTTTCTCCGGATGACCCTGCCCTGCCCTTCCGTCTAACAATGGAAGAATTAGAAGTCACGGATGATTTCATCATTCCCCGCGACCGAAACACTGCTTGCTTCGATGCAGACAAACTAAAACAACCTCTCACAGTCAGACGCTGCCGACAAGGCGACACATTCGTTCCCTTTGGTATGACCGGACAAAAAAAGGTCAGTGACTACCTTACTGATCGGAAATTCTCCCTTTCCCGCAAAAAGAACAACAATGGGTGCTTTGCAGTGATTCCCATATCATTTGGTTGATAGGCGAACGTACTGATAACCGTTTCAGAATAGACGACCAAACACAGAAAGTTATTATTCTGAAGTTTATTCCTAATTATACGGTTATGAACAAAATGTGATAAAGTGGTAGGGTGATAAAGTGATAGCGGGATAACGCTCTGTGGTATATAGCGCAGCTACCTTATCGCCCTATCACCTTACCACCTTATCACTCTTGTATTCCTTTCTTTTCCGATATGAGTTAGATGATGATTCATTGTATATTTCATCAGTTGGTAATTATACTTACAAAAAACTTGTAAATTTCTTCCTTTCCTTCAGCTACTCCTCCGACTCGTTGAGTGAATCTGATTCAGTCAGGGACTGAATGCCTTTCACTCACTGACTGAATGCCTTTCAGTCCCTGACTCATTGTACCCCCATCCAGAAGGTATCTGAGAGAGGGTGGGGAAAGTGACAAGACAAGAAAGAAAAGAGATAAAAATTACATATAAAAAACATAGATTTATTCATTTTTTCCGTTATGAATAGAACACAAATTACGCGAATTAAGGGTTGCGCTACAATCAGCTATTACTAAGCTATTTTTCTCCAGTTAGGAAAAAATATTTTTCCAGTTGGGAAAATAAAACGCCCATTTATACCATATGTATTGTCTTTTAAGCGTTACTGACGAATTTTGAGGTACTGCCTTGATAATATATACAGACACAAATGTATCGGAGAATTCTGTAGAAATTCTGAATGAAAGGAGTTTATTGCATGTAGGATTAAAGCTATAAAATAATCCGGTCCTCTTTCTGCCGCACAAAGCAGTCTGAAAGCAATGAAGCAAACGGAGTATCATACGTCCGCGCCTTGAACGAACATCCTTTAACGCATGCACAACACTTTATGCACTTTTCGGCAATCGTATTACATTCGTCACCTTTCAGGATAGCTCCCGAAGGACAATGTACAGCGCAAACGCCACAATGCGTGCAAAGTTCCGCATTCACTTCCGGTACACGCGGCAAAAGAACACCACTTTTACGCAACTTTATCACCCGGCGCAGAAACTTGAACAAAGGCAGAAAAGGCTGGCGCGGGCGCTGAATACGGTTCACATCCACCGGATACAAGTGTTCCATATCAACGGCGGCATTTATTTTCGTCCGTATCTTCGCACCAAATTCCTCCGCATATTGCAAATCATTTGCATCCGGACGCCCTGGGGCTATTGGATTTTGTTCCGTACTATACGAATGTTCTCCCACAAAAGTAGCCCCGGCAATAACTTTGAAACCTTGGGCAGAAGCAAATGCATCCAATTCTATCAAAGCCTTTTCATACGCACGGTTACCATAAACTACTACCAGCACAACCGGAGATCCCGATGCACGAATACCCTGCAACCGCTCCATAGCCAAAGGAGCTACCTTGCCGCCATACACCGGCACAGCAATAACAGTCAGTATATTCTCCGGAATATCTACCTCAGCAGCATGTAGTGTTAAATTCGTAATAACAACATTTGTTAGTCCTGTTCCGCGAACAATTGCCTCACCAACTTGTTTAGAAGTACGAGTAGGCGAAAAATAGATGAAATGAACTTCGTTTATATCCATAAATATATGCGCTTTTTCTTGGTTTATCAAGCAAAGATAAAGTTTTAAAATTAAAAAAAAAGACGAATTGTTTATGAAACCAAAAAAATATTTATTACCTTTGCACCGTTGAAACATTCTGTAAACTCCTAAGTGCGGGTAGCTAACAGTTTTCCGGTTCAATAATAAATATCCCATAATCATTATATTAAATAAAGGTATATTTGCCATGTTGCTTGTGACGACAACCGCAACCGTGTGAACATATCTGTCCAATAACAAAAGAAATTTTAAACCATTCACATATATACTGTATGTATAATATCATTCAATTGAACGACAAAAATTTGTCGGAACTTCAATCTATTGCCCAAGAACTGGGTATTAAAAAAGACAGACTCACTAAAAAAAGAAGAACTTGTTTACAAGATACTTGATGAACAAGCCATCGCAGGTGCTACCAAAAAGTTGCTGCTGAAAAGCTGAAAGAAGAGCGTAAAGTGGACAGACAACAGAAACGTACCCGCGTAACCGTAAAAAAAGAGAGTACTGACAAAGTCTTTACCGCCAACAAAAACGGCGATCTCACTAAGGCAAAAGCTGAAGCTTCAGTAGCAGTCGCTAAAGTACAACCGGTAGCAGAAGCAGTAAAAACACCGGTAGCAGAGGCACCTAAAGCGCCGGTAGCGGAAAAAAGAAGTAGCTGTAGCAGCTACAGCAGCTCCTGAAAATACTGAAACGCCTAACTCAACAAAGCGTAAACCAGGACGTCCGCGTAAAGCTAAGGTAGAAGAAAAAAACTCCCATACCCGCACCTGTACCTGTTGCAAAGAAGGAAGAACCTAAGAAAGCTGAGCCCGAATTGAATTTTGAAACAGAAGTGCCTAAAGTTATCAAGAAAGTCGTAGTGGAAGACAGCCCTATCCTGGCTGAACCCGAAGATGACTTCATCCCTATCGAAGACCTTCCGACCGAAAAAGTAGAACTGCCTTCTGAACTTCTCGGTAAGTTTGAAGCAACTAAAGCTGAAACACCCGCAGTTCCTGTAGTTGAATCTATTCCTGCTAATCAACGTCCACGCCTTCGTCCCCGAGACAACAATAATAATACTCCTTACAATAATAACAACAATAATAATAACCGGAACAACAACCCACGTCCCGTACAACAGCAGCGTCCGGCACAACCGAATGCCAACAATGAGAATTATTCTCCTGTCCCCGAACGCAGACCTGTAATTGAACGTGAAAAAGTATACGAATTCGACGATATCCCTGACCGGTACAGGCGTACTGGAAATCATGCAGGATGGTTACGGATTCCTTCGTTCTTCCGACTATAATTACCTTTCTTCACCAGATGATATTTATGTATCGCAATCTCAAATCAAACTGTTTGGCCTGAAAACCGGTGATGTTGTAGAAGGTGTAATCCGTCCTCCTAAAGAAGGTGAGAAATATTTCCCACTAGTAAAAGTGGAAAAAATCAATGGACGTGACCCGGCTTTCGTACGTGACCGCGTACCATTTGAGCATCTCACACCATTATTCCCCGACGAAAAATTCAGATTGTGCAAAGGTGGCTATTCAGACTCTATGTCAGCTCGTGTAGTAGACCTTTTCGCTCCTATCGGTAAAGGCCAGCGTGCATTGATCGTGGCACAACCTAAAACCGGTAAAACTATATTGATGAAAGATATAGCCAATGCAATAGCTGCCAATCATCCGGAAGTATACATGATTATGCTACTCATCGATGAACGCCCGGAAGAAGTAACCGACATGGCACGCACCGTAAATGCTGAAGTCATTGCTTCTACTTTTGACGAACCTGCCGAACGCCATGTGAAAATCGCCGGTATTGTGCTGGAAAAAGCCAAGAGACTGGTAGAATGCGGTCATGACGTAGTGATCTTCCTGGACTCAATTACACGTTTGGCACGTGCTTACAATACAGTATCTCCGGCTTCCGGTAAAGTACTTTCCGGTGGTGTGGACGCAAATGCACTTCATAAGCCCAAACGTTTCTTCGGAGCTGCCCGTAATATTGAAAACGGTGGTTCGCTCACTATTCTTGCTACTGCCTTGATTGATACAGGTTCCAAGATGGATGAAGTTATCTTCGAAGAATTCAAGGGTACAGGTAACATGGAATTGCAGCTCGACCGCAACCTGTCTAACAAACGTATCTTCCCAGCTGTCAATATTGTTGCTTCCAGCACCCGTCGTGACGACTTGCTGCAAGACAAGCAAACTTTGGATCGTATGTGGATACTCCGCAAATATCTGGCTGACATGAATCCGATTGAAGCTATGGATTTTGTGAAAGACCGCATGGAAAAAACCAAAGATAACGATGAGTTCCTAATGAGCATGAATAGCTAAAACCATAGCTAAAAAGACAAAATCAACAACAATAAATAGGATTATATATAACAAAAAGGGCGGGACATTTTCGGATATCTCGCCCTTTTTATTTATTTTTTGTCGCAAGTAATCAGATTTCATTATATAAACATTTAATTAATCAGGTGAGGCTCAGTAAAACGATCATACTATTTTTGTTGATGCTATTTTACAGTACTTCCTACATCCAATCGACAAATCTGGATTTGGTAAATGAGCGTATACACCTGATGGAGTACCTGATGGATAACAATCTGGCCTATTCTCAAGAAGTCAGATTACATGATATCGCCCAGTGGGAAGATGAGCTTGTTGACGCATTTCGTAACAAGAAGGATTATAAACACATGTTCCTCATGCAGCAAATGGCTGCTTATGCACTTGTATCTGATGGACACATCAATGAAGCATTGGAAAAAGCAAATGCCATGCTACAGCAAGCTACCTTAATGAGATATGATATAGGAATAGCCATATCACACTATGCCATTGGCGATACTTACCTCAATGCCAACATGACTAATGAAGCTATCGAGGAATATGAAATAGCCATGCAGAAGCTATATAAAATTGCAGACTCCGAAAAATTACAGGAAAAAGTACTTATCCAATTAATCCCCACACTTATCAGACTGGGACGATTAAATGAAGCTAAAGACTATTTGGAACAGATAGAACAAGTAAAAGACTATCGACATAGCCGCTTCATAGAAAATATCTTTCAAGCCTACTATTATCTTCATACTAATAACCTGGAACAAGCCCGGGAATATATTCAGGAAGCAGAAGAATGGTATGAGTATTATCCTTTCTTTTTTTTCACAGTTCTATTTTGAAATATATCCAAGCCGAATATGCCAAGCAAGTCGAAGATGACGAGCAAGCCATAAAATTATATAATGAACTGACCGTTAGCACCAGTAGCGCCAATGTCTACAATAGATATCTGAAAATGAAGAATTCATTGGCACGGCTGTATACCAAACGTGGAAGAGCCAAAGAGGCATGCGAAATATTTCAAGATATCAATGCTGCACGAGATTCTATCAATGCACGCAACTACTCCTCGCAAATTAATCTGCTGCGAACCATATATCAGGTAGACCGCCTTGAAATGGATAATCAAAATGAACGTAACCGATTATTGTTTTATTCTATCATGGGGTGCATCCTTATTTTAAGCATATCCATTGCATCGGTACTCTATATCCGTAAGATCAATAAACGACTGATAGCATCCAGGCTAAAACTGGAAAAAGCACGGCAAATTGCAGAAAATTCCATCCGTACCAAGAGCATTTTTCTATCGAATATGAGTCATGAAATACGCACGCCTCTAAATGCCTTGTCCGGTTTCTCTACTATTCTGACGGATGCAAATATTGATATCAGCACCCGGCAACAATGCAATGAAATCATTCAGCAGAATTCAGATTTACTGTTGAAACTCATAGATGATGTCGTAGATCTTTCTAGTCTGGAAATCGGCAAAATGCAATTTCTTTTCGCTAACAATAATGCTGTGGCTATATGCCGGAATGTAGTGGATACGGTAGAAAAGATAAAACAAACATCCGCTTCTGTACTGTTCCAAACTTCTTTAGAGAACTTGGAAATCTATACAGATGAAGCACGTCTTCAACAATTACTAATTAACTTACTGATTAATGCCACTAAATTTACCACAGAAGGAAGTATTACTCTTTCATTAGAAAAACAGCCAGAAGGAGTTGCTCTGTTTGCTGTATCAGATACAGGTTGTGGCATAGCCCCAGAAAAGCAGGGTGCAATATTCAATCGTTTCGAAAAGCTGAATGAAAATGCACAAGGTAGTGGATTGGGACTTTCCATTTGCCAACTGATTGTGGAACGTTTCGGTGGAAAAATATGGATTGACCCCGAATACAAGAATGGTTCCCGTTTCCTGTTTACCCATCCTATTGTCTCAACTAGCAGAAAGGAGGTATCAGAATGAAACGTCTCTTATTTATAGTAGTTCTTTTACTTCAAATCTTTTTCATATTTGCAAACAGACCCATCAAACGGTCACCTGTTACCGATAGTCTTATAACAGAGTTGCAAACACTTCCACATGACACCACCAGACTAAAACTACTCGAAAAGCTTGTGCTTACGGAGCAGAATTCTCCGCATTACATAGAATATGCAGAAGAAATGTTCAACGAAGCTCAGCGTCAAAAAAAAATGCTAAATACATCTGCAGCAGTACCTATTTTAAAATTCTATATTACTATAATAAAGAAAAAATAGACAGCGTCAGTAAATTGGTCGATTATGTAAAACCCATTGCTGAACGCATGAAATACTACCGTTTGTACTTCAACGTACAAAAACTGCTCATATATACCTATATTTATAGCGAAAAATATGAATATGCCATCAATGAAGCATTGGAAATGCTCAAGATAGCAGAAGAGTTGGATAATGTAGATGGATGCATAGCTGCATATTCATGCCTGGCAAGTGCCTATCATGAAACCAATCGCAAGAAAGAAGAAGGAGAAGCGCTACGTAAGGCCCATGAATATGCTTCCGAGCAAAAGACAAGCAGTACGCAAATCAATGTTTTGGAACAACTGATCATGTTCAGCAATGACCAAAATGATTATAAAAACCTGAAAGTATATTTAGATGAAAATAAGCAGCTAATAGAGGAAATGTTAGCCTGGGACCCTGACATGTATGAGTCTTATTTCAACCTCTACCTATTTTCAACAGTATTCCAGTCCTACTACTATACAGGTATAGGAAAAACTGACTCTGCACAATATTATATAAAGAAGGCACAAGATTTCATAACTCCTCAAAGCTATCTCCCTTACATAACCATGTATCATGATGCCTATGCCAAATACTATCACCACACTAAAAATTATCAAAATGCATTAGTACACATGGATTCTGCCCTGATATATATGCAACAATCTAAGTCAGCATTAACGGAGTACGCCAAACAATTATCCCGCAAAGCTGACATCCTGCTGGAAATTGGTCAATATGCAGAAGCATTACCACTATACGAAAAATCTAATCACATTCAAGATTCATTGACTGCTGCCATATCAGCCAAACAATTGGAAGAAATCAAAGAAATATACCATCTTAATCAGCTAGTATGGGAACGCGGGAAACTCAGGAATCGTGTACAAACCAGTATTCTCCTGAGCCTTGGAATCATACTAGTGCTATGTATCACTTATATGCTTCGCATCAACCGGATACGAAAAGCATTGAAAATTTCAAAAAAAGAGACCCAGAAAGCTACTCGTCAAACAGAGCGGGCCAATGAAATGAAAAACCGTTTCTTGTCCAACATGAGTCATGCCATCCGGGTTCCTCTGAACGGAGTATTAGGTTTCTCACAAATCATAGCAAACGAAGTGGAAATTGACGAACCTACTCGCAAAGAGTATGCAGACATCATTCAACAAAACACTGAACAATTAATGCGCCTGGTAAACAATGTCCTTGATCTATCCCGTTTGGAGGCTGGTATGATGAGGTTCCAATTAAGTGACTATGACATTGTACAACTTTGCAAAGATGCCGTAGGAATGGCACAAATGCAGAATCCAACCTTGCATATTCATTTCTACAGTGACATTGACGAGTATATTGTTTATACTGATACAAACCGGATGATGCAACTCATCGTCAGTATTCTTACTTGCCCCTCTCCATCTTTCAAAGAAGAACGTGATCTCCAATTCACTTTAGATAAAAATGGAGAAATATTATGCTTCAAAGTTACGAACTCTCCATTGGCAGACCTCAATTATGCTAATCAGGACTCTGCTTTGCGTAACGATGTCAACCTTTTATTACTGAAACACTTCGGCGGTACTTATCAGGTAATTCATGACGGTAAGGAAGGACCGACTATTCTTTTCACTTATCCTGCTACCTCAACTGAATAATATTCTTGCCTCAAAAAGAAGGTAGATACAGGGATTTTTTGTACTTTTGCGCCTCAATAAGAGTAATTTGTAATTTATAAATAGTAATTATATCATCATGTTCGATAATTTAAGCGAAAGACTGGAAAGGTCGTTTAAAATTCTGAAAGGTGAAGGAAAAATCACCGAGATCAATGTTGCGGAAACCCTGAAAGATGTGCGCAAAGCACTGTTAGACGCCGACGTTAACTACAAAGTAGCCAAAACTTTTACAGATACGGTTAAGGAAAAGGCATTGGGACAAAACGTATTGACAGCCGTAAAGCCCAGCCAATTAATGGTGAAGATCGTGCACGACGAGCTAACTCAATTAATGGGTGGCGAAACTGCAGAAATTGATTTGGAAGGAAAACCTGCTGTCATCTTAATGTCTGGTCTGCAAGGTTCCGGTAAGACTACTTTCTCCGGTAAGTTGGCACGAATGCTAAAAACGAAAAAGAACAAGAAACCGTTGTTGGTGGCTTGTGACGTATACCGCCCTGCCGCTGTCGAACAGTTGCGCGTATTAGCAGAGCAAATAGGAGTTCCAATGTACTCTGAACCGGATAGTAAGAATCCGGTGAAAATTGCAGAAAATGCAATTCAGGAAGCAAAAGCCAAAGGATATGATGTTGTAATCGTCGATACCGCCGGACGTCTGGCTGTGGATGAAGAGATGATGAATGAGATTGCTGCTATTAAAAAAGCAATCAATCCGAATGAGATTCTTTTCGTTGTAGACTCTATGACCGGTCAGGATGCTGTAAACACAGCAAAAGAGTTTAACGAACGTCTTGACTTTAATGGTGTTGTACTGACTAAGTTGGATGGTGATACCCGGGGTGGTGCCGCTCTTTCTATCCGTTCAGTAGTAAACAAGCCGATCAAATTTGTAGGTACAGGTGAGAAACTGGATGCCATCGACCATTCCACCCTTCGCGTATGTCAGACCGTATCCTCGGTATGGGTGATATTGTTTCATTGGTGGAACGTGCCCAAGAGCAATATGACGAGGAAGAGGCCAAACGCCTACAAAAGAAGATTGCTAAGAACCAGTTCGACTTCAACGACTTCTTGAGTCAGATAGCGCAAATCAAAAAGATGGGTAACCTGAAAGACCTGGCTTCTATGATTCCGGGTGTAGGTAAGGCTATAAAGGACATCGATATTGACGACAATGCTTTCAAGAGTATTGAAGCTATTATTTATTCTATGACCCCTGCAGAACGTAGTAATCCGGCCCTTCTGAACGGTTCACGCAGACAACGTATTGCTAAAGGTAGTGGTACGAATATTCAGGAAGTAAACCGCTTGTTAAAACAATTCGATCAAACTCGTAAGATGATGAAGATGGTAACAGGTAGCAAGATGGGTAAAATGATGCCTAAGATGAAATAAAAAAAATACTGATATGACACTAATTGACGGAAAAGCAATTTCGGAACAAGTAAAACAGGAGATTGCTGCAGAAGTAGCAGAAATGGTGACCATTGATTATCGCAAAGATGTAGATGGTTTCCATCCCATCAATGTAGGACGCATGTCCATAGGATTGCCTTGCTATGTATCGGCAACTCCCAACGGAATCCTAGAATTATTGAAACGCTATCAGATAGAGACTTCCGGAAAGAAGTGCGTAGTATTGGGACGTAGCAATATCGTCGGCAAACCGATGGCAGCGCTCATGATGCAAAAGGCTTATCCGGGAGACGCAACCGTAACCGTATGCCACAGCCGCAGTAAAGACTTGGTGAAAGAGTGTGCAGGAAGCTGATATTATCATTGCTGCATTGGGGCAACCCAATTTTGTAAAAAGCCAAGATGGTGAAAAAGAAGGTGCCGTAGTTATTGATGTAGGTACTACTCGCGTACCGGATGCCAGAAAGAAATCAGGATTTAAACTGACCGGTGACGTAAAGTTTGACGAAGTTGCTTCTAAGTGTTCATTCATCACTCCCGTACCGGGCGGCGTAGGACCGATGACTATCGTTTCTTTAATGAAGAATACATTACTGGCTGGTAAGAAAGCAATTTACCAATAACCTCGAATACCGGAAGAAGACAATTATCTCCATTAGGCTTCTTCCGGTATTTTGTTTTAATCTATAATACTCATGAACACACAGCTAAAAACTATTTTTGTTTTCCTTTTTTCTTGTCTGTACCCTACGGGGAACTGCGCAGAACTTTTCAATCGACTATCCATCCTATCAAAACAGAAATAGCGATGCACTTGAAATCAGCCGGATAGTCCGTAATGATACAGCCACTATTTTATATATGGATGCCTATTCGCGCCCTAACTATTGGATACGTCTGGCTTCGGGTCTATCACTCCATGGAAATCAAACCGGAAAGAACTATCCTATCATCCGTTCACAAGGTTTCGAGTTGGACAAAGAAGTCTATATGCCTGCCTCGGGAAATGTAACTTTCAGCCTTCAATTTGCTCCTCTTGCCCCCCAAGAAAAGATGATTGATTTCATAGAGGGAGCCAATAAAGGAGATTTTCAAATTAAAAGCATAAGCCTCAACGAGCAAGAAAAGAAAGGAAAGATTCATTGTCACATTTCAGGCAAAGTAATCGATAGTCCGCAATCCAGCCGACTCGTATTGATGAAAGCCCATAAAAAATCCCAGTAGCAGCCCATGGCTATCAATACCTATACGCAATGGAGAATTTCAATATGATTTCTACGCTGATCATGAAGAAGTATACGAAGTCTTTATCTGGAATGATATGCTTACCGGTAGCTGGCTCCCTTCTCTCTTCTTTGCAGAAAATGGTCCTGTTTCTTTCACCCCTATACCCGGCCAGTACCAGAAAACCGGGACTAGTGAGCACAAGTAACCCATTAACCTGTGAGTTACAACAATTGGAGAGTGAAAGAAAAGCCAAATTCAATTTTGACTCTTTATACGCTCAAATGAATAAATTATACGAAGAAGACCGTTTCGAAAGTGAAGCACTGCAAACTCTTTTGGAAAAGAATCGAGCAAGTTAAGGACAACAATGAAGAACGAAATAATATCTACAGAGAAAGAGACCGTCTTGAGGAGAGCGGAGAAGCATACACGG
>VOFF01000618.1_pt1 | contig 27679 bp, 41 predicted proteins | sample 5384061 | NCBI WGS metagenome assembly VOFF01 (sample SAMN12384725, study PRJNA508395) | human gut metagenome | isolation source: healthy gut E | host: Homo sapiens
AAAGTCTGGTGGAGCGGCATTACGCCGATGGGCGCGGCGCATCTCATGCTGCGGTTCTGCTGCGTATTCACGCTGCTCAGTGACGCGGTGTATTTCCTCGTTACGCGGTGGATTCTGGTGCATAAATTAAATCTTGAATAAACAGCAGGAGCACACCAAACGGTGTGCTCTTAGTTTGTCGGAAAACTCCATATTCCCACAATTTCAAATAATTCGCGCGGCAGCGCATAAAATAGAATTTGCTTCGCAAATTCGTAGCCCGTAGGCCTCTATCCTTAAAAATGTTTAATGAGAGCAAACCGGGAGCATGTATCCGCGCAGCGCGGCCGAGAAGCCGCGCAAAGGATAGCGCCGGTTTTTTACACTTCTGGAGGGAGAAAGTTTCTGTATAGGAACTTTCGGACGACTTTGGAACGGCCCACGGTCCGTTCCTGCTTGTCGGCGAAACTGTAGTTTCGCGACAGCTTCGGAGCCCCCCACACGGCGTGCCCTCTTGCTTGCTATCAGGGCGTCTCTCTGGTATGATTAAAATAGTAAAAAGGGAGGTGTGTCCTGTGAAATGTCAGCACTGTGGTATCCATTTTGACGATGAGGAACGCGTATGTCCGATGTGCGGCGCACGCGCGGGCAGCAAGGGCCGCATGACGAGACCAGCGCTCCAAATGGCACGGCAAGCCGCGCGAGACCTACACCGAATATCATCCGACGATAGAGAATAGCAGCTCAGCGAAAACCGCAAAGAGCAAGTCGCGTCCCATCAAGGATAAGCCGAAGAAAAACCGCGCAAAAGGGTGCGGTGATTGCGGTAATTGTTATCGCTCTGCTGCAGTTTGTGCCGACGCTGATCGCGTTTGTGGTGGATGATCTGGTGCCGGAGATTGAGAGCAGCTTCGGAAATGCCCCTGCACCGGATTACGGTTCGGATTACAGCTATGCGGCGCAGGATCTCAGCAGCATTCTCGGCATGGACAGCGGCATGGTGATCGATAACAGCGACACCTTGGGTCTGGATTACGACCAGTCGAATGATGAATGGGCGATTCTGTATACCTCGGCGGACGGCGGCACGTTCAAGAGCACGGCCAGCGCGTGGTGTCTGTACGACGACCCCAATGAGTATTACTATCCGGAGGCGTATCCGTCCGATCAGTACGATATGTACACGGTTGCGTTCACGCTGTACGATACCGAGGCGGCAGGGAGCCTGCCTGACTGGTGTCAGTCCATAGCCGATAGCGGCGACGATATTTGGCTGAATTTCTATGTCAGCAAAACCGATGATACGCTGCTCATCGAGGATATGGACGGGATTGGCTTGTTCGGCACGACAGACCCGGTTCCGTATTATCGGGCACAGAATATGTGATTTTGTAAAAAGTGTGAAAAACAACAGCCCCGGTTCTGTCACTTGACAAAACCGGGGCGCCGCGCTATAATATAGCTACAAACGGCGGCTCGTTCGCACCGAGCGGTCGTTCCTCAGATCGATTTTATGTCGAGAAGAAAGCCGCTCTTTACAACGGGTGCGGTTGGTTTATTTCTTCATGTATCCGAGGATACCAAAGACGATCATGGCGATCAACTGAAACAGAAGCAGTGCTTCGGACAGCGACATCACGATCACCTCCCTCCTCATCGAGGGAGGAACAACCTTTTTTCACCGTTTGCTGATTTGATTATAGCATGCGGACAATATCCCTGTCAATCAACCGTCCTTATGGGCGGTTTTTTGTGTTTTTACGGGAGAATTTTGTGCATATGCAAAAGAAAAAGTCACTCATAAATTTGATAGTAACTTGTGACGCGCAAGCGCATTCGGTATAATGATAGGGCAGAGGAGAAGGAACGCCGCATGGGACGGCGACCGGCTGGTCGGTCTTGTGCGCCTGCTTGATGACAGCGAATATATCGAAATCATGCCCGAGAAGAGCAAAAAACGCTGCGTTTTACCAGCGGTTTGGGTTCAAAATCATGGAGGACGGCGTGCCTATGCAGCTGTGCAACTTCGCAAATAAGAAATGACTTTACATCCTTCTGCCTGAGAATTACCGCTTTCCGGCAATTCTCGCAATGGTTTCCGCCGCATTCTCCTGATGCACCTCGGCGGGATTGAACCGCACGGCTGCAAAATTGAGGTTGATCAGCGGACCCAGTCCGACGGCGGAAATAATGGTGCCGACACCGACCGGACCGCCGAGAAAGAAGCCGATGACCGTTACGAGCACATCCACGACCGCGCGGCACGCGCCGGCTGACCGCCCGAACTTACGCGCGAGCGCGACCATCAGCGCGTCACGGGGGCCGCTGCCGAGCGCGCTTTTCATGTACAGCCAGGTGCCGAGCGCAAGCAGCTCCAGACCGCCGATGAGCATGGCAATGCCGCTCACCAATCCGTGCATCTGCGGGATGAGGTGCGCCGCCTGAATCGCGTCGATTATGACCGCGCAGCCCGCAATGTTGATGATCGTGCCGAAGCCGAAGCTCTCGCCGAAGAGCACGGCCGTGAGGATGGCTGCCGCGCCTGCGATAGCGGACGCTGTGCCGTAGGTCATGCCGGTTCGCAGCGACATGCCCTGCTGCAGCACGCTCCACGGCTCAAGTCCGACATTCGCCTGCAGCATCATCGCAATGCCGATCGAACTGACCGCAACACCCAGGATCAGCCAGAACAACCGGCGCATGTAATTTTGAAACATGAGAGCATCCTCCTGCTATCAGACTAAAGCGAAGTAAAGTAAAACGGCAAAATCGGAAGAATTTCGCTCCGGTTTTGCCGTTTGAGTTTTGATCTTGTTATTCCGAAGCGGAATTGCTGTCGTCCTTTTTAATCTGGGAAAGATAGCGGTACACACTGGCCTGCGAGCAGTGCAGCGCGTCGGCTACATCCTTGACCGCGCCCTTCAGCAGGAAGATACCGCCGTTTTCAAGCGAAGCAATGATCTGCATGCGCTCGTCCGGCGTGAGACGGTCGGCGGTCACGCCGAGGCGGATGAGCTCGCGGCCGACCGCATCGCCTGCCACCGCGTCGATCGAGTTGTGGAAGCTCTCGGTCGTTGCCGGAAACCGCTCGCGGGAACGGATCACCGGGTTCGGCCTGCTGCGGTGCGATATGGTCGTCGATAAAAATATCCGGATGACACAGCCGCAGCACGTTTTCGCTGGCGGCCAGATACCGGCTGTCGTCAAAGTTGATGCACAGCATGCCGACCAGCTTGCTGTTGTGCTTGATGAACATTGTGCTCGAGCGCAGCGTTTTACCCTCGGCAGAGAGGCCGCAGTAGTGCAGGCGGTAGTCCTGCGTTTCGTAGCTTTTGTCCATCAGGATTTTGAGCGCCACATTGGTAAGCGGTGCGCCGATCTCACGGCCGCTGATGTGATTGTTGGCGATGGCTACTATGGAGCGATTTTTGTCGGTCATATCATGCAGAGCAACCTCATAATCCGGTCCAAGTGCCTGTCCGAGAAATTCTGTCAGCTTGATGTAGTGCTGCAACAGCGGATTAGCCATTTGCCCACCCTGTTTCAAAGAATTTTCTTTGCAGTGCCTTTGATTGCATGGCATTGCCTTTTTTATTGGTTTACTCTAATATTATTATAGCTTAACAATGATAAGTTTGTCAAAAAAATAAACGCAAATAATTTCTCACAACAAAAATAAAAAGTTATTATGCAAAATAACTAAAATGAGGATAAAGTGCATAAAAAAACTTGTGAAAAACCAGTAAACCATACAAAACTTGTTAAAATAATTGACAAGGCGTAAAAACCATGTTAAATTTATATCAAGGAATGAGACACAGACTGATAAAAAATTACAAAACTGAAGAAAAGGGAATGTAAAAATGAGGAGTAGAGAAAGGGAGACTGCCATGAATTCTGATTTTCGAGACAAGCTCTCCAATGCCGCAACAGTGGTTGAGATCACCCTTGGCATGGTGATCCTGATCGCGTGCATCGTGTCCGGCATCGGCATGGTCGCCATGACCGATATGAACAAGCTGTTCGGTGATCCGGCGTATCTGCAGGCGCGCATGAGCTCGGCCTGCCTGATCATCATCGGCATCGAGCTGATCAAGATGATCACCAGCTACACCATCGATTCGGTGGTTGACGTTATGCTCCTCGCCATCGCGCGTCAGATGATCGTCGAGCATACCTCACCGATCGAGAACCTGATCGCTGTGCTGTCGATCGGCATCCTGTTCGTGATTCGGAAGTATCTGTATATTTCGCGTCTGGACCGCCGCCGCAGCAAGAAGGAGATCGAGGAGGACATCCGCGCAGAGGTTCTCGGCGTGGAAAACCGTAGCGAGCCGAAAAAGCCGGAACCGCCCGAGATTGGCTCATTGATTTGACATAAGGAAAATGCATATCACCTGAAAAACCGCAGCGCCCGAGAGGGCGCTGCGGTTTTTTTTGCACGCTTTATTGATTGCTGGAAGTGCCATCCGGCAGTGAGATTTCTTGGGTCAGATCAATATGGCTTTCTTCGACGGGATTTGGAATATCAGGATGACCAGTATAATAGGCCTGAGATAGCGTACTGTACAGTTCGCTACAGCTTGCACAGATATTTCTGTAAAACGCACTAGATGTTTTAACAGGCTGAGCAATAAAAAGGTTCATCAATAAATTGGTCGTTAAATAGAGTAACGCGAACTTTCAGGGATTTGCATGCTTCGGAATTTGACAGGCCACTGCCAACACCGATGATGGCGCCAATACCGCCTGCGAGGATACCGCCGACAATAGCACGACCGACAGGACTACCATTTTGCATAGAGGTCATATCACTGAGCACAGATACATCCTTTATTTGAGAAAAGGAAAAAGTCAGGGTTGATTTCATATTTTCCATTAATACACAGATTTTTTGATGCGTGTCGTCAAAATGCCATCTTCTCCACTGTCTCGTACATGTAAATCCATCAGGATATTTTGAAGGAGTTAAGTTTTTCTGTTCTTCCTTAGCATTTTCATTTATTGATTCAATCCAAAATTTGATTAGTAAAATTGATAATCCTATAATAAGGATGGAGAAAACAATTGCCATAATTACAGTTTGGTTCATCACTTCAGCTCCGTTTCTTTTCTGATAGTATACCACATAACACTACACTTGTAAACCTTTGTAATATACAAACACTACAAATAATCGGGTAGAATAATACAGAGGTATGATGATTATGGATAAAGAAGAAAAGTTTATTATTCGCGCAAAAAAGAGCTATGGAGAGACCTCGGTTGTGTCCTGCCGGATGCCGAATGAGGTGTTAAAAAAACAGCTCGATCGCGTCTCCGCACGCACCGGACGCACACGCAATGAGCTGATCCTAAAGTGCGTGGAATTCGCGCTCGACAAGCTGGAAATCGTGGACGAGCCTTAAATTATCTAAATAATAACACCGGCGCAGACTGTTATGGTCTGCGCCGGTGTTTCGTTTTGCGGTGATTGTTTTTTATGCCCCAAACCGCATCTGCAGCCGCAGTCTGTCGGCAATCATCGAGATAAATTCGCTGTTGGTGGGTTTGCCCTTGACGCCCGAGACCGTGTAGCCGAAGTAATTCTGCAGGGTTTCGATGTCACCGCGGTCCCACGCGACCTCGATCGCGTGCCGGATGGCGCGCTCCACGCGGGAGGAGGTCGTCTTGAACTTTTTAGCAATCGACGGGTACAGCACCTTGGTGATGGCGCTGACCGATTCGATATCCTCGACTGCCATCATGATGGCCTCGCGCAGATACTGGTAGCCCTTGATATGCGCCGGCACGCCCACCTGATGAATCACCTCGGTCACGCGGAGCTCAAGCGCCATGCTTTCCTCGGCCTTGACCGCGCGCAGCTGACCGGTCCGCCACAGGCGAAGCCGCTCGCAGACCGCCTGCGGCTCCATCGGCTTGCGCAGGAACAGATCCACGCCGAGCGCCGCGCATTCCGCGCCGATCTGCGGGCTTGCAAACGCCGAGAATACCATTACCGCCGGATGCGGTCCGTCCTGCTCGTGCAGGCGGCTGAGCACGCTCATGCCGTCCATCACCGGCAGCATCAGTTCAATGATAAGTACATCCGGACGCAGCTCATTGACCGCGGAAAGTGCCTTTTTCGCCGTTTTCCGCAATGCCGACCAGCTCAAAATCGTCCGCACTGTCCAGCACCGCCGACATGCGCGCGCAAAATTCGGTGTCGTCGTCTGCAAGTAAAATTCTCATTTTTCTCATTCATATATCATAACCAGCTTTCCGATAAATTTATCTCTTTTTCTTGGCAATAGATTACCATATACTACCATAACTTGCAAGACCTTTTTGTAAAAATTGGAGAGAAAATTGCCGACAGCATTCGACAAAATCTGTCGATTTATCCGAAATGACCGGTCAGACCGACTGTTTTACAATTCCTGCATATTTTCAAAATTCCCCGGAAATAGACAAAATACAAGCAAAACTGCGTTTTTCGACAACAAAATCAATCAAATAGGGGAGAGAAGCATTTCGGAAAGATAAAAAGAGGGCGGCCAACGGCCGCCCAAACGCCAGACAAACCCATTACGGCCGCAGCGCGAACAGAACTCGCGCAAGGATAGCGGCATTTTCCATTCTCCATTTTCAATTCTCAATTTTAGCTTGCCGCCAGCATTTTCTCCATCGAAATGCCATACCCTTCCATCGGATTATCGACCAGTACATGCGTTACCGCGCCGATCAGCTTGCCGTTCTGGAGGATGGGACTGCCGCTCATGCCCTGCACGATGCCGCCGGTTTTCTCCGCAAGCCGCGAATCGGTCACGCGGAGCATCATGCTGCGCCCGTATTCGTCGTTCGCCGGATAGAGCTTGACAATCTGGACAGAATAACGCTGCACGCTGTCGCCGTCCACGTTGGACAGGATTTCCGCGTCACCGATTTTGATTTCGTCTGCCGACGCGACCGGCACGCACTGCAGCTCGCTGTACAGCGAATCGTCCGTTATGGTTCCGAAAATGCCGCTTTCTGTGTTCTGCGCCACGGTTCCGAGCGGTTTTTCGGTCGAAAAAATTCGCCCTGCAGCGAACCCGGTTCACCCGCCTTGCCGCGCTGCACGCTGCTCACCGTCGAGTGAATGATCGTGCCCTCATGCAGCGGCAGCAGCACGCCGGTCTCGCTGTCGCAGCTGCCGTGACCAAGCGAGCCGAACGCGCCGGCCTGCGGGTCAACGTAGGTCAGCGTGCCGATTCCTGCCAGACTGTCGCGCGCGAGCACGCCGATGCGGTACGCACCGGTTTTGTCCCTGCACGGCGTCACCGTGACGCTTTTTCTCCGCGTCTCCGCGCTCGAGCGTCAGCTTGATCGGCTGTCCCGCCGAGAGCGCGACCTGCTTCTGCAGATCGTCGTTCGAGTGCAGCGCGGTCTCACCGGCGCGGCACAGCACATCGCCCTCCTGCACGCCCGCCTCCTTCGCAGGGGAGTGCGTGCCGTCCGCGCCCTGCACCTCGGTCAGCTGCACAATGAGCACGCCCTCCGCCTGCATTTTGATGCCGACCGTGTGCCCGATCGGGATGACCTCGGCGATTTTTGCCGCCTGCGCGGAGACTGTCACCGCAAACAGCAGGAACAGAGCGAGCGCCGTGCGTTTTGCGTGATTTTTTTGCATTTTTTCACCTCCGCTATTACTATGCCGCGCGGAGCATGAAAACAACGCTGTGAACCTTTTCTATTCTGCCGGACATTTGGCGGCACGGAAATTCTCTGGGCGCGGAAAGGTTTTCCGGGAACGCAAAACGGCAGTTTCTCTGCGAAAAATGGGAGAAACTGCCGCAATTAGCAATTATTTATTCTGCTTTTTGCAGGCGCACGATGACCGAGGAACGATGCTACCGCACGGGCGAGTACGCCGCCGACCGCACAGCCGACGATGATCTCGATCAGACCCCTGCACGCCGACCAGTGCAACCACGAAGGACAGCGGGTTCGCCACGCCGAGAGAGGCAACGCGCTCCTGAATGTAGTCGGTCTTGTAAAACACCAGAACGATGTAACCCCATGAAGAAAATGGTATTCAGCAGCGGCGCGGACAGCGCACCAACGAAATAGCTCCAGCTCTTCTTGTGGTCCACGCGGCGCAGCACGCGGAACAACAGGCCGACGCACCAGCCCATCAGCACGCGCATGACAACGCACAGAACGAAGGTGTTGATCGGGCTGATCTGGAAAAATACGCTTGTCATAGCCGACACGCCGGTGATGGCGTCCTTCATGCTGACCAGACCGAATACGCCGCCGAGGATTGCACCGGCGGTCGGGCCCATGGTCATCGCGCCGACAGCGATCGGCACGGTCAGGAACGACATGTACAGCGGGCCGACCGGCACGCTGCCCAGACCCATCAGCTTCATCACGACCTCGATCGCCGCCAGCAGCGCCAGCTGCGCGAGATACCGTACATTGGTAGTTTTGTTATTCATTTGTAATTCCTCCTGCTGCCGTCCTGCTTTGACAGGTACAGCGCAATAACAAAAATTGTGGTGGTCAGCGATAGAAATTCGCTGCCAAATCTCTTTCAACCCCGATTTTTCTTCCAAATCAGGTGCAGACCGTCGAGCACAAGGCTTTCATCGTACTCGAACGGGATACGCAGATAGGGAGTGACGAGCGGCGCAAGCTCTCCGGTGAGCACCACATAGGGCGTTTCACCGAGCGCCTCCGCAAAGCGTTCGACCATGCCGTCCACGAGCGACGCGGCACCGTAAACCGCGCCGACGCGCATGGCATCGACCGTGTTCCGGGCGAGAATGCCCTCGTCCTTGGCGTCGATAGCGACCGCCGGAAGCTGCGCCGCCTGCTCGCGGAGCGCGAGAGACTTTCAGCTGCACGCCCGCCGTGATGGCTGAGCCGACCAGCGCACCGGACCCATCGAGCGCGGTGAACGTGGTCGCGGTGCCGAGCGTAATCGCCACGCACGGCAGCTTTCCCTTGGCACGGGCGGCCACCGCAGCGGCTACGCGGTCCGAGCCGACCTGCCGCGGCTGTTCGGAGCGGATGTTGAGTCCGGTCTTGACGCCGCTCGATACCTCGATGACATCGCGGATGCCGAGCAGGCGCAGCGCACCCTCGAGCACGCCGACCATGCTCGGAACGACCGAGCTGACAATACCGCCGTGGATGCGGCGCACGTTCACGCCATACAGCAAAAGCACCTGCTGCAGCTTGCAGGCGTAGTCGTCGCGCGTCAGCTTAGGCTCGGTTGCGATGGAGGCAGAGAAAACCTGTCCGTCCTCCTCATAGCCGCCGAGCAAAACGCGGCTGTTTCCTGCATTGACTGCGATCAGCATGGTGTGTCTCCTTTTCTGCATAGTTTATCACTATTATAAGCCATTGAAAACCGTATTGCAAGGGGGAGAGGCACACATTTCCGCCTTATTTCGGCAGCATGATCGGCGCGGCGAGCAGCGTCCACAGCACGGCGTATTTCGGGCAGATCTGCCCTTGAACATTGCCGAATTCGTGCGAGTAATCCCACACGCGCAAGCCGTAAATGCCGGTTGACCGTGCAGCCGACCACATATTCCGCCGCCGTGATGCATGCCGCGCCGCACAGGCAGCGGGAGAGCGGGCTTTCCTCGTGTACGCGCCGCCGCAGCTGCCGCAGACCGACCAGAACCGCACCGCTGGTCAGCGCCATGGTCCAGTGGGTGCGTCCGCGCCAGAGAAGCTCAAGCGCGGCGTAACCGACCGCACCCAGTGCAAAGACTGCGGGAGTTTGCAGTTTCATTTTCATCACCGCATTTATTTTACCCGGAATGGCTGGATTTACGCAAGGGAGGAGTAATTGAGAATGGAAAATGGAGAATGGAGAATGAACGTGGAGATTTGGCATTTTCCATTGTGTGGTTTATCGGTGCATATGGTTTACAAGGACGCGCAATGCGCGCCCCTTGTTGGCGGTATGCACGCATTACGCATTAAGGGGCGACCACTGGTCGCCCGCAACAAATAAAAAAAACCGTATCGTTCATTTTCCATTCTCAATTCCGACTCGCTAAGAGCCGCCTACGGCGAGTTGCTCGCTGGACGCCCACTGCGGTGGGTGTCTCCATTCTCCATTTGCGAAGAATAAAAAAGGAGAGAGCACAACGCTCTCTCCTTGGATACAGCAAAGGGATTCAGTCTTCCAGCTTGACACGCGCCTCGAGGTACTTTCTCCGCTCCTCAAAACCCGATCTGCCCAGAAGTGCAAACATATTCTTCTTATAATCTTCAACACCCGGCTGATTAAACGGATTTACGCCGAGCAGGTAACCCGAAATGCCGCAGGCCTTCTCGAAAAAAGTAGACCAGATAGCCGAAATGCCATGCGTCCGTGCGGTCGATCTCGAGGATGATATTCGGCGTGCCACCGTCCATGTGGTCGATCAGCGTGCCCTCGTACGCCTTCTGGTTGACGTGCTGCACGGTCTGACCTGCCAGATAATTCAGGCCGTCGATGTCCTCTTCGGTATGCTCGATGGTAATCTCGGAGCGCGGTTCCTTGACCCACAGCACGGTCTCGAACATGATGCGCGAGCCGTCCTGAATGAACTGACCGATGGAATGCAGGTCGGTGGAGAAATTCGCTGAGGTGACGAACAGACCCTTATGGTCCTTGCCCTCGGACTCATCGAACAGCTGCTTGAGCCATTCGCCGAGCATGACGAGCGACGGCTCGTAATTTACCATGATCTCCATGGATTTGCCCTTGAACAGCAGCAGATTACGCAGTGCCGCATAGCGCGCGCAGTCGTGCAAAGAGCCCCTGAGAATAGTTCTCGCGGGCGGCGGCAGCGCCTGCCATTACCGCGTCAATGTCCAGACCGGCTGCAGCCATCGGCAGCAGACCGACCGGCGTGAGCACCGAGAAACGGCCGCCGATGTCATCCGGCACAATAAAGGTCTCGTAGCCCTCGTCATCCGCCAGCTTTTTGAGCGCGCCGCGCTCCTTATCCGTCGTGGCGAAGATGCGCTCGCGCGCCCCTCCTTGCCGTATTTGCTTTCGCACAGCTTTTTCAGCTCGCGGAAGGCGATGGCAGGCTCGGTGGTCGTGCCCGACTTCGAGATGATGTTGATGCAGAAATCGCGGTCACCGATCATCTTGATAATGTCGTTTAAGTAGGACGACGAAATGTTGTTGCCGGCAAAGTACACCTCCGGAATGCCCTCCGGGCGGACCTGGTTGTAGAACTGACCGTTTACGAACTCGCTGGCTGCCCGTGCCCCTAAATATGAGCCGCCGATGCCGATGACGATCAGCACATCGCAGATCTGCTGAATCTTCTTTGCCGCCTGCTTGATGCGCGCAAACTCGTCCCGGTCGTAATCCACCGGCAGATTCAGCCAGCCAAGAAAATCGTTTCCGGCGCCGGTGCCGTTCACGAGTGTGTCCTGCGCTGCCGCTACCTGCGCGGTGTAGTCCGCAATCTCAGCCTCGGTCCGGACAAATCGCCGGAGACCGGTCAGTTTCAGTTTGATTCCCATTACTGCATTTCCCCTTTTGTTATTTCCTCCAAGCCATTTGGCGGGATTTGCTCTCCCTCATGTATCTAAGTATAGCATACTGACGGAAAAAGGCAAGCATTTTGTTCAAACCTTACAAAAACTTTATCTGCTCGACGGTTTCTGACAGGTAATTTTGCATTATGCAAACCGAACAAATCCAACAAAAAAAGCCGACTCCAACAGTAGGAGTCGGCAAATATTGTTAGTAAATTGGAAAATTTGCGCAGATATCGCGTACATTTCGGCGGATATCGTTTGCCTTGTTGTCGAAATCGGTTGCGGCCTGCCAGATGAACTCGGCAATGCGGAGCATCTCCGGCGCACCGAAGCCGCGGGTGGTGACAGCGGGCGTGCCGATGCGCATGCCCGAGGTGACGAACGGACTTTCAGGGTCGTTCGGGATGGCATTCTTGTTGGCAGTGATGTACACCTCGTCCAGACGGCGCTGCAACTCCTTGCCGGTCACGCCGGTCTTTCGCAGGTCGATGAGCATCAGGTGGTTGTCCGTGCCGCCGCCGACCAGATCGAAGCCCTGCTTTTTGCAGTGCCTCCGCGAGCACGCGGGCGTTGGTGACGACGCGCTGCTGGTACGCCTTGAACTCCGGCTTGAGCGCCTCGCCGAAGCAGACCGCCTTTGCGGCGATGACATGCTCGAGCGGGCCGCCCTGTGTGCCGGGGAAGATGGCCTTGTTAAACTTTTTTGCCAGTTCCTCATCGTTCGTCAGGATGACGCCGCCGCGCGGACCGCGCAGCGTCTTGTGCGTGGTGGTGGTGACGACATCCGCGTAGGGGAACCGGGCTCTGGTGCAGACCGGCAGCCACCAGACCAGCAATGTGCGCCATGTCAACGAACAGGTACGCGCCGACCTCGTGTGCGATTTCAGCGAATTTTTCAAAGTCGATGGCGCGCGGGTACGCGGACGCACCGGCGATGATCATCTTCGGCTGCTCCTTTTTTGCAAGGGCACGGAGCGCATCATAGTCAATGAGACCGTTCTCATCCACGCCGTAGGGCACGATGTTGTACAGCAGGCCGGACTGATTGACCGGCGAGCCGTGGGTCAGGTGACCGCCGTTGTCCAGGCTCATGCCGAGCACGGTATCACCCGGCTTGCACAGCGCCTGATAGACCGCCATGTTCGCCTGCGCGCCCGAGTGCGGCTGCACGTTCGCGTATTTCGCGCCGAACAGCTGGCACACGCGGCGGATGGCGAGGTTTTCCACCTCATCGACGCATTCGCAGCCGCCGTAGTAGCGCTTGCCGGGATAGCCTTCGGCGTACTTGTTGGTCAGCACGCTGCCCATTGCCGCCATAACAGCCTCGCTGACGATGTTTTCCGAGGCGATCAACTCAATGTTGCGCGCCTGTCGTTTGTATTCTGCTTCGATCATACGTCCGAGTTCGGGATCGAACGCCGTCACGAAATCCATTGCTTCACGAACCATGATACAGCCTCCTGCGGGGATAGAACAATATTATTATGATATTGTACGATAAGAATTTACTATTATAATTAAACCACATTTTTCGCATGGAATCCATTGACAAATATCTGATTTTTGCGTTAACGCTTTAGCAGTTTATAGTGAAAATGTTACATTGTGCATTTTTTTGTGCAAACAGTTGCCCTTTTTTTCGACGATATGTTACAATATCAGTAGGATTATTTGGGGAGAGAGGATAACACAATGACCAAGAAAAAGAACGTGCCGCCGCCGTTACCGAGCTGCTGAAATCGGTCTATCCGGAGGCGGTCTGCGCCCTGCATTATACACACGATTATGAATTGCTGTTCGCCACCCGGCTTTCCGCGCAGTGCACGGACGCGCGCGTCAATATTGTGACAGAAAAATTATTCAAGCAGTTTCCGACCCAGAGCTTCGCGGATGCGCCCGAGGAGGAGATTGCCGAGGCCATCAAGACCTGCGGCCTGTTCCGCACCAAAGCGCGCGACCTCAAGGCGTGCGCCATGATGCTCATCGCCAATTACGGCGGCAGGGTGCCGGATACCATGGAGGAGCTGCTCAAGCTCCCGGGCGTCGGCCGCAAGACCGCCAACCTCATCCTCGGGGATATTTTCGGCATACCGGCCATTGTGTGCGATACGCACTGCATCCGTTTGTCCAACCGGCTGGGCTTCGTCAAGAACGAGAAGGACCCGGTCAAGGTGGAGAACGCCCTGAGAAAGCTGCTCGACCCGGCGGAGTCGTCCGATTTCTGCCACCGGCTGGTGCTGTTCGGCCGCGAGCACTGCACCGCCCGCAGTCCCAGGTGCGAGGGCTGTCCGCTCGGTGCGGTGTGCCCGTCGTATCCCATTGCGAAATAACATAGAGAAAAAGTAGGACTTTGAGAAAAAAACATAGAAAATCCACTTGACAAATTCTCATCGTGGGAATATACTGATTTCAGAAAAAGCAAAACCGCAGAACAAGAGTGAGTAAGAGCGAGACCGTGCTTCCAGAGAGCTTTCCGGTGGTGTGAGGAGAGCAGCAAAGGACGTTACTGAATGGACTTGTGAGGGCAGCCTCAAATCCGCAGGGAGAGTATGGCTGACGGGAATCCCGCCGTTATCAAGGGAGCGTGTGTGTTTGCACACGACAGAGTGGACGTTTTTGTACGTCAATTTGGGTGGTACCGCAGAAGTAACAGGCTTTTTGTCCCATGATACGTTTGTATCGTGAGACAAGAGCCTTTTTTTGTTGCCCGCACTTGTTTGCGAATGGAGGAAAACACAATGATTACCCCAAGCTGTGACGAGATTTTGAAGCTCGCGGAGGAGTATACGACCATTCCGGTCTGCCGCGAGATCTACGCCGATATGACAACGCCGATCGCGCTGCTGCGCCGCCTGCAGACCTCGTTCCGACCGCTTTCCTGCTGGAGAGCGTGGAGGGCGGCGAAAAATGGGCGCGCTACTCCTTCCTCGGCTACGACCCGATTCTGCGTGCGACCTGCAAAAACGGCACGGTAACGCTCGAGGGTGCGGTGAACAAGACGGTAACGACCGACAAGCCGCTCACCGTGCTCCGCGAGGTGCTCGGCGAGTATCACGCACCGCGGCTCGAGGGTCTGCCGCCGTTCACGGGCGGCTTCGTCGGCTACTTCGCGTATGCGATGCTCGGCTACGCGGAGCCGACGCTCAAAATCAAGCGCGGCGCATGGGACGATTTCGACCTGATGCTGTTCGACAAGGTCATCGCGTACGACCACCTCAAGCAGAAGATCGTGCTCATCGTCAACATGAAGACCGACAGCGTGATGGAGAACTACGGCAAGGCGTGTGCGGCGCTCGAGGGCATGGAGGCGCTGATCAACGACCAGACCCCGCTTCCGCCGCTCAAGGCAACCGGCAGGCCGAGCTTCACCTGCAACGTCACCGAGGCGCAGTACGCCGATATCGTGGAAAAGACCCGTGAGTACATCTTTGACGGCGATATTTTTCAGGCCGTGCAGTCGCGGCAGTTCTCCAGTCCGTATCAGGACAGCCTGCTTTCGGCGTACCGCGTGCTCCGCACCACCAATCCCTCGCCGTACATGGTGTTCCTCTCCATTGATGGGGACGAGATCATGTGTTCCTCTCCGGAAACGCTCGTCCGACTGGATAACGGCCGCCTGACCACCTTCCCGGTTGCGGGCTCGCGTCCGCGCGGCAAAACGCCGGAGGAGGATAAGGCGCTCGAGAACGAGCTACTTGCCGATGAGAAGGAGCTTTCCGAGCATAACATGCTGGTCGATCTGGGCCGCAATGACCTCGGTAGAGTTTCCAAGATCGGCACGGTCGAAGTCACCGATTACATGATGATCCACCGCTATTCCAAGATCATGCACATCTGCTCTCAGGTCGAGGGCGACATTGACGAAAAGTACCGCCTGCGATGCCATCGAAGCGGTGCTCCCGGCGGGCACGCTGTCCGGCGCACCCAAGATCCGCGCGTGCGAGATCATCGAGGAGCAGGAGAGCGAGCCGCGCGGCGTGTACGGCGGCGCACTCGGCTATCTGGATTTCACCGGCAATATGGATACCTGCATCGCCATCCGCATGGCCGCCAAGAAGAACGGCACAGTCACCGTGCAGGCGGGCGGCGGCATCGTCGCGGATTCCGTGCCGCATAATGAATATATGGAAAGCGCAAACAAGGCAAAGGCAGTCATGAATGCCATCGAGCATGCTTCGGAGGTAGACGGATAATGATTCGCCTGATCGACAATTACGATTCTTTTTTTCCTATAACCTGTTCCAGCAGGCGGCGGCTATCGAGCCGGAAATCAAGGTAGTCCGCAATGATGCGCTCACCGTCAGCGAAATCGAGGGACTGAACCCCTCGCATATCATTCTTTCTCCGGGGCCCGGCTACCCGAAGGACGCGGGCATCTGCGAGGAAGTGGTAAGCAGGCTCGGCGGCAGCATCCCCATCCTCGGCGTGTGCCTCGGCCATCAGGCCATCTGCGAGGCGTTCGGCGGCCGTATCGAGCACGCGCAGCAGCTCATGCACGGCAAGCAGAGCATCGTCGAGGTGGATACCGACGAGCCGCTGTTCAAGGGTCTGGCAAAAAAACCATGGTAGCGCGCTATCATTCTCTGGTCGCTGCACCGGATTCTCTGCCGGAGTGCCTCAAGGTCATCTCCCGTGACGAAAGAGGAGAGATCATGGCTGTGCGGCATAAGACCATGCCTATCTACGGCGTGCAGTTTCATCCGGAATCCATCTTGACACCGCAGGGAACAACCATTATGCAGAACTTTTTGAAAATGGAGAATTGAGAATGGAGAATTGAGAATTAAGGTATCGCGCAGAGCGCGATGATTTAATTCGGCGCAGAGCGCCGCACATTGTCGCAGCACGGACGGAACTCGCGCAAGGATAGCTTGTCGCAGCGCGGACGGAACTCGCGCAAGGATAGCTTGTCGCAGCGCGGACGGAACTCGCGCAAGGATAGCTTGTCGCAGCGCGGACGGAACTCGCGCAAGGATAGCTTGTCGCAGCGCGGACGGAACTCGCGCAAGGATAGCGACATTTTCCATTTTCCATTCTCAATTTTCAATTACTTAGAGATTTAACATTTACAAAAGAGGTACGAATTATGATTCAGCTTGCAATTCACGCGGCCATCAACGGCCGAGATTTGGACTACACCATCGCCCGTGCAACGATGGAGGAAATGATGGACGGCACCGCGACAGACATCGAAATGGCAACGCTGCTGACGGCGCTCCGCATGAAGGGCGAAACCATCACCGAGATTACCGCCTGCGCCGAGGTCATGCGCGAAAAGGGCGCGCACATCGAGCCGAAGGGCGCGGTTATGGACATCGTAGGCACGGGCGGTGACGAGGTCGGCTCGTTCAATATCTCCACGACCGCCGCATTTGTGGCTGCGGCAGGCGGTGTGCCGGTTGCAAAGCACGGCAACCGTTCGGTGTCCTCCAAGTCGGGCGCGGCGGATGTGCTCGAGGAGCTCGGCGTTGTCCTGTCGCTGTCGCCCGAGCAGAACGAAAGGGTGCTGGCTGAAACGGGCATCTGCTTCCTGTTCGCACAGGGCTATCACAAGTCGATGAAAAACGTTGCGCCCGTGCGCAAGGGTATGCGCGAGCGCACGCTGTTCAACGTGCTGGGGCCGCTGTCCAATCCGGCGCGCGCGACTATGCAGCTGCTCGGCGTGTACGATGAAAGCCTCGTCATGCCGATGGCGCAGGTGCTGTCCAACCTCGGCGTAACGCGCGGCATGGTGGTCTGCGGCGGCGGTATGGACGAGGCCAGCCTCATCGGCAGGAACAAGGTCTGCGAGATCCGCGACGGCGAACTCACGCCGTATGAACTCGACCCGACCGAATACGGTCTGTCCCTGTGCACGGTGGATGACCTGCGCGGCGGCTCGCCCAAGGCGAACGCACAGATTACCCGCGACATTCTCTCCGGCAAGGGAGCAGGGCGCGAAGCGCGAGGAAATCCTGCTGAACGCCGGTATCGCGCTGTACCTCGGTCTGGACGGCCTGACGCTGGCGGACGGCATCAAAAAGGCCGCCGAGCTCATCGACAGCGGCGCGGCGCTCGCGAAGCTCGACCGGTTCGCGGCGGTAACGCAGTAGGCGGCAAAGGCATGATCCTCGACGAACTGGCGGCGCACGCCCGCGAGCGCGTTGCGGCGGATAAGGCGAAAATCCCGCTCGAGGACATGAAGGCGCAGGCGGAAGCGCTTCCGAAAGGCGATTTTTCGGTTCGAAAAAGCGCTTTCCGGCAAAGAATGTGCGTTCATCTGCGAGGTCAAGAAGGCCAGCCCGTCCAAGGGCGTCATCGACCCGGTGTTCGACTTTGAGAAAATCGCGCAAAGCTACGAGCAGGCCGGCGCGGACTGCGTTTCCTGCCTGACCGAACCCAAGTGGTTTCTCGGCTCGGACGAAATCTTCAAAAAGGTTAGGGGGGAATCGTCACAAAACCGATGATCCGCAAGGATTTTACGGTGGACGAGTACCAGATTTATCAGGCCAAAGTCCTCGGCGCGGATGCGGTGCTCCTCATTTGCACGCTGCTCGACACCGAAATCATACGCGATTATATCGGCATTTGCGACAAATTAGGCATAAGCGCTTTGGTGGAAACGCACGATGCACAGGAGATGCAGTCTGCGGTTCGAGCGGGCGCGCGGCTCATCGGCGTGAACAACCGCAACCTCAAGGACTTCACCGTGGACCTCGGCAACGCGGCGCGGCTGCGCGAGGGGGCGCACCGGCGGGTACGGTCTTTGTGGCCGAGAGCGGCGTTTCCTCTCCGGCGGATGCGGCGGCACTCCGAAAGACCGGCGCGGATGCCGTTCTGGCAGGCGAGTACTTCATGCGTGCCGCAGATAAGAAACAGGCGCTTGACGCACTCAGGGAGGCCACAAAATGAAACTGAAATTCTGCGGACTGACCCGCAAAGAGGATATAGAGGCCGCGAACGAAACCAAACCGGACTTTATCGGCTTCGTGTTCGCGGAGAGCCGCCGCCATGTGTCCGATCTGGATGCGGCGCGGCTCAAGGAGCACCTCGACCCGGAGATTAAGACGGTCGGCGTGTTCGTGAACGACGAACCCGAGCACATCGCCGCGCTGGTGCGCGATGAAGTCATCGACATCATCCAGCTGCACGGCGGCGAGAGCGTGCATTATATAGAGAAGCTGCGAAAGCTGACGAACGCGCCCATTCTCTACGCCGTGCGCGTGGAAACGCACCGCGACATTGAGCAGGCGGACACCCTGCCGGTGGATTATCTGCTGCTGGATACCTATGTAAAGCACGCCTACGGCGGCAGCGGCAAGACGTTCAACCAACGTCCAAAGAGCCGCACAGACCGGCGCGTATGCGCTCGACCTGTCCAGCGGCATTGAAACGGACGGTGTAAAGGATATGGACAAGATGCGCCGCGTATCGGCGCTTGTGAAAGGAGCAAACCAATGAGCAAGGGACGTTTTGGCGTACACGGCGGTCAGTACATGCCGGAAACGCTGATGAACGCGGTTATCGAGCTGGAGGAAGCCTATAACCACTATAAGAACGATCCGGAATTCAACGCAGAGCTGACCGAGCTGCTGAACAACTACGCAGGCCGTCCGTCGCGCCTGTACTTTGCGGAGCATATGACAAACGACCTCGGCGGTGCGAAGATCTACCTCAAACGCGAGGATTTGAACCACACCGGCGCACATAAGATCAACAACGTGCTCGGTCAGGCGCTGCTGGCGAAAAAGATGGGCAAGACCCGTCTGATCGCAGAGACCGGCGCCGGTCAGCACGGTGTAGCGACTGCGACGGCCGCAGCCCTGATGGGCATGGAGTGCGTGGTGTTCATGGGCGTGGAGGACACCGAGCGGCAGGCGCTCAATGTGTACCGTATGCGCCTGCTCGGCGCGGAGGTCATCCCGGTTTCGACCGGCACGGGCACGCTCAAGGATGCCTGCTCGGCAGCCTTCCGCGAGTGGACTTCCCGCATTGACGATACGCATTACTGCCTCGGCTCATGCATGGGCCCGCACCCGTTCCCGACCATCGTGCGCGATTTCCAGTCGGTCATCTCCAAGGAGATCAAGGAGCAGATGCTCGAAAAAGAGGGCAGGCTGCCGGATGTCGTGATGGCCTGTGTCGGCGGCGGCTCGAACGCCATCGGCGCGTTCTATAACTTCATCGAGGATGAGTGCGTGCGCCTGATCGGCTGTGAAGCCGCAGGCCGCGGTGTCAACACCGCAGAAACCGCCGCGACCATCGCTACCGGCCGTCTGGGCATCTTCCACGGCATGAAGAGCTACTTCTGTCAAGACGAGTACGGTCAGATCGCCCCGGTCTACTCCATCTCCGCCGGGCTGGACTACCCGGGCGTCGGACCGGAGCACGCTTACCTGCACGACATCGGCCGCGCGGAGTACGTTCCGGTGACGGACGACGAAGCGGTAAACGCATTCGAGTATCTCAGCCGTATCGAGGGTATCATCCCGGCGATCGAGTCTGCACACGCTGTCGCGCACGCAATCAAAATTGCGCCGACCATGCGTAAGGACCAGACCATCGTTATCAATATCTCCGGCCGCGGCGATAAGGACTGCGCGGCCATCGCACGATACCGCGGCGAGGATATTCACGAGTAATTAGGAAATTTATGCATCGTTTTTGAATATATGCCGTAGGGCGCGACGACTCGGCGCGCCATGCAGGCCGTATGCACATCGTTACCATCGGCGTGCCGAGGTTGTCACGCCCTACGAAAAGGAGTAAGCTATGAGCAAGATAACATCTGCCTTCCAGAACGGCAAGGCTTTCATTCCCTTTGTAACCTGCGGCGACCCGTCTTTGGAGGTCACGGAAGAAATCGTATACGCGATGGCGGACGCGGGCGCGGACCTCATCGAGCTGGGCATCCCGTTCTCCGACCCCACCGCCGAGGGCCCGGTCATTCAGGGGGCCAACGTGCGTGCGCTGTCCGCCGGCACGACCACCGACAAAATCTTCGACATGGTGCGCCGCATTCGACAAAAAGACCGACATTCCGATGGTATTTATGACTTACGCGAACGTGGTGTACTCCTACGGCTCGGAGCGTTTCATCCGCACTGCCGCTGAGATCGGCATGGACGGTCTCATTCTGCCGGACGTTCCGTTCGAGGAAAAGGCCGAGTTCGATCCGCTGTGCCGTCAGTACGGCCTCGATCTTGTGTCGCTCATCGCGCCGACCTCGCACGACCGCATCCGCATGATCGCAAAGGAAGCCTCCGGCTTCGTGTACTGCGTGTCCTCGCTCGGCGTTACCGGCGTGCGCTCGAACATCACCACCGACATCGGCGCGATGGTGAAGCTGGTCAAGGAGACGCAGGATATTCCGTGCGCGGTCGGCTTCGGCATTTCCACGCCCGAACAGGCCGCCAAGATGGCCGCCCAGTCGGACGGCGCGATCGTCGGCTCGGCAATCGTCAAAATCTGTGCAAAGTACGGAAAAGACTGCGTGCCGCACGTTAAGGAGTACGTCAAGAGCATGAAGGACGCAGTGCGGAACGCAAATTGAAAATTGAAAATGGAGAATGGAGAATGAACGCGACGGTCAAACGGGTTTCGGTTCATTTTTCATTGGTTCATTGATGTTCAAATGACAAAACGAGGGAGAAACGGTTGGTTCTCCCTCGTTTTTTGCGATTATTGAGGTGGATGGAGTTATTCCGCCCAATGGGCGGCAATTCAATCATCGCGCTTGCGCGATACCGCAATTCTCAATTCTCCATTCTCAATTTTCAATTAGTAATTGTCAGCCTTGAGTTCAAAGTAGGCTTTAGGAGGCGCGCAGACCGGGCAAACCTCGGGCGCCTGCCTGCCAACCACGATATGTCCGCAGTTGGAGCACTGCCATACGCAGTCGCCGTCGCGGGAAAAGACCAGCTTATCCTCGACATTCCTGAGCAGCCTGCGGTAGCGTTCCTCGTGCTCCTTTTCGATCGCGCCGACCATGTCGAACAGGTCCGCGATGTGGTCGAAGCCCTCCTCACGCGCCTCCTTGGCGAAGGTGGCATACATGTCGGTCCACTCGTAGTTTTCGCCCTCTGCGGCAGCCTTGAGGTTGGCTGCGGTGTCGTCAATGCCGCCGTTGAGCAGCTTGAACCAGATTTTCGCGTGCTCCTTCTCGTTTGCGGCGGTCTCCTCGAAGATTTTCGCAATCTGCACATAGCCGTCCTTTTTCGCCTTGGAGGCAAAGAACGTGTACTTGTTGCGTGCCATGGATTCGCCTGCAAATGCGGTCTGCAGGTTTGCTTCGGTGCGGGTGCCCTTGAGTTCTGCCATAATAGTTATCCTTTCTCCGCTATTCTTCCGGTTGACGGTCAGACCGTTCTGACTGCTCTTTTAGTCTTTCCTGCAAGCGCTGCAAATACCCTCAAACAGAATTTCGTACCGATGCAGCTCCACGCCGGAGGAATCCTCCACGCGGTCGATGAGATCGGTGACAGGCGGCATAAATACATCAAAAACGCCGCCGCACTTGGTGCACCGCACATGATAATGCGGCTTGATATTGAAATCAAAGTGATCGGCGCCGGTCGGCACAGGCACGCGCAAAATCTCGCCCTGAGCTGCCAGCTGGTTCAGATTGCGGTAAACCGTGGCTTTGCTGATGGTCGGGTGCTGCGCCGCGATAACGGCATAAATCGCATCCGCGGTAGGGTGGTTGTGCATCTGATTCACTGCCTGCAGTACGATCTGACGCTGAATGGTGTTTCTGGTCTGCATAAAATGCACCTCCTTTATTAGTATTCTATCCTAATTAAGAGTATATTGTAGATTTATTTTTTTGTCAATAGGAAGGAATAAAATTGAGAATTGAGGATGGAAAATGAATACAGAATCAAACCGTTTGCCGAATGGTTTGTCGGCGAATAGAAACGAAAACGAGCCGTGAATCACATGAAGATTCACGGCTCGTTTGTTAGAGAACATATAGAAACACCATCAGATAATGACAAACGCTGCCGACGATTACGAACAGATGAAACAGCTCATGAAACCCGATCATTTTACCTAAATTCGGCTTTTTTGGCGATATAGATCACGCCGCCGACCGTATACGACAGACCTCCGGCGGCCAGCAGGGCAATGGCAGGCGCGGGCATGGACAGCACAACCCCGAAATCAAATGCAATCGCCCAGCCGAGCGCGAGGTACAGCGCGGTGCCGATGAGACGCGGCGCGTCAATCCACAGCAGCTTGATGGCAATGCCGGTCAGCGCAATCAGCCAGATCACGCCGAGAAAGACATAGCTGCGCGGCGCAGGCATGAATTTGAGAATAATCGGCGTATAGCTGCCCGCGATCAGCACATAGATCATGCTGTGGTCGAGCTTTTTCAGCCGCCGCAGCCGGAGAAATGGTACACGCTGCTTGCGGAGTACAGCGCGATCAGCGACAGGCAGAACACCACGGCAGCCGCCGCCAGCGAGCCGGTGACGGACGAATCGAACAGCAGCCGCACGAGCAGCACGAACAGTCCGGCGCCGCTGAGCACCGCACCGATGAAATGAGAGTAACTGGAAAACGGCTCACGGGCCTTGAGAAATGCACGAGGCATACAAACTCCTCCTCTTGTTATGTAGAGTTGAAAAACTATATCACGTCTGTTATGATACCATATTTTTCGGAAATTGCAAGTGCTTTCTCCAAATTGTCACCATGAAAAAAGCACCGTCTTTGTTAATCAAAGACAGTGCTTCAGCTTTGTCGAAAAAGCAATATTCGATTTTTATGCTTCGTGCGGCAGCACGCATTCAATCGAATTTGCTTTGCCAAATTCATAAATTCCGGGAGCATGTATCTCGGAATTTATACAAGGGAAGAAAAATGTGTCCGCAGGACGCGGTTTTTCTTCGAGATTCGCTCGAAAGCGTGGTTTCGAGCGAGAGGCTGTTCGGAAAACAAAGTTTTTCGACAGTCTCAAGCACCGTCTTTGTTAATCAAAGACAGTGCTTGAAAAAATCAGGTATACGATTTCGGAATTTTTATGGTTCTCTCCTGCGCGGGAAGGTGCCGGGCGACTTCTTCAGCCGCTGGATGCCGTTGATGCCGTCCGGTGCGGTCAGTCCGCCGTATTGCGGGTTGTGCAGGTTGTAGGTGTGAGAGGCCAGCTCCACCAGACCGCTGTCGGCCATTTCGGCTGCCTCATCCCACTTGAGGAAAAAAGCGGTTCGCTTCCGTGTTGTCGTTTGCGCGGATGCTTTTGCCGATCAGTGCAATGACGGCCTTCATGCCGGTTTTCTGCAGAATCGGGTACGCAATATCGTAATTGGAGCGATAACCGTCGTCAAAGGTGATCATGACCGGCCGCTCGGGCATGGCTTCCTTTCCAGCTCGGATGTTGATCAAATCCGCCGAGAGCAGCGGCGTGTAGCCGTTGTATTCCAGATATTCCATGTCCTCCTGAAACCGCTCGCCGGTGATGGTCATGCTCGTCACGGCGGACGGGTCGTTCGTCAGGTTGTGGTACATCAGAATCGGAACCTTCGAGGCAGTATTTGCCGCGCTGCAGCTGATGCAGGATACAAAAATGCACCTGTCAGTCCGAAAAGGACCAGGCGTTGCCAGAATTTTTTCATATGTAAGCCTCCTACCGCTTGTTGTCCGTTCAGTATATCATATTACAGTGGGTTTGTCGAGCGGTATAACTCTTGCGTGAAGCGCGCAAAAAGGCTTATAATAATAGCATTGCAGGCCGCACGGGCAGACGAAAAAATTGCGTGTTTCCGTTCGGTACTGTAGTTGCAAGGTAACACCGCATAATTGAACAAGAGCGATTTACGAGTAAATTTTGCGTTCTGACGAGGCGTGAGTTTGCGGTAATACTTGATGTATTACCGTGAACTCACAACGAAGTCAGGGGCACACAAAATTTCCGTAAAGCGCCGTAGCTTTAATTGTGCGGTGTTGCCTCGATATTTTGTAAAAGATGAGGTGAACGCCATGCCGCGGCTGGAGAAAACCATAGAAGCGGTCTTTGCCGACCGCGATATCATGCCCGACGAGGTGCCGCAGCTTGACCTGTATATGGATCAGGTGCTGACGCTGTTCGATCAGTGTTTATCGGGCAGCAAGCGCACGCCGGAGGATAAGCTGCTGACAAAAACCATGGTCAACAACTACGTCAAGGAAGGGCTTATGACGCCGGTGAAGGGCAAAAATACACGCGCCAGCAGATCATGCAGCTGCTCTGCGTGTACCATTTGAAGCAGACGCTGCGCTTAAACGATGTGAAGGCGCTGACCGGTCGGGACGATGTGGACTTTGCGGCGTGCTACGAGCATCTGCTCGCGGACAAGAAGCGCATGCGCGAAGCCATTCCGCCGCTGCTGACCGCCCAGCTGCCCGAGACGCCGGATGACCCGGAGGAGCGGCTGTGCACATGCCTTGCGCTCAGCGAAATTGCAAATTATTTACGTCGGCTGTGCGAAAGCATGATCGACGATATCCCGCAGCAGACAGAAGGAGATTGAGACCCATGTCCATCAAAAAGCAAAAGCGTATCTGCGTCAGTTCGGTGCAGAGGATCGCGTGATCGAATTCCCGGTGTCCAGCGCGACCGTAGAGCTGGCCGCCGAAGCCGCCCACTGCGAACCGGCACGCATCGCAAAAACGCTGTCGTTCCGCACGAATGACGGCGTGATCCTTATCGTTGCGGCAGGCGACACCAAGATCGACAACCCCAAGTACAAGGCGCGGTTCGGTTGCAAGGCGAAGATGCTCGCGTTTGAGGAGGTCGAGCCGGAGATCGGTCATGCGGTCGGCGGCGTGTGCCCGTTCGGCGTGAACGACGGCGTAACGGTCTATCTCGATGAATCGCTCCGACGGTTCGAGACGGTATTCCCGGCGTGCGGCTCGTCCAACTCAGCCATCGAGGTCACCATCCCGGAACTGGAGAAATTCTCCGGTTTCAAGGCATGGGTGGACATCTGCAAGGGCTGGAGAGAGGCGTGAGCACGGTTGCCATCGGGCAGTTCGGCGCCGGGGGAGGACAAAACTTCCAATCTCAGGGAAATAGAACGCCGCACAAACGGCAGCGGAAAATGGAGCGAAAATGCTGTTTTTGCCGGAATACAGCATGTATTATGCAAAAGTGAACGCACGGTCGAAAAATATCGAGGCCGCAGAGCCGTGTGACGGCCCGTTCATTATTGCGCTCGGTGAGCTTTGCCGGAGATACGGCCTGTGGATTGCCGCAGGCATGTACGAGCGCACGGACGGTCTGCCGTACAACACGATTGCGGTTCTTGACGACCGCGGCCGCCTGCGCGGAACGCACCGCAAGAGGCGTTTGTACGATGCCTTCGGCTATCGGGAATCCGATGAATGCCGAGCAGGGGATAAGCCGTTTTCGCCCATCGAGACACCTGTCGGAAAACTGGGCATCATTACCTGTTTCGAGCTTCGGTTTCCGGCGCTTGCCGCCGAGCAGAAGGCGCGCGGTGCCGAGACGCTGTTCGTTCCGGCGGGCTGGGTGCAGGGCGAGAACAAGCTGCTGCACTGGCGCACCCCTGCTGTGCGCGCGAGCCATCGAGAACGGCCTGACCGTGCTCGGCGCAGGCCAGTATGCGCCCGGAAAATTTGTCGGGCACAGCGTGGCGTTTCAGCCGGACGGCACCGCGCTCGGTGAACTCGGGGAAGAACAGGATTTGCTTATCGTGAAAATAAATTGATGAAAATTAACACGCGGTGAAAGGGGAGAGGGAATGAAGGCTGCAAGGTTTTTCAGCATCTGTGAAATCGTTTGCTTTGTCGGTCTGGCGCTGTCGTATGCAGGCGAATTTCTGTGCGCTTTTGTGGCGCAGGGAACGGATAAGGACATATTTCAGATGGGATTATTCCTGTTCTGGCTGCTTATTGGGCCGTTGGCAATCTGCAATCTGATTTGCGCTGCTGTGATGTACAGGCGGCTGTCCGACCCGGCGGTGCGGCAGACGCTGTGGCGCTGCATCATTGCAATGAAGTGCATCGCGATTCCAATGTTCCTGCTGAATTTTTCCTTTTTCGGCATGATTTACGGCATGTTTACGCTGATTTTTCCCGATGACGCTGCCGGTCGTGCTCTTACAAATTCTGGTTGCCTGGTTTGCCATGATGGCCTCGTCCGGCTACTGCATTGCGCTCATCCTGCACGCGCGCAGGCAGGGCAAAATCAGCACCGGAACCGCAGTCCGGCAGGTCATTTCCCAGTTTATTTACGTTGTTGATGTTATCAGCCTGTTTTTCATTCGCAAGACGGTAAAAAGAATGCAAAACGGCACAATAAGTTTAAAAAGGAGTATTATCATGCAGTTTGATCCTACATTATATGTCATTACGGACAGTACCTACCACACGACCGAGACCCTGCTCCGCGCGGTGGACGAAGCCTGCAAGGGCGGTGCAACGCTTATTCAGCTCCGCGAGAAGGACACCGGCGGACGCAGCTACCTTTGAGCTGGCGCAGCAGGTCAAGGCCATCACCGACCGCTACAGCGTGCCGCTCATCATCGATGACCGCGTGGATGTTGCCATTGCCTGCGATGCAGCCGGCGTACATGTCGGCGCGAGCGACCTGCCGGTGGCGGTCTGCCGCAGGCTGCTCGGCCCGGATAAGATCGTCGGCGCGACCGCCAAGACGGTAGAAGCAGCCGTTGCCGCGTACAACGACGGCGCGGATTACCTCGGCACCGGCGCCATTTACCCGACGACTACCCACGTTACCACCAAGGTTACGCCGGTCTCCGTGCTGAACGATGTGTGCCGCGCAGTCCCGATTCCGGTGGTTGCCATCGGCGGCCTGAACGCGGATAACATGGACGTGCTGGCTGACAGCCCCATCAAGGGCATCGCCGTGGTCTCTGCCGTCATGAAGGCGGACGATCCGTGCGCGGCTGCCGCGCATATCAAGGAAAAAGTTCCTGAAAATGATGAATAAGTAAGAAAAAAAAGCTCCGAAACAGGCGTTTCGGAGCTTTCAGTTTGTTAAAAAAGTCTGTATTGAACCAATTTTATCATAACGCGCGGTAGCGCGCGTTAAATAGAATTTGCTTTTTTGCAAATTCATAAAAACCGGGAGCGTGTATCTCGGTTTTTATACCTTAAGAGGGAAAAAAAGTTTCCGTATGGGAACTTTTGACGACTTTGGAACGGCCTACGGTCCGTTCCTGCTTGT
>VOFF01000426.1_pt1 | contig 27462 bp, 23 predicted proteins | sample 5384061 | NCBI WGS metagenome assembly VOFF01 (sample SAMN12384725, study PRJNA508395) | human gut metagenome | isolation source: healthy gut E | host: Homo sapiens
TAGCAATGGCAATCGTGGTGCACGCGTGACAGAAGTAGATCCTGAAACACAGGATGTTGTGTTTGAGTTGGAATTGGAAGATGCGATTTACCAGCGGGTTTACCGTATGTCTCTTTATCCTGAGAACCAATAACAACACTGTATAGAATATGATTGATTTTTGATAAAATAGTATAATTCTAGATGCTTGGATAGCATTCTTTTACTGTAAAAGATGGATTGATAACAATGAAAAGAAAATAAGATATGAACGGATATTTCAAAAAACAAATAGAAGCATTGCGCCAACGCCATGAAGCGTTGTTGCAACGTCCTAATGAAATGCAGGAAGAAACGAACGGTGTCATCCGCCGTTATGTTTATCCGGTACTGACACGCCAGCATATTCCCCTGGAATGGCGTTATGACTTCAACCCTGCCACCAACCCTTGTTGTATGGAGCGTATCGGCTTTAATGCTACCATGAACAGTGGTGCCCTGAAATGGAACGGAAAGTATCTGATGGTGGTGCGTGTGGAGGGAGCAGACCGGAAGTCGTTCTTTGCCATAGCCGAAAGCCCTAACGGGGTGGACAATTTCCACTTTTGGAAACGTCCGCTGGTATTGCCCGATGTGGATCCGGCGGAAACCAATGTGTATGATATGCGTCTTACCGCTCACCAGGATGGATGGATTTATGGTATCTTTTGCAGCGAACGCCATGATGACAAGGCACCGGCGGGAGATCTGTCGGCGGCGGTGGCAAAGGCGGGAATCGTACGCACGCGCAATCTGGTGGACTGGGAACGGTTGCCCGACTTGAAAGCGGCGAGCCAACAGCGCAATGTGGTGTTGCATCCCGAATTTGTGAATGGGAAATATGCCCTCTACACCCGTCCGCAGGATGATTTTATTAATGCCGGAAATGGGGGAGGAATAGGATGGGCGTTGATAGACGACATCACCCGGGCGGAGGTGAAGGACGAAATGATAATAAACCACCGTTATTATCACACGATCAAAGAGGTGAAGAACGGAGAGGGACCGCACCCCATCCGCACCTCCCAAGGGTGGCTGCACCTGGCGCACGGAGTACGCGGATGTGCCGCCGGACTGCGCTATGTGCTCTATCTGTATATGACCGCAGCCGATGAACCGTGGCGCGTCATAGCTGAACCAGCCGGCTATCTGCTGGCTCCGCTGGCGGGGGAAAGGGTGGGCGATGTGTCCAATGTGCTTTTCTCGAACGGATGGATAGCCGATGACGACGGTACGGTATACATCTATTATGCCTCCAGCGACACGCGGATGCACGTGGCGGTTTCTACGGTGGATCGCTTGGTGGACTACTGTCTGCACACGCCTGCCGACGGATTGCGTTCCGCAGCTTCAGTGGCGGCGGTGAACGCGTTGATAGATCGCAACGAGGCATTTCTGAACGGGTAAAATAGAAGGAATATAAAGGCATTGATAAGATAAAGTCGTTTTTAATGCGGAATGGCTGTTTTTTAGGTGGAAAGAGAAGTGGATAATGCCATTTATTTTCTTGTCGAAAGGGAATAAATGGCTAATTTTGTAATTATAAACCCAAAATAGATATTGTATGAAAAAGATTGCTTTATGGGCTATGTGCATAGCCGTAATGGTGTTGTCGGGTTGCCGGAAGGCTCCGGAATGGAAAGCGGAACATGTGTTTGTCATCGGTTTGGACGGATGGGGCGCCTACAGTGTGGCAAAGGCGGATATGCCGAACGTGAAGGCGTTGATGGATGCCGGATGCTACACGTTGAAAAAACGCAGTGTACTTCCTTCATCCAGTGCTGTAAATTGGGCTTCCATGTTTATGGGGGCAGGTCCTGAACTGCACGGGTACACGGAGTGGGGATCAAGAACGCCCGAACTACCTTCGCGTGTGCTGAACGAGCATGGCATTTTCCCCACCGTGTTCAGCGAGTTGCGCAAGGCGGCTCCCGATGCCGAGATGGGCGTACTGTATGAATGGGATGGTATCAAGTATCTGGTAGATACGCTGGCTTTGAACCATCATGCGCAGGCACCCGACTATAACACGCATCCTACGGCTTTGTGTGACATGGCCTGTGAGTATATTATGCAGAAGAAACCGGTGTTGAGTGCTTTCTGTTTCGACAACCCTGACCACGTAGGGCACGGTGACGGACACGATACTCCGGCTTATTATGCCAAACTGAAAGAACTGGACGGCTATGTGGGCCGTATTGTGGATGCCATCAAGGAAGCGGGTATTTATGAAAACAGCATCATTATTGTCACCGCTGATCATGGGGGAATCAATAAGGGACATGGCGGAAAGACCATGGAGGAGATGGAAACGCCGTTCATTATCGCCGGAAAGAACATCAAGAAGGGGGGAGCTTTCGAAGAGAGCATGATGCAGTTTGACTGTGCGTCTACTATAGCATCTGTTTTCAATCTGGAGCAACCGCAGGTGTGGATAGGACGCCCCATGACACAGGTGTTTGAATAAAAGATGAAGCGGATACTATGAAATTGCATATCGTTGATATTCTGATTATTTGTGCTTATCTGATGGTTATTGTCGCCATCGGGTTGTTTTTGAAAAAGAAGGCGGCAAAGAATATGGATTCTTATTTTTTGGGCGGAAAGTCGTTGCCGTTTTATATGTTGGGGCTGTCGAATGCATCGGGCATGTTTGATATTACCGGCACCATGCTGATGGTGTATTGGGCTTTTGCTTATGGGTTCAAAAGTCTGTGGATTCCATGGTTGTGGCCCGTGTTCAATCAAATTTTCCTGATGGTCTATCTGTCGGTGTGGCTCCGCCGGAGCAATGCTGACGGGCGCCGAATGGATAAAGACCCGTTTCGGGCAGGGGCGGGGGCTACGCTCTCGCATACTATTGTCATTGTCTTTGCTCTGCTCAGCGTGCTGGGCTTCTTGAGCTACGGGTTTATCGGAATCGGCAAGTTCATGGAGATCTTTTTTCCGTGGGAGGTAGTGTCGCAGTATGTGCCCTGGGATATTCCGGTACAATATGTGCCTCATTTTTACGGCATTTTCTTTACGGCCATTGCTACCTTCTATGTGATGCTGGGCGGTATGCTCAGCATTGTGTGGACGGATGTGGTGCAGTTCCTCATCATGACGGTGGCGGGTGTGGTCATTGCCATTATCGGGATGAACATGGTGGCTCCTGAAATGATCCGGGAATTTGTGCCTGCAGGGTGGGAGTCGCCTTTCTTCGGCTGGACGCTGGACATTGACTGGAGTGAACGGATGAGTTTGCTGACGGAACGCATGGCGGACGAGCCTTACAGCCTGATGGGTGTCTTTGTGATGATGGCGTTGCTGAAAGGGATTTTTATGAGTATGGCGGGACCTGCTCCGAACTATGACATGCAGAAGATCCTGTCGTGCAAGTCACCCAAGGAGGCGGCGCTGATGAGCGGTTCGGTATCGGTCATTCTGCTGATTCCGCGTTATCTGATGATTATGGGGTTTGCGTTGCTGGCTATCTATTTCTTTAAAGTGGATGGAGGACTGGAACAGATGACGGCTGTCCACACGGATTTCGAAACAATTCTTCCTCACCTGATTACGAAGTATGTGCCGGTGGGGCTGGCGGGTTTGTTACTGGCAGGATTGCTGTCGGCATTCATGTCTACATTCGCTTCTACGGTGAATGCGGCACCGGCCTATGTGGTGAATGATATTTATCTGAAGTATATCACCCCAGGGGCTTCCGTCAGAACACAGATACGGGCGAGTTACCTCGTTTCGGTACTGGTGGTGGTTATCAGTACGGTGATGGGCTTTTTTCTGAAGGACATCAACGAGATTTTCCAGTGGATTGTGGGCGCGTTGTTCGGCGGATATATTGCCGCCAATGTGTTGAAGTGGCACTGGTGGCGGTTTAATGGTGAAGGGTATTTCTGGGGAATGACCTCGGGTGTGGTGGCTGCCATTGTGATGAAGTTCACGGTGCCCGATTCGCTGGTACTTTATTTTTTCCCCATGTTGTTCGGCATTTCGCTGGTGGGTTGTATCGTGGGTACGTATTCGGCACCTCCTACTGACGAGGAGACGCTGGTGAACTTCTATATCCGGGTACGTCCGTGGGGGTGGTGGAAACCGGTGGCGGCCAAGGCGGTAGCACGCTATCCGCAGGTGACGCGCAACCGCCATTTCAAGCGGGATATGTTCAATGTGGCGATTGGTATCGTGTGGCAGTGCTGTCTCACTATTGTGCCCATGTATCTGGTGGTGCGCGGTACGGGGGGACTCATTGCGTCGGTGTTGCTGCTGGTGGTGACCACCGTGGTGTTGAAATATACCTGGTACAGGCCGTTGTGCAGGGAAGAGAAGGAATATGATGAGTTGATGAAACGTATCGGAATGGACTGATAGACAAAAAAGGGTAAATGTGTCAAAACTAAAATGGCTACCCCGCAAAGTTACAGATCGTATTTATAACACTTAAAAAAGGGTCGTATCAAGCTCTGTATTGAGTAATGATACGGCCCTTTCTTTAGCCTTTTAGGATGTTCAAATGCCAGATTATAAGTTCATATTTTCAAAAACAGAGTTTTGACATCCTCTTTTTGTCTGTCAATATCAACCGGAAGGTTTAGCTCACTTCGGGCGGCTCCAGTATGCGGCTGGCGTACTCATGTTGTAGCGGTAGCTCGACACCTTGTTTCATCAGTATTCTTCCGGAGAACATTTTGTTGTCCAGTGGCAGCGGACGGGCATCTTTTCCGGTTTAGTTCCGTGATGCGGTATTGCTTGTCGGCTTTCAGCCTGTCCATGCGGAAACGGGGAATAATCTGATTGCAATAATGCTGAATCTTGTAGGCAAGAACACGGCATGTTTTTTCTGTGGGGTGTAGAGCATCAGTGAGGAAACACCTCTATCATTGTAAGGTGAGATGAGACGGTATGATAAATTGTCCAGCTGTATCATCGGACGGATTTTCTTGTAGGTAATAATGGCTTCACGTTTTCGGGAACGGGCAACGGCAGGGAGGTGTTCGGAGTAGCTATCAGAATATCTTGTTCCTATACCCGGAGCGGAAAGGAAGAGAAGAGGCATAAGTTTGCCGGAAGTAGTTTTTTCATGGGATGGTATTTTTTTGAAGAATAATGATCTGTATGTTTGGAGTTATGCAAAAATGAAAGAAGTTTTTGGCATTTTATGATAGAATATTATTCATGTGGCACTATGTGCGCATTTTATGTAATTATGAGGTGCTTTGCCGCAATAAATATCAAGGAATCTTTTTATCTTTGCGAATATTGGTAATCAGTGCTTAAGTATAAAAAAAGGTTATGGAAAAGAGAGATAAAGAGGAAATGAGCCGCAGGAAGTTTCTGAAGATAGTAGGCGTCAGTGCGGCTGCATCGGCGGCAGCCCTGTATGGTTGTGCATCCGAAGGGAAACCGGCTTCAAGGGATCAAGACTTTCCATGACCGTTATATTGACAATGGAGTCCTTGACTTTTTACTAAAAGAGCGTGAAGAAGGCCGTATTCGTAATTTGGGATGGTCATTTCACGGATCGGTGGAAGTGTTTGATTATTTGCTGTCGCTGGATGTGAAATGGGATTTTGTGCAAATTCAGATGAACTATGTAGATTGGCGCCATGCTTCGGGTAGAAATGTTAACGCGGAATATTTGTATGGAGAGTTGGCCAAGCGTGGAATTCCGGCTGTGATTATGGAGCCGCTGTTGGGAGGACGTTTGTCTAAACTGAACGACCACCTGGTGGCGCGCTTGAAGCAGCGTCGCCCGGAGAACAGTGTGGCATCGTGGGCGTTCCGTTTTGCCGGTACGTATCCCAACGTGTTGTGTGTGTGCTGAGTGGAATGACTTATATGGAACATTTGCAGGATAACCTTCGGACTTATTCGCCCTTGGAACCTTTGAATGAGGAAGAAAAAGAGTTCTTGGAAGAAACAGCCCAATTGATGCTGAAGTTCCCTACGATTCCTTGCAATGACTGCAAATATTGTATGCCCTGTCCTTACGGGTTGGATATTCCGGCGATTCTGGTGCATTATAATAAATGTGTCAACGAAGGAAATGTGCCTAAAAGCAGTCAGGATGAGAATTACCGCCGTGCACGGCGTGCTTTCCTGATAGGTTATGATCGTAGTGTGCCCAAACTGCGGCAGGCAAGCCATTGTACCGGATGTAACCAGTGTAATCCGCATTGCCCTCAAAGCATTGATATTCCCAAAGAACTGCATCGCATAGACGCATATGTGGAACAGTTGAAACAAGAGACTTTATAATGGAATGGATAAACATGATAAAATAAGGAATGCTTATGTTACGTAAAATAAGACTTGCCGCCGCCCTTTTGTTCTTTACAATGATCACGTTGCTGTTTTTGGATTTTACTGGAACTGTGCATGGTTGGTTTGGCTGGATGGCGAAAATACAGTTCCTTCCTGCCGTGCTGGCATTGAATGTGGGGGTGGTGATAGCCCTTGTTTTGTTGACTCAGCTTTTGGGGCGTGTCTATTGTTCGGTTATCTGTCCGTTAGGGGTGTTTCAAGATATCATTTCCTGGGTTTCGGGAAAGGTAAAGAAGAATCGTTTCCACTACTCGCCTGCTTTGTCGTGGTTACGCTATGGGGTATTGGCAGTGTTTATCGTCGCTTTGGTAGCAGGGGTAGTTTCATTGACGGCATTGATTGCTCCTTACAGTGCATACGGCCGTATCGTTTCTAACCTGCTGACACCTTTGTATCAGTGGGGGAACAATGTACTTGCCCTGTGGGCGGAGCGTGTAGACAGTTATGCTTTTTATTCGGTAGATGTTTGGATGAAAGGTCTTTCTACTTTTGTAGTTGCAGTGGGTACTGTGATTGTGCTTTTTATTTTGGCATGGCGTGGAGGAAGAACTTATTGCAATACCATTTGCCCGGTGGGTACAGTATTGGGATTCTTATCTAGATATTCTTATTTTAAACCGGTTATTGATACGTCTAAATGTAATGGTTGCGGACTTTGTGCTCGTAATTGCAAGTCTTCCTGCATTAATCCCAAAGCACATGAGATTGATTATTCCCGTTGTGTTGCTTGTATGGATTGTTTAGGTAAATGTCGTCAGGATGCGATAAAGTATGTATCTGGAGCAATAATTCAGAAAAAGCAGGTTTTGAGAAGAGAAGAAACAGGTCAGTCAGCTTCTCAATCGTCTTCAAATTCAGAAAAGGTGAATACGTCGCGGCGATTTTTTTACGGTTTCTGCTTTACTTGCTACAAGTGCCGTAATGAAAGCGCAGGAAAAGAAAGTGGATGGAGGATTGGCGCCTCTTATTGATAAAAAAATCCTAAACGTGCCACTTCTATTGTTCCTGCAGGAGCGAGAGGTCTTCGTCATTTTGCGCAGCACTGTACGGCTTGTCAGCTTTGTGTGTCGGTGTGCCCTAATCAGGTATTGCGTCCGTCCGGTGATTTGAAACATCTGATGCAGCCGAGATGTCCTATGAACGTGGATATTGTCGCCCCGAATGTGCGAAATGTGCAGAAGTATGTCCTACTGATGCTATTCACTTGACTAGTTTGGCTGAAAAGTCGGCTATTCAGATATGGCATGCCGTGTGGGTTGCTCAGAATTGTATAGTGAACACGGATAAGGTAAGTTGTGGAAATTGTGCCCGTCATTGTCCTACGGGGGCTATCTTGATGGTTCCTAAAGATGCCGATGATGAAAAATTACTTAAGATACCGGTTGTGAATACAGAACGTTGCATCGGTTGTGGCGCTTGTGAAAATCTTTGTCCGAGCCGCCCGTTTAGTGCTATTTATGTAGAAGGTCATGAGATGCATCGTATTATCTGAATGAAATAAAGGAAGATGGATGAATTAATCAGATTGTTGCATGAAGGTAATTATTCTTGTGTAATAAAGAAAAGGAAATCAGCACTTTTAACAGCGTGGAATAACTGATATGATTTGTTGAATACGGATCCGGCTTTTCTGCGTGGGGCTCAGATTGCTGACAAGGTGATAGGAAAAGCTGCTGCTGTTTTGATGGTATTAGGTAGAGTACAGGAAGTTTATACAGATATTATCAGTGAACCTGCATTGGTTTTATTGCGGCGTGCGAATATAAAGCTAGATTGTATGCAGGTAGTTCCTCGTATTCAGAATAGGGACCGGACAGGCTGGTGTCCTTTGGAAACTCTTTGCTATGAGGAGAATTCTTTGGAGATTTTGTATTCCATTATTCATGATTTTGTAGAAAGAATGAGAAATAATTTATAATGTGTACAACTTTTATGGTTGTTAAGATGGTTGCTTTTCCAAATACCTAATCTGAAAAAGGATAACATAAAGAAAATTTATTCCGGTAATATTGTTTTGCCGGAATAATGTTTTTATAGCATGTAATTTTCTCAATGATCCTTTATAAAAGTTGTATCGTGTTTCTTTTCGTCTTTCTCAATTATCTCCTTTTAACTCTCTTTTATCGGGGGAATAATAGTTGAGAATATTAGAGGAATAGTTCAATGAACTTTTAATACTTATTGCATAGGTATATGTTTGCATTTTCCGCTTGCCTCTTCTATATCTAGTCGGATAATTTCTGTTCTGTGAAAAGATTTTTGGGCATATTGGTTACCAATTACTTTGTCGTTTGGAGAGTATTTTTCTATTAATAAATGTAAAGCGTTTATTCGTTCTTCTTCATTTAAGCCAATGTATGCCCGACATTTCAATATAATGCTCTCATATTCAGTTGTGAATTGATTGGATATGATATGAGTCTTTCCTATAATACAGAAAGAAACGGTGTTGCAGCGTTTGATACAATGTAATTTTCGTCTTTCGGGAGCACAGTGAATGTAAATGGAATTTTTCTTGTTCCATACATAATTGATAGGAACTCCATAAGCGCCGTTTTCTTCATCTTGCATGGACAAAACTCCGTATTCTCCGTTTTTCAATAAGCTGATAGCTTTTTCTTTTTCTAACAGACGGTCTTGGCGTCTGATTTGTTCATTCGTATAATTCATTCTATTTCATTTTTCTGCAAAGTAAGTATAAATATGATTATAAGAAAGGTTATGGGACAAAGATTATTTTATAGTTTCAAATGAAAGTATTTGAATGATCACTTTCTGTAAAAGGTTTGTTTGTGCTCATTGTAAGCGTGTTTGTGCAGTTTTATTGTCTGTTAGATAGTTTTCTTCGAAACTTAATGAAATTTTGCTAGGAATTCTTAAATCTTCATTATCTTTGAAGCATAAAACAATAAGATTATGAGTGACCAGATAAAACAAATAGCTGAGCGTCTCCAGGGATTAAGGGACGTTCTGGAACTGACTCCTGATGAAGTGGCTAAAAGTTGCCAGCTTTCAGTGGAAGAGTATTTGGGTATGGAAAGCGGGGAGAAAGATATTTCTGTCAGTGCTTTACAGAAAATAGCCCGTAAATACGGTATTGCATTGGATGTATTAATGTTTGGTGAAGAACCTAAGATGAGTTCTTATTTTCTGACCCGTTGTGGTTCAGGAGTGTCGGTAGAACGGACCAAGGCGTATAAATATCAGTCATTGGCTTCCGGTTTTCGCGGGCGTAAGGCTGATCCTTTTATTGTGACTGTAGAACCGAAACCGGAAAATACTCCGATTCATTTTAACTCACATGAGGGACAAGAATTCAATTTGGTTATTGAAGGAAGAATGTTACTTAATATAAATGGAAAAGAATTGATCTTGAATCCAGGTGACAGTCTTTATTTTGATTCTTCTATTCCACATGGTATGATGGCATTGGATGATAAGACTGTGAAATTCTTGGCAGTAATATTATAATAAATTGAGATTAAAAAGACAGCGTTGTCATTGACCGCAACTATTTCTAATTTTTGGTTCTCAATTTTTAATTGAATAAGATTATGGTAGAAAAATTCTTAGAACAGACCACATTTACCTCACAAGAGGACTTTATAAAGAATTTAAAGATTAAAATCCCTGAAAATTTTAATTTTGGTTATGATATAGTAGATGCCTGGGCTGCCGAAGAACCCGATAAGAAAGCATTGTTATGGACTAATGATAAAGGGGAGCATATACAATATACTTATGCAGACTTGAAAAAGTATACGGATATGACTGCTTCTTATTTTCAGAGCCTTGGTATTGGTCATGGTGATATGGTGATGCTTATTTTAAAGCGTCGTTATGAGTTCTGGTACTCTATTATTGCCTTGCATAAGTTAGGAGCTGTGGTTATTCCTGCAACTCATCTGTTGACAAAAAAGGATATCGTGTATCGTTGTAATGCTGCTGATATCAAGATGATTGTAGCTGCAGGAGAAGATGTGATAACAAAGCATATTATAGATGCCATGCCCGATTGTCCTTCAGTAAAGAAAACTGGTCAGTGTAGGACCGGATATTCCGGAGGGTTTTGAAGATTTTCATAAAGGTATTGAAAAAGCTGCTCCTTTTGTCAAACCGGAACATCCCAATACGAATGAAGATACTTCATTAATGTATTTCACTTCGGGCACTACAGGCGAACCTAAGATGGTGGCACATGATTTTACATATCCTTTGGGACATATTGTAACTGCCAGTTTCTGGCATAATTTGCATCGTGACAGTCTTCATCTTACCATTGCCGATACAGGTTGGGGGAAAGCTGTCTGGGGAAAACTTTATGGACAGATGATAGCAGGAGCCAATATTTTTGTGTATGATCATGAAAAATTTACACCGGCAGATATTCTTGGAAAGATTCAGGATTATCATATCACTTCTTTATGTGCTCCTCCTACTATTTATCGTTTTTTAATTAAGGAGGATATTAGTAAATATGATCTTTCTTCTTTGGAATACTGTACTACGGCGGGAGAGGCTTGAACTATTCTGTATATGAAACGTTCAAGAAAATCACAGGTATCCGTCTGATGGAAGGTTTTGGACAAACGGAAACTACATTGACTTTAGGTACTTTTCCCTGGATGGAGCCTAAACCCGGAAGTATGGGGGTACCTAATCCTCAATATGATATAGATTTGTTGACACACGACGGGCGTTCTGCTGAGGATGGAGAACAAGGTCAGATTGTTATTCGTACAGATAGGGGCAAACCATTGGGATTGTTCAAAGAATATTATCGTGCTTCGGAATTAACGGAAGATGCTTGGCATGATGGTATTTATTATACAGGTGATGTGGCTTGGCGTGACGAGGATGGTTATTTTTGGTTTGTAGGCCGTGCTGATGATGTGATCAAGAGTTCCGGTTATCGTATTGGCCCGTTCGAGGTGGAAAGTGCTTTGATGACCCATCCGGCTGTTGTGGAATGTGCCATTACCGGTGTGCCTGATGAAATCCGTGGTCAGGTAGTAAAGGCGACGATTGTCCTTTCCAAAACTTTTAAGGGTAAGGAAGGACCTGAGTTGGTAAAGGAGTTGCAAGATCATGTGAAGCGTGTGACTGCTCCGTACAAGTACCCACGTGTCATAGAGTTTGTAGAAGAACTTCCAAAGACCATCAGTGGAAAGATTCGTCGTGTGGAAATCCGTGAAAAGGATAAATAATCAGTTGTGGACTGATCGGAGTTTTATTGGTAAAATAATTAAAAATGAAAAAGGTTTTACTTCTTGTGTTTTTAAGTCTGGCCTGGTTGTCAGCAAGTGCGCAAGCCTTGGTTCCTATTACATGGACAGCCTATGGTCTGACTTTTGAGGCTCCAAAAGGGATTTTGGTGGAGGAGGATACAGAGGAGACTTTTCTTCTGAACAATTCCAAGTTTTATATCACCATTCAGTCTTTGGATTCGGATGGTATGACAAAAAGTGACTTGAAGAGTGTATTAAAAGACTATGCCAATGATGACGGGGTGAAAGACCAGTCGGCAGTGCAGGAGTTTGAGTTACCACAGTTTTTCGGTACTTATTTAAGAGGGAGCTGCGAAACAGATCATTGCCTTTATGCTTGTTTGATGACTAAGACGGCAGGTAGTGGATTTTATATATCTATTATCTATAGCAAGGAAAATGAAAATATTGCCGAAAAAATACTGAAAAGTTTTACAATGGAGGAATAAACAAAAGAGCGTTAATGCTTGTTTCTTAGATAAGAAAGCGTTCAAAATTTACCAGAAAATTACTAGATTATTAATAGCAAATGAAAGGGCTGGCTTCGTGAGAAGGTAGTCCTTCTTTTTTGTGTAGTTATGAATGTTTAGGGACTCTATGATTCATGTGTAATATGCTTTGCCGGCATCAGAAAATCAAATGATTTTGGGCATAATAAGGGACACTCATAGAATATAAGTTAGCCAACTAATTCGCAATACTTTAAGTATGAATTAGCTGGCTAACTTATATTATTCTATAAATGTCCTAGGTTAAGACATTAACGTCCGGTCCACCATAAGGAGTGATGATATTATCTGAGCCTCCTAACAACTCTACAGCTTGTTTATAGCCTTCGGGGTCTGCATTCTCCAGACTGGAAGGATATCGCATACGTTGTGGATAAAATTCCCACTTCTGTCCGTCTTTCCAAGAATTAGGATTCCAAGCATTAACCATGTCTGAACCAGTCATTGAACTTTCGTTTGCAGGAATCTCAAAGAATGGTAATCCCAAACGGCGGAAATCCGACCACATTTCCAATACCAAATACGGAGTTTGTGCAATGAATTTTTGAGTGATAATTTTAGTCAGGTGGCCATTCAATGCTTTTCCATATAACGTTTTAGAAGCTGTAGGATATTCATAAGTAACAGTCTTCTGTTCCTTGCTGTATCCATCCACATAAGTCATTTGTTCAGCAGTAGGTTCAGTGGTATGATCAAATTTGACGAAGTACCTACACGATTGTAGTTGGTGGAATTCAGATAATCATTCACATATTCGCTAACACCAAAGTATTCAAAACTAGCTTTAATACCGTTTTCATAGGCTTCTTTCGCTGTTGTTCCAGTGTTCCAACCATACAATGAAGCTTCTGCTAGCAAGAAATACGTTTCCCATGCTGCAAAGAATATGCGAGATTTTCCCTTACAGTAGTCTTTACCCAACATTGGAAGAGTACAGCCGGGGCCATATCCATTTGTTACCAGTTGGTTATAAGCCAAGGTTGGTGACCATCCACCACGCGAACCAGCGGGATAACCATTCCAACAACGAGTTGCATCAATCTTTATTTCTCCGGGATTATCCTTGTTAGGAATCGGATTTCCGTTTTCGTCTACTGTGTAAAGAACGAAATCTTTAGCTGTCCTGTCATTATATTTATCTATGTAGTTCTCAGCATTTTCATCATCAGGCAGACAGAATATCTTTAATGCACGCGGGTCAAGATTTTCCGGCATACCATCCAGCCAATATTGTTTAGTAGGATTATCTGTATTAGCAACATAATGTCTGTCATATTTAATACCTAAATAATTAGCTGGTTTAACATAACTAGCCAAATCGGAACGTTGTTCTGTTACTTTAATACCACCTAAATTAGTCAGAAGATTGGCAACTGTTGAAGAAAGAACCTGATCGTCAAATGAACGGGTATATACTCCGGAAAAGACATCCCATCCATCATTTTCTTTTACTGCAAACATATCATCAGCCGTTAAAATCTTGTTACCTTTGGCCGCATCCTCAAATTCGGCCTGTGCAGTTGCCTTGTCGATGTTTGATAAACGCATGGCCAGACGCATACGGAGTGAATTTGCATATTTCTGCCACTTCACAGGATCATATTTTACATTGTCAAACGGGTCGCATTTGCCTTCTGCCTCAACAGGTAGGACAGAGGTGTTAATAGCTGCTGCGGCTTCTTTCAACTCCTTTAAAATGAATTCATAATCATCTTTCTCTGAGTTGAAAACAGGATTTTCCCCTAGGAAACTTTCAATAGGATAAGGTCCGAAATTATCGACAAACTCACTGATAAGATAGGCACGCCAGATACGGGCAAATTGCTTTACGTTCGGGAAAAATTCTTTTTCATGTGCAGTGGTAGTGGCCGCTTCGAGCTGGTTCTCTACTGCTGTAATAGCCAACGTAGCATTTTTAATACTGGAACTGAGATCAGGATAATAATAAGAAGATGTGTAGTCATCACTATAGCGGCCTACGTTCAGAAAACTCATTTCTCCACAAATTCTGGCAGCACTAGCCCAGTTATAGACTACTACACGCTCTGCGGTACCGGGATTCATCTGTGCCTGTCCTATAGAATTATTCAATGCATATTGAGGTTTTACATATTCCTCACCGGCGGCTGTGGGATTGGTATTGACTTCATCAAAGTCAGAGCAGGAAACTAATCCGGCGCAAAAGCCAAGCCCCAAAAATAATTTATTCATTGTTTTCATTGTTCTTTTTCTTTTTTATGATTAGAAACCAAGAGTTACATTAAACAGGTAAGAACGTGATGTCGGAGCTGACGAGTTCTCCAAACCTGTTGCATTAGTACTTGTAGCATATACTGATTCCGGATCAATGCCGTCCAAATGGCTTGAAATCATCCATACATTATTTACGGTGAAACCAAGCTTAACCTGTTGGAACGGAGTCTTTTTCAACATAGATGACGGGAAACGATAACTCAAGGCGATGTTACGCAAACGGATGTTGGTTGCATCATAAATATAAGCTTCCGAAATGCCGGCGCGACCTGTAGCCAAAGCTTTGTAATAACGTTCTAAAGAAACACTTTGATCATTTACCTTATAACCGTTACCATCTTTGATAACTCCCGCTACAACGATATCCTCACGTTTACCGCCTGGAGCAGTACATTCGGCAATACCACTACGTTGCAAGTTCATATTAGTGAATGAGAAAATATCGCCACCAAAACGTCCGTCAATCAGGAAACTAAGTGTGAAGTTTTTATAATTAAATGTATTTGTCCATCCTAATAGGAAGTCAGGCTGTTGTTCACCAATCTTATGCTTGTCACTAGTGGCCTGTGGCAGTCCTGATTCATTGAGTAATAATTGTCCTTTAAATTCTCCTTCTTCTACTCGTTGATATTTGGTACCCCAGATTTCACCATAAGCACCTCCCGCAACTGCATAAACCTGTAATGCGTCAGAACCTCCTAAAGCATACTGCATACCTGGTTTTCCCGGTAATAATTCAATAATCTTACTCTTGTTCTGAGAGAAGTTCAACTGAGTATCCCAACTAAATTGAGCTGTTTCGATAGGGCGTGCATTCAACATGATTTCAATACCGGTATTTTGAATGTTACCTGCATTTACTTTCATGTTATCATAACCGGAAAGGTTATTTAAAGGAATATTCATTAACTGGCGTTTTGCGTTTGTCTTGTACCATGCAAAGTCAACTCCTAAACGGTTATTGAAGAATTTCAATTCAGCACCGGCTTCCCAAGAAGTAATCAACTCGCTGCGTACATCTGCATCGTATTTGGTTTTTCCTTGTCCGGCAGTTGTATTGCCATTAGGGTCTGAACCAATACTATATGTATTATATAACTGATATGCATCCATATCGTTGCCTACTTGTGCAAAAGATGCACGTGCTTTAGCATAAGTAAACCATTCGGGCATGCCTTTGCCTACTTTACCCACCATATCACTGATCACCCATGACAATGAAACAGACGGATAGAAGAATGAACGGTTCTTTATTCAAAGCTGATGACCAGTCATTACGGAAAGTTGCATCCAAGAATGCCCAACCATTATAGTTGATCCCAAGAGTTCCATACAAAGAATTGATTTTTTTATGAATATAGGTTTCGGTTATTGACAAATCTTTTTTGTCACCATTGGCTAAAGAGAATAAATCGGGCGCAGTCAATTTTCCCATAGAATTATCCAAACCTGTAGATTTTCTTTCCATTAAGTTACCACCAAAAGAGAAATTACCACCAAATTTTCCAAACAATTCATCTTTATGGCCACTGATCAAAAAGCTGAAATTATTTTCGAAGAACTTTTTCTCACTAGTGCTGTAACGGCTGTTCTTATTATTAGTAGGACTTCCTGCATACAATTTCTCTTCACCCTCAGTGAAATACATATCACTACCGGCTTTGATTTCAGCATCCAGCCAATCTGTAAATTTGTACTTCAATGATCCGTTCATCAGGAAACGATTGCGGCTGTCTTTATTGGGATTATAATCTTTAGACCAATAAGGGTTGATACCCCCTTTACTCCACCAGATCATTTCGCCGAATTCGTCTTTGACAGGGCTGGAAAAGTCACGGATGTCAATAGTCGTAGGCATATTGAAAATAGTATAAAATGCATTATTCCCACGTGCACCACTGATAGGGCGGTTTTCTGCGAGGGTATTGATGTATTGTACTTTTGCATCAATACTCCAACGATCATCTTTACCAAAAGTAGAAGATGCACGCAAAGTTAAGTTTGTACGGCTTAAGTTAGCACCCGGTATCATGCTGGAGTCATCCATACGATTCAATGAAGTGTAAATGGATGTTTTATCATACTGCTGCTGGAATGATATGCTTTCTGATAAGTTCACACCTGTATCAAAGAAATTTTTTACGTTATCAAAGATTTGCATATTTGCAGTTGTACCATCCCATTTTGTATAGCTTTGTCCAGTTACTTCAGGTCCCCAGCTATAGCTGTTAGTTGAGTCGAACACGCCATTCTCACCTTGTCCAAAGGCTTTTTGGCGTTTAGGGAGCATAAATGTTGTCTCAGCGGAAACTGAACCAGAGATAGTGATACCCAAACCTTCACGCTTTGTTCCTTTTTTAGTTGTAATCAAAATAACACCATTACCGGCACGAGAACCATAAAGAGCAGCAGCTGACGCACCTTTCAACACAGACATGGACTCAATATCTTCAGCATTAATATCTGAAAGTCCATTACCCATATCCAATGTCGGGTTATCAATATCATTATTACTTGCTCCTGTAAAGTTATCCATTGGCACACCATCGACAACAATTAACGGCTGGTTCAAACCTGTTACAGAATTCGCACCACGAAGCTGGATTTTGGAAGAACCGCCAGGACCATTACTTGAACGGATAATCTGGACACCTGAAACTTTACCTGTCAAAGCATTTGCGAGGTTCGTTTCACGAGCTTCAAGTAACGCGTCACCTTTTACCTCCTGCATGGCATAACCCAGTGCTTTTTTCTCACGTTTGATACCAAGAGCAGTCACTACAACTTCGCCCAATGTTTGTGTGTCATCCTGTAAAGTTACATTCATGGGTTGTCCATCCCAAGGAATCTCTACTGTTTGATAACCTACAAATGAAATTTGAATGATATCCCCTTTTTTCACATTGGATAAAGAGAAGTCGCCATCAAGTCCGGTTATCGTACCATTAGTCGTACCTTTCACTACTACAGACGCACCGATAACGGTTTCACCTGTAGCGTCTACTACAACTCCTGTACAAGCTCCATTTTGTTGTGTGATTTTCACATCGGCAACGCCGGGATTGGCGACCGCGTATGCTGCTCCTGTAGAGGCACCCATTAGGAACAGCAACATACTGACTGATTTTAGTCGTTTTAACATAGCTGTGATTTTTTTTAAAGTTTATTGAAAATCAAGTAATTCCGTTTCCTTAGTTCCTTCAGAACTACTCTTACAGCTATTGTATTGATATTCAATGAAGTTGAATATGATAACGACAAAAAGAAATTTCCATTTAAAGCCGTTAAAACAAACTTTAAATGGAAATTTTCTACTTCATTTCTACCCAAATCACTACTTTGCACAAAGAAATAAGGGAGTATTACATTCCGTAAAAGAATGAGAACTTTCAATAATTGATGGGAAAGTTTTTCATCTTACAAATGAAAACAGCATCGGCTCATTGTTTTAGAAAGTCCTTATCTTTTTCAAGAAGAATCAACTCTTTACTTACATATAAATAATATTTGCAAAATAATTCTATGTATAGTCCTGAAGGTCAAAATAAAACAATCCCCTTGTTTTTACAGGAAAAACAAGGGGAACTGTTATTCTTTAATTTTATTTTCAGTTCTTCGGTCCTTTGCCAAAATCAGGATTTTCTTTATCCATCCATACACGTTCGTCATGCAAAACTTGTGGATTTTTTGCATTTGTACCTTGATATGTATAACCTTGTGCTTTATATGCAGCGATAGTTATGTCATGTAACTGATCTGATTCCAAAGGCTCCATAACAGCAAATCTTCTAGGGATAGAATAAGAGTCACCCAATTGTTCGTCAAATTCCTTACGCGGTAAAATGGAACTATTCTTCATAGGAACACCAGAACGCATAATGTTAACATATTGATCAATCGGTGCATTAAAATAATGGAGATATTCTTGGATATACACTTTTTCCAAATCAGAAGCTTTATCTCCACTTAAATTATAAGCCTCTTTCTTAAGCAGTTCTGTCAGCCATTCCTCTTGCAGCTTAATGGAAACATCATGAGGGTCATTTACATAAGGACTGTCATAATAAGGTATATGATTCTGACCGGCAACATAATCATATCCTTTTACTGAAGCAGTGATACCGTCTGTAAAATACTCTTGGGCACTTTTTTGTCCATTCCAAGTAGCTCCCAACAGGGTGAATTCAGCCAAGAAGAAATTGGTTTCCGCTGCCGAAAAATACAGACCATACCAGCCATATTGTTGAGTGTCCTGAACCGGAGTAACATCCGGAGCATCCGGATAAGTATATGTCAACAAACCTTTTACCATTTCTTGATTCCGGTAAGTACACGGATAATAGCTTTTCTTGGCACCAGCTGCCGAGTACAAAACAAACAATTGTCCTGTGGGGTCAAAATAATCCTCGTATTTGTCCATCTGTCCTGCACCTATTTCTACAGGAAGACCATAATAACGTACCCAAGGTTCACCTGGACCACCCCATTCTTTAAAGACTTTCTTTCCATTTTTAACCTCAGAAATTACATTCTTTTCTACAAAATCCGGCATTTCTCTTTTTTGATCAAAATAAGCCTGCACAACATTAGAATTGTAGTCATTCTTTTGGAAGAAATAAAGCAAACGCGGATCTTTGTTGTTTACCAAAAAGTCTATAAGATGTTGCGTACCTACTCCTACAGAAAAATCATTATTCCAATTGTTATCGAACTTACCCTTGTTATATACAAAGTCATCATCCGTAGTAGCAATTAAGCCAACAGGACTTTCTGCTACCTGTTTTACTATTTCAAAAGCACGGTTCCGGTCTTTGTTTATCAAACGGGCTGCAATTTTCAATTTCAAAGAATTGGCCAGTTTGCCCCATTTTTTCAAATCACCTTTATAAATAAAGTCCTGATTATTCAAAACATCTTTGATTTCGTTACTGCTCAGATAATTAATAGTCTGGTCCAGTTCTTTCAGCCATACTTCCAAAAGTTCCTCTTGAGTGTCATACTTAGGCAATAACAAAGGAGGATTGGTATATCTGGCTTGTTCTGCTTCTGTATATTGACGTGAGCCATATAGGTCGGCATCTTGGATACTTAAATAAACCAACAAAGGATTACAAAGATATTGGATATATTCATAAGTCGCTTTTTCCTCTTCAGGCAACTGGCTGATTTGATATCGAATCTCATTAGCATAACGAAGAACTTCGTTTACTTCATAACCACAACCATTGGCTTCATCAGTCGGACGATTTGAACGAGTTGTATTACCTCCTGATGAAACTGTTGTTTGCGACCAGGTAGAAAGATCATTAAATCCTCCAAACCACTGTGCATAATCTCCCGGTTGGAAAGAAGCCTCACATTTAGTGAACAGGAAACGAATATCAGGCTTTGTAATAGTAGACGGATCTGAATTTAATTCAGAGAATTCATCTACACAGGAAGTAAACATTACACTTCCTAAAAAGCAGTGCGGCTGCTAAAGTTCTATATTTCATTGTTGATAATTCTTTTAAAGTTAACAATTAGAAATTGGCATTAATTGTAAATATGTAACTTGCCGTATAAGGCTCGAAACCACGAATACGGAACTCTGAAGCGATATAACTCAACTTGTGTACCCAAATGTCATCAATTGTCTGTGCTCCCCATGCATAATTATTTCCATACCATGAACCGGCATGAGTGGGTTCCAGTTTTCCTTCCTGTACCAGCTGTGCGTAAGACAGTCCGCTGACATCCATTTTTGTTCCATCCACCAAGGTCGCAATTGTTCCTTCTTTAAAAACACCTTCCGGAATCATACCATCAGTATATTGAATACCTTTGGAATCGGCGTATTGACTAGTCCAAGTCATACCTCCATGTTCCGGGTCACGGTATTGCAAAGAGCTTTCTGTCCAACCGGCCTGAGTTCCGTATAAGTTACAGTAAGATGCTACCAAACCTCCAAAACGCATATCCAGTCCGACATTCAAACTTAAATCTTTCCAAGTTAATGTTGTTGCTACAGATCCCAGAAAATCGGGTGTCATGTTGCCCACTACTTCCGCTGTTTTGCTTTGTGCTCTATATGCGCCTCTCCAGCTGTCATCCCACTCCAACAAAGGTACACCGTTTTCATTACGTGCCTGAGTGACATCTGACATCAACACACCATAAGACTCACCGACTTTTGCTACAGAGCCGATATGATAGTCGTATGCGTTTACATAACCGGACAATTCAATATAGTTGGCAACATTAGGATGCAAGGATACAATTTTACTTCTGTTTCGTGTATAAGTGAAGTCCAGATCCCACTGCCAGTCTTTAGTTTTGATAGGAGTAGTATTTAATGCGATTTCAATACCTGAGTTTTGGATATTACCAGCATTTACCAACTGTTGGGTAACACCGGAAATAGCAGGAACATTGATTTTCATAATCTGGTCTGTGGTATTTTCCTTATAATAAGTGAAATCCAAATTCAAACGATTATTAAAAGTACGGAAATCCAAACCTATTTCCCATGAATTCTTACGTTCCGGTTTAAGGTCGGCAATCTTCATCAGTTTGTCCAGTTCATTGGTATAGATATTGCCGTCATACATTTCCATTGTGGCAAAAGAATACGTCTGATTGACAGCGTATGGGTCTGTATCATTACCTACTTGTGCCCATGATGCACGAAGTTTTGCCAAGTTAATCCATGAAGGCATACTTTCGCGGAAAGTTTCATTAATCAACCATGAACCTGATACAGAAGGATAGAAGTATGAGTGATTACCTGTACGATTGGCATATACCAATGCAGAAGACCAGTCATTACGTCCTGTAACATCCAAATAGACTTGATTCTTCCATCCTAAATTTAAAGCAAAAATGGCAGAAATAATTCTTTTGCTGCCCGATATGGTCGATTCGCTCTTTTTAGTCTTTTTTGAGTTCTCCACGAACCATTCTCCAGGCACCACCATTCCTCCGTCAGTTGATACTTTTGAATGTTGGGAAGAGGTGTTGTAATACTCAAATCGTGCGAATCCACCGAGTGAAAAATCTTTTATCTGCTTGCTGGCAGTAAAAGTTCCCCCTACGGTAAATTGTTCTTTTATATCTTGCGTAATACCATAATATCCTCCTTCGTTTGCATAACCGGAACCTAATTGCTTATCTTCTATAGAAGTATAATAACGGTTCATATTAGCGTCTGCTTTAAACTTCAGCCAATCTGTCATCTTTACATTTACTTCAAATGTAGGACGAATAACAGTTTCCTTCCGTACATAATCGTAATTATCTACTTTGAAGAAATAATTTTTAGCGCTGGAAGGAACCGAACCATATTGGTCACCATAGCTGGTACTGGCAATACCACCATGCTCACCTAAATATTTGTTCCGGAAATAATCTACGTCAAATAGCGGGTTAATCACATTGGTATTTGCATTGACAAACAATTCACCCGCATTCAGTTGTGCATTACGCGGTTTTGAGTTGGCAAAGCTAAAAGAAGCAGCAACATCCACCCAATCGTTCAACTTATGGCTAGCTTTCAACAACATGGAGTAACGTTCAAAAGTATTGTTTTCTGTTGTTGATTTGGCATTTTTATAAGATAAAGATGTATAAAATGATGTTTTTTCATTACCACCGCGAATAGAAACATTCGTGTTTGTATTGAATCCTAATTTATATAAATCCAGCATATTATTTTTACGTGGAGAATAGGTAGTCCATGTACCATCATAATTGCGGATTTGAGAGCCATCATATCTAGGACCAAAACCAAAGTTGGGTACTCCTACTAATGTATGTTCCCCATTCTGATTTACTGTAAACTGATGTTCATCCCACATACTTCCATTTTGGTCGGCATCAGATTGTCCCGGCATGTATCCTGGACCATATAAAGTTTGAATATCCGGAGTCTTGAAAGCATGGTCAATACCAAATGTTTGAGAAACGCTGATACCCAGCCCTTGTGTACCCTTACCGGATTTGGTGGTGATTACAACCGCACCATTCAAACCGCGGGAACCATACAATGCTGTTGCCGCAGCACCTTTCAATACTGATACAGTTTCAAAATCATCAGGATTTAAGTTTTTCAACTCATTACCATAGTCGCTGGCGTTGTTGGCACCTGCATCCCAGTCTGCTGTCGTATTACCAGATACACCGTTATCCAGAATCACTCCATCCACCACATAGATAGGCTGGTTGTTGGAACTTAAGGTTGAAGCTCCACGAATCTGTATCTTGGTACCACCAAACAAACCACCATCTGATCCTGAGATTTCAACACCGGCTACTTTACCTTGCAATGCGGCTACCGGAGAAATGGTATTGGCAGCTTTTAATTCATCTCCCTTCACTTCAGTAACTGCATATCCCAAAGCTTTTTCTTCACGCTTCAATCCCAAAGCTGTAACCACAACTTCACCTAACTGTTGCGTATCATCTTTTAAAGTTACATCGATAGGCTGTCCGGTCCATTTTACTTCCTGTGTCTGATATCCTACAAAAGAAATAACAATGATATCTCCTTTTTTTACATTTGACAAAGAAAAATCACCGTCAAGTCCGGTAATAGTACCATTAGTCGTACCTTTTACTACTACAGATGCACCAATGACAGTTTCACCCGTAGCATCCTTGACAATTCCTGTACATGTACCACTTTGTTGTGTGATTTTCACATCGGTAACGCCGGGATTGGCGACCGCGTATGCTGCTCCGGTAGAGGCACCCATTAGGAACAGCAACATACTGACTGATTTTAGTCGTTTTAACATAGCTGTGATTTTTTAAGTTTATTGAAAATCAAGTAATTACATTTTCTTAGTTCCTTCAGAACTATGTTTTTCAATTTAATTTAGATTAACGGTGCAAATATATAACAATTTTAATATATATAAAGAATCTATTGAAAAATATTTTTAATATGCTCTGATTTTTAACGTTTGAGATATCAGGAGCCCCCTATTTAAAGAGAGAACCGATAACTTTCACAGAACTTTCTTGAAATGATTTATATTGTTTTTTTTTCATCGAATATTTACCGTTTGTTTGGTAGTCGGTAGAAAACAGGTAACGCATATTGGGATAAGAACCAAAGGAAAACAGGTGATGTCAGTCCATGCCGTTGGTGTATTGCTAGAGAGAATATACCTTTTTTATATATAAGTATTGCAGACAACAATCAAAAGATGAAAGGAAGAACGGAAGAGGGAAAGAAGTCCAAACAAACTGTAGGCTGTAATTTTAAGTCCTTGAACTTGCCCATGTGACAACTTGCCCAAGAACAAGATTGTCCTTTGAGGAGATAGAAAAGTTGGAACATTCCTTGTCCTGCGGTGACAGAAACATTTCTGTTATCGCAGGACAAAGGAATTTACATTAATAAATAAGCGTACCCGAGATACACCAATAACTATTGCTTCCCCCTTCGGGAGCACCCTGTGGTATTTTTACGGTAATGCTGTGTTCACCCGCTTCCAGATCACCCAAATAGATGTATTCGGGATTGGTCACCGTACCCGGACACCAGTTGGAACGGCTCAAGTCGGAAGAGCTCAGTCCATTGGAGAAATTACCCGAACAAGGATTCCAGTTACGATAAGTTCCACAATCATCCCGCCAAGGTACGAAAGAGATCACCTTTTCACCGTCCAAATAGAGAGTATTCGGTTTCTGGTTGAACTCATCACCGCCTCCCCAACCGCCATGTCCCGTGGTGAGGTAGTACAGACGGGCGTTCTTGGCAGGCTCCTTCAAGGTGAACTTTACGGTAAGAGAATCCTGACGCATGAAAATCGGATAAGGCTGTCCTGCCTGCTCCAGATAATTCACTGTATTGAACAGCGGAAGAGTATTATAAACTCGATGTTCTTCATCAGGATAATACTTCAGTTTCAACGACAGACGATGTCCTTTGGCATCCCAGTTGCCGATGTAAGCGCCAATCCAAGCTTCCCCTTCCAATTTTTCGGCCAGTGGGGTTACCTCCATTTTGTAAAGTACGGAGTCCACCCAGTCCTGTCCCTTCACCTTATTATAATTGAACTTGCGCACACCGAAACCGGTGAAGAAACGCATCAACTCTAAAGGCACATCATACTCCGCTGTGGAAATCAGCCCGTGGTAGTCCGTATTTTCCGAGCGGAAAGAGGGAACTTTCTTCAAATCACGTATGGCATCAAGAAAAGACAGCTGCTTGCCTTCCGGTATCAGAAAGACAGAACCGGTGCGGTCGTAAGCATCACCGTCCGAGTATTGGACAACTTCCGCAAAGACGGTACGATTCTTCACATAGTCGGGCAGCTTCACTTTCTTCAACAGGATGGTGCCGCCTCCGGCACTGTATTGTACGCCATCCTCCAGTACTTCGGGCAATTTAGCGTTGTTGAAGCAGATGCTCTGCTGGTCGAAGACGGGAAGTGGGATAACTCCGCTTTGGTTGATGGTATATTGGTAGTCGGCCGCATCCATGCTTTCCCCCCCACGACTGTGGCAACACATCCTTTCCTTTCTTCAGCGGGGGTAATATGGGTGGCTTCCTGAATCATGTCACCGTTTCGCACGACTCTCAGTACCAATCCGTCAGGTACACCCACATTGGCTTGCGGAGTACCACGAAAAGGGATGTCGTTGGTATACCACACCTCGATGGTGTTGGAATTGATGGATGTGCGCAAAAATTTTGCAGTTCATCCCTAAGTGTTTTCCTTCGCCCGTTTGCGTGAAACCTTTGCCGAATTCGAAGGGAGTGACCGCAGATATCACTTGTCCGTTAGGTAGTTCAGCCCTGCGGTATGCCTGCCGGGTAGTGTAGTCTATGTAACTGCCGGTTACAGGTGTCTTGTCTTCCGGGCGGGGATTGGGACGGTCGTTTTGCTCCGGCCATACGTTGGTCAATGATACGCGGTCACCGGACACGGTCATCAACAGATGCCCCGGCCGGGCTTTCCCTTTGTAATTCGATTGATAGGTCACCTCGATACCTTGTGCATTCTTCACTTTTCCAGGGTAGTTCTGCGCGCAGACCGTCCCGGTGCTAAGCAGGAAGCACAAGCCGATTCCTACGTTTTTCAAGATGGTTCTTTTTCATTTTTTCTTATTTTAAAGTATGATATAACAATTCGTTTTACATGAAACACAAAATTCTCCCTTCACCCTATCTGGCTCGTTACCAGCGATCTGCCGTGTAGGAACGTCCGTAATGCCCTTTAACCGGTATGTAGGCAGTGGCATTTTTGTAGCCCTCGCGTTGTAATGACGGATGGGCTCCTTGGGTCAGTGCCCCAGGCGGCGGTATGCGGTAGAACGGGTCATTCCGCAGACCTGCTGCATCCGGGCGCAGGTGATACTGCGATGATCTTTAAAATATTCACTCAGCAGCCCGTCCACTTCGATAGGCGACAAGTCCACCGTGTGCACCTTGTATCGTTCTCTTACAAAATGTGCCCGGCTTATAATACTCTTCTTGAAACTTTTCTCAGGCTGGAAGTTGACTCCTGTTATCTGTACTGTGCCACGGGTCATCTTCTTAGGATTTTCACTTTCTGTGGAGCCGATACTGACAGAGAAATACCCCTAATCCGTTGATATGGATTCGTTTGCCGTCACCTAATTTCTCGGACAGAATATCTATCAGTCCCTCTACCACTGAAGTATAAAGTGTAGCGTGTATCAAGTCCCGAGTGGATGGTCCTTGAACAATGGCTTGAGATTCTTCACTAAAGCTTTATTTATAGGAGTAGGCAAACTTCACGTCAGTGAGAACCCGTGGCAATTCTTCCTAAAGTGAGAAGATACGGATTCTTCCGACGAAGATCGGATTCCTCCTTGCAAAGATTCTGCCATAAATGTTTCATTAATGTTGGATTTATTTTAATTTGTCGGGCAGTTCTTGCAAACCCTGTTTTGCAGAACTATCTTCACACCTCAAATCAATAAAAAAACAGATTTAATGGAAAAAGAAAAAGACAAAAAAAACTGAAACAAGCCATGAAAGGGCTTGATTCGTTCCTCACCACTCATTATTCCTTTCGTTACAACCAAATAACAGAACAATGCGAATTTCATGACAAGCACAAGTTCGATAAATACCGTGTGGTGGATGAGCGAGAATTCAACACATTGGTTATTAATGCAATAGAGGAAGGCGTGAACTGTATGGACCGTGATATGCGCATTCTTCTCGCGCATTCGCTTCTTTTCACCCCGTGACAGCCTATTTGGAACATGCCACTGGGACGGGCACGACAGGTAAGCGGCTGGCACACTCATTAAGCGATGAAACGCGGCGTTGGAGGTGTTTCATATCTGGATGCTGGATTATTACCTGGCAAAAATGCGCTCTTATCAATATAGACGAATTCAATCGATGGAAGAAGGTAAACCGTTAACGCTGAAGAATCTAGTCCAAATGAGCGGTCTTAGTATGCGCCGTCCGTTTCAAAGCAGCTATAGCCAGCAACCGCGCCTTAGCTCATTATTGGCACCTCCAATTTTGCGATCTGCTGACCGATTCTTCCGGTAACCGCCGTTTTTATCCGGTGATGACCAAAGGGAAGTATCCACGCCTCGCATCAATTATAAACAACTTTTGTAGCACCATTAAGGAATGAACTAAAAAAACATAACCGCCGCTATTGGCTCACCCAAGAAGAACAGGCCGTCAGCTTGCGACGTAATGACTTTTTTTTGCGCCGTCCCATAGAGGAAAGCCTCTTTTATAGCTGCTTCAGTCTGCCCCGGATGAGGAGAAGTTTTCAAAGATGGACTATCGGCCAGATTATGGTAGCTAGTATTGAAAGCTTGTTGAAAATCGCAAATTATTTCCTGTTTGTAAATTCAAGGACAAAAGATCATCTTAAAATTACTAAAGTACATATACTTTGATTATCAGACATATAGCTGCAAAGTTATAGTTCTGAAGTGAACTAAGAAAATGGAATTACTTGATTTTCAATAAACTTTAAAAAAATCACAGCTATGTTAAAAACGACTAAAAATCAGTCAGTATGTTGCTGTTCCTAATGGGTGCCTCTACCGGAGCAGCATACGCGGTCGCCAATCCCGGCGTTACCGATGTGAAAAATCACACAACA
>VOFF01000203.1_pt1 | contig 27188 bp, 41 predicted proteins | sample 5384061 | NCBI WGS metagenome assembly VOFF01 (sample SAMN12384725, study PRJNA508395) | human gut metagenome | isolation source: healthy gut E | host: Homo sapiens
TCGTTTTTCGAGGCTGCCGAGATTGCGAAATTCACCTCTAGGGAGTTTGGTGAACATTGGGAAAATTTGAAGAGCTTCCGTGATTGGTATAGCGTAATGTCTACCCAATTGAAGAAAAAGGACGAGGAGGACCTTAAAGAGGGACTCGAAACAGACGGATATAAATTGGCTGAAAAAATTGACTGTATCGTCAGTTGAGAAGATTGCTACTACTAAGACTTATACTAAATCTGAAACTCATGAATTAACTCTTGAATCAAAGATTATAGATTCAAGTTTGATATGAATGATGTATATAATACATTGGGCATGTCTTCTCAAACTTTCTGGAATGCAAGGATATTCTTCTAAATATTATATTTGGGATGCAGATAGAAGTGAATATGTACCAACAAGCAAAAGGAGTGTTATTTCTGCTGGCTCAGCATATGAAAACAATGAAAACTTTGTATGTAGATGTTAAGAATATCTTGACTAAGGAGCAGCTTGGCAAGTACAAAGTAGTATTTAAAATTGGTAATACAGGTGCAGAAGTTGTTTATGAGGTTAAGGTAGTATATCCTGAAGTAACTTTGGTTAAAGACAATGATTACTGGAAAGACGGTTATATGATTAATGCCGGTAAACTTGTAGGTTCTAATTATGTCATGTCTGACTTACGTCGCGGATATAAGAATAAAGACCTTGATTTGGTATTTGAAACAGTAGCTGGTGAAACTCGTACAGATTTTGATTTGACTAATAATATCCTGACCTATACAGGATCTTGCAATGATAAAAAAAGGTAACCGTATCAACATTTCTAAGATCGATCCGGTTGATGTATGGTATTTGTTCTGATTAATGGCCAGAAAGATTGACAATGGTACTAAGATCGGGGTTAAGTTTGCTGACCCGTTTGAAGAATATCACTTTGAAGAAAGATGCCAAGTTTGAAACTACAGACAAGAAGAATCCTGCCGATAAATTGCAGTTTGAATTCTGCATCAACTTAGTAGCGTGCTTGGTGAAAAATGGTGGGGAAAGCATACGTATCCGGCAACGGGCGTTTCTTTTCCCCGCTTTTTTAAAGGAAATGACTCTGAAGAATAGTTTGTTTCTTTCCCGCTTAGAGTCTGTTCATTGAATTTGTAATCAATAAATTGTATATACCATGAATAAAATAGAAGAGATATAAAAAAAAAAAATCAGGGATTTGAAGTTAAAGCAGAAGATGACAACTGGGCGTTTGGAATGGAACGATATACAGAGAGAAATAGACATTTTGAATAATGAGTTAAAGCAACTAGAAACAGACAAACCACAATATGGAAAATAGATTATACTTGTACAACTTAGGTATAAAGACATTTGGCGGCTTTGCAACACTGGGTGGGGTTATACAGGCTTTGCAACTATTTACGCAGCCTGATCTTGATATTAAATCAATTTTGCTTTCGTTTCCTGCGTGGGTAGTATATGTATTTGTATGCCTGACTATTATTTTTGCTATGTTGAGGGAACGGTACAAATCGATGAGTCAAAGGGTGGAAGTATTGAATGTTAAATTGAACGAGCAAGATGCAATGATTCGTTCATTGCAGGAAATGATGAAAATTGTGCCATTCAAAGGACGCTTTTTCTTGACCACAGAGTATTTATACAATGAATTGGGGGAATATATACAGAATAACATTGATATTGATTCAATAGAGATAAAGAATACAATAGAAAAAAGAGGTATGGGAAACAAGAGAGATTCCTTTGTCCGATTAAATATAAGAGGTGTTGTTTCGCATAAAATCAGTACATTCCAACTGCTGGTGGCAGGTGATACCATTGTTAACTTTGAAGATATAAACATACAAGCGTTCGAGCGTGTTGGTGGGGAAGCAGAAAAATTATGTGCAAGAATTGCTGATAACGGACAGGATTCTTTGTTGAAGCAGGTTGTTGTTTCTTATGGCAAAGTAAAAAGTCCCGGTAGTATTGTTGATTTGATGATTGAATGGTGCTGGCCTAATATGTTGAATGTTACAGATTGCGACTATACTACATTGCCTAATTTTTTTGGCTGGTACGGTGAAACATCTGAAAATGTCTTTGGAATGTAAAGAAGATATAGGTTTTAAATCGGCAAGTATATATATAAATATAAAGTCGGTATGGATAAGGCCCAGTTGATTTTGGACGTTGATATGTCCGAAATCACAGATACGATATCTTATGAAGAAGATAATCCGTTAATGAATTCTACTTATATATTGTATTACGAAGTTGCCAGATGATTGGAAATCTGAAAAAATATAGATAAGGCATCTTTTTTATGGAACATATAGATGCCAAGCTGCGGCAGAATGAACCTATGATTATAGATTCATTCGTCAGTAATAAATGTAATCTGAAATGTAGGCATTGTTATTTTGGAGATGCCCGGCCCATATCAGAGTCGGTTTCTTTGGCAAGATGGAGAAGTTTTCTTGATGAAGCTATTGGAATGGGTATGAAACATTTTCATTTTTCGGGTAAAGAATCTTTTTTTGGATAATAGAATCTTTGATATCCTGAATCTTTTTAGCGGAATATAAGGAAGATAGGAGAATATTTTATGGAGTTGTTTCAAATGGAATGAGTATGGATATTCAGGGGTATGACGAAGTTCTTGCAACCAACATCTCATACCTTGAAATTAGTCTTGAGGGCTCTGGAAAATACAATGATTTGATAAGGGGTGAGAATGGATACAATACGGTTTATGAGTTGATTGAAAATGTGGAGCATCGAGATAAAATAAACATTACTTCTACTATTTTTGATGATAATGGAGCTGATTTATTATCCATGTTGCTTGCATATTGGAAATTAGGAGTTGATAAATTTAATTTTTGCTCCTATCATGTATTATTCACCATTTGAAATGAAACCATTGAAAAGTTTGTCGTGTGAATCCTTGCTTGGTTTTGTTTCACTCTGTCTTGATTTTATGAATAATGATAACAGTCCGGATGCTATTGATATAAGGATTTGTATGACGAAAGCAATGGCGTATGAACTGTTTCTGAAAGAAAATATATTAACCGGAAAAATAGAGGAATATGTATACAGAGGCAATAAAATGAAATATCAGAGGGGAAATAAGGTGTTGGAGTTTAGTTATCCTTTACTCAGCATTCCATTCCTTAATGAATTGGTCGTTACTCATGATGGTTACATTATATCCTGTGCAGATGATATTCATTATAAGTATCTTGATAAGATCGCTTTACCGAACGTGAATATAGTAAAAAACAGTTTTGCAGAAATATTGCAAGCGAGAAACGAATTTATTTTGTGTTATTTAGACAAAGAATTATCTTAATATACTAAATGTTTATAATTATGAAGACACAAGAAATTGTAGATGTTCGGGTGGGTGAAAGCACTCAGCCGGATTACGGTTATGAATTGAGTGATAGGTGTATAATAACGAAAAGTTCAAATGCTGTCGCTAGCGGAGCAGGAAGCAAAGGCTTGTTTTCGTATAAAAGTACTAAACTGAAAAAGTGCTGAATGTAAAATCAATCAGAGTTTACGGGATGTTGATAATGGAGCAGGAAGCAAAGGTTTGTTTAGTGTGAATGTTGATTAGTAAGCATGGCTTTGTAGGAAGTTTGTTTGTTTTCTTTTTAACTTCTGAACGTGAAGCTAAAATGTTTGACCTCTTTTGCATGTGGCAACAATAAATTGACATAAAGCAAGTAATCATTCCTTTTCTTATAAAAGTGTGCTAAAAAACACTTATATCTGAAAACATAACAATTATTTTTGTACGTTTTTTAATTAATGGATTGTTTTTATTCAGGTATGAAGAAGAGTTTGACGGCTTTGGCGTTCGGCACATTGGGATTGGGCATTGCCGAGTTTGTAATGATGGGCATTTTGCCCGATGTAGCGAAGGATTTGCATATAAGTATTCCGCAAGCAGGACATTTTATTTCGGCTTATGCACTAGGTGTGTGCGTAGGAGCACCGGGGATGGTTTTGGTGGCTCGTACCCGTCCGCTGAAACATATTCTGTTAGGTTTGATGGTTATTTATATTTGTGGTAATTTGTGTGCTGCCGCTTCAGTGAATTATTGGATGATGTTGATGATGCGTTTTATTTCCGGATTGCCTCATGGCGCCTTCTTTGGGGTTGGTTCCATTGTGGCGGAAAGAGTGGCTGATAAAGGAAAAAGTTCAGGCAGTGGCATTGATGGTGTCGGGTATGACGATTGCCAATCTTTTTGGTGTCCCCTTAGGCACATTTATGAGTAATATAATGTCCTGGCGTATTCCTTTTCTCTTTAATGGAGTATGGGGACTGATTACTTTGTTCTATATTTGGAAATGGGTTCCTTCACTGCCTGCTTTGCCAGATACAGGTTTGAAAGGACAGTTCCGTTTTTTGAAGAATCTGGCTCCATGGTTGTTGATATTTACGACCATGTTCGGAAACGGAGGCATCTTTTGTTGGTATAGTTATGTTACTCCTTTGATGACGCACGTGGCAGGTTTCAGTGAAAACAGCATGACTTTTTATTATGGTGTTGGCAGGTCTTAGCATGACTGTAGGAAACTTGATGGGTGGAAAGTTTTCTGATCAGTATGGGGCTGCCCGTGTGGTAAAATATACACAGGTTATTATGGCTTCCGGTTTGCTTGCCATTTTCTTTGCGGCTTCTGTTTCTTGGTTGGCAGTAATATTGATGTGTATATGTACGGCAGGATTATTTGCTGTTTCGGCTCCACAACAATTATTGTTACTCCGGAATTCACGCGGAGGAGAAATGATGGGAGCGGCCTGTGTGCAAGTCGCTTTTAATTTGAGCAATGCCATTGGTGCTTATGCCGGTGGGCTACCCATAGATGCCGGATTGGGTTATCGGTATCCGGCTTTGGTGGGTGTCTTTATCGTATTGATCGGCTTTGTCGCTGTTTCCCTTTATTCCAAAAAAAGGGAATCGGCTTCTCTTTCCAAGATATAAATTACATCTCCACTCTTTTTTAACCTCTACCCGGCTACCTTCCGGATTCAGGTTGAAAGGTGTGGTCTTGTCTGTTTTGTTATCTACGACCATCAGTACATTATCTTCGGCAAAGCGTTTTATCTCCACTTTCAGGTTGGCGTCGGGCATGGTTTGGTCCAGTAGCAGACTGTCATTTAGATATACCGCTATACTGTCTCCGGCAAAACTATTAGTCAGTTCTATGTTGTAGACTCCTTCATAAGTCTGTACTTTGTCAGCCTTGCGTTGGAAACGGAAGGACATATACAAAAAAATGATAATAACGGCAAAGACTCCAAAAGCCAGCATACCGTTACCTATCATGAACTGCTTGTTCGTATTTAAACTGTTTTTATCCATAGTGTTATAAGTTTCTGCAAAAACTACAATTTTTTAATAGAATATTTTGTAGCACTGGTAGATAATTTGTATCTTTGCACCGAAACGGATGAATGGTGGGGCTTGATTAAGCCCTTTTTTTGTTCTTAATAGTGAATAAATGATAGATAAAAATGTAGTAACCCGGATTGTTGACGAGTGGCTGGAAGGTAAAGATTACTTTTTGGTAGATGTCACGGTGAGCCCGGATGACAAAATTGTGGTAGAAATTGACCATGCCGAGGGAGTATGGATTGACGATTGTGTAGAACTTAGCCGCTATATTGAGTCTAAACTGGACCGTGAAGAAGAGGATTATGAACTGGAAGTGGGTTCGGCCGGTATAGGACAACCTTTCAAGGTATTGCAACAGTACTTGATACACATTGGTAAGGAGGTGGAAATCCTGACTAAAGAGGGAAAGAAGCTGGAAGGTGTATTGAAGGATGCAAATGAAGAGAACTTTACCGTAAAACCATTGAAAAGAAAGTGAAACCGGAAGGAGCCAAACGCCCCAAACTGGTAGAGGAGAATATTACTTTTTGCATATGATGAGATAAAATACACTAAATACTTAATTAGTTTTAAATAATTATGGCCAAAAAGAAGAAACAATCAGCTTGATTGATACATTTTCGGAATTTAAGGAATTAAAGAATATTGATAGAACAACTATGGTGAGTGTACTCGAAGAGTCTTTCCGTAGTGTGATCGCGAAAATGTTTTGGCACTGATGAATGACGAATCCCAATATGCAGATCTCATTGACCGAGGCACAGAAAATTGATGCGTCTTATGAGGTGGGTGAGGAAGTGACCGATGAAGTAATCTTTGCCAAGTTTGGCCGCCGTGCCATTCTGAACTTGCGTCAGACACTGGCATCGAAGATTTTAGAACTGGAGAAAGATAGCTTGTATAATAAATATATTGATAGGGTGGGTACTGTAATCAGTGCGGAAGTCTATCAGATATGGAAGAAAGAAATGTTGTTGCTGGATGATGAAGGCAACGAACTGCTTTTTGCCCAAGACTGAACAGATTCCGAGTGATTTCTACCGTAAAGGCGAAACTGCCCGTGCCGTAGTGGCCCGTGTAGATAATAAGAATAATAATCCGAAGATTATTTTGAGCCGTACTTCGCCTATGTTCTTGCAACGTCTGTTTGAACAGGAAGTTCCGGAAATCAATGACGGATTGATTACTATCAAGAAGATTGCGCGCATTCCCGGAGAACGTGCTAAAGATAGCAGTTGAGTCGTATGACGACCGTATAGACCCGGTAGGTGCCTGCGTAGGTGTAAAGCGATCACGTATCCACGGTATTGTGCGTGAGTTGCGTAATGAAAATATCGACGTGATCAACTATACTTCTAACATTCAGTTGTTCATTCAGCGTGCGTTGAGTCCGGCTAAGATTTCTTCTATTGTGTTGCACGAAGAGGAGAAGAAAGCTGAAGTATATCTGAAGCCGGAAGAAGTATCTCTTGCTATCGGTAAGGTGGTATGAATATCAAGCTGGCAAGTATGTTGACCGAATATACCATTGATGTGTACCGCGAATTGGATGAGAGCGCGATGGATGAGGATATCTACCTTGATGAATTCAAGGATGAAATTGATGAGTGGGTTATCAAAGCCATCAAGAATATTGATTGGATACAGCCAAGGCTGTATTGAATGCTCCGCGCGAGATGTTGATAGAAAAAAGCGGACTGGAAGAAAACACGGTTGATGACGTGTTGAGAGTTTTAAGAGCTGAATTTGAAGAGTAACTCTTCAGTCCCGGCTCGTAGTTAATAATTAAAAAACGAGTATGACGATAAGACTGAACAAAGTAACAAGAAATTTGAATGTAGGAATAACGACGGTAGTTGAATTCTTGCAGAAGAAGGGCTATACCATTGAGGCTAGTCCTAATGCGAAAATTACCGAAGAACAATATGCTGTACTTGTGAAAGAGTTCAGCACAGATAAAAATTTTAAAAATAGAGTCTGAAAAAATTTAGTCAGGAAAGACAGAACAAGGACTGCAACAAAGCTTCTATCTCTATCGAAGGTTTTGAATCTAAGAAAGAGAAAGAAGAGGTGGTGAAAACTGTTATTCCTGAAGAGGCACGCCCCAAACTGAAGCAAGTGGGTAGGTGGAAAAGGTGGTTGAGAGGAAGGAAACTCCCCCAACCCGAGAAGGAAACGCCGAAGCCTGTGGTGGTAGAGGAAAAGAAACCGGAACCTGCTCCTCAACCTGCTCCTGCTCCAGTTCTGGAAGAGAAGAAAGAGCCTAAAATTGAAAAGACGGAAGAAAAGACACCCCAGGTGAAAGAGATGGAAAAAGAAACACCCGAAGCAGCACCCGTTCAGAAAAAAAGAAGAAGACGATGTATTTAAAATTCGTCCCACTGAATTTAAATCGAAAAATTAATGTAGTAGGTCAGATTGATCTGGCTGCATTGAATCAGTCTACCCTGTCCGAAAAAGAAATCGAAGGAAGAAAAACGAAAGAGAGAGAAGAGAAAGATAAGCAGCGTCAGGAACAGCGTAAACTGATGAAGGATGCTATTATCAAAGAAATCCGTAAGGGAGACGATAAGATTTCTAAAAACTCGGTTAACGATGATGCCGCAAAGAAGAAAACGCAATAGAATAAATAAGGAACGTGTGGATATAAATGCTGCCGGTACAACAAATCTGGAGGAGCATCTAATAATAACCAACGTAACGATAACGCTAACAGACCGAATAGGGAACAATAACTCCAAACCTAATGGCAATAACAATCAGGGTGGAGGCAAAAATTTAATAAAGACCGTTTCAAGAAACCTGTTGTAAAAGCGGAAGTTAGTGATGAAGATGTGGCAAAGCAGGTTAAGGAAACATTGGCACGTCTGACTAACAAGACTAAGAACAAGGCTGCCAAGTATCGTAAGGAGAAACGTGAAAATGTTCAGAACCGCCTGATGGAACAGGAGGAGATGGAACAGGAAGATAGCAAAATATTGAAACTGACCTGAGTTCGTTACTGCGAACGAATTGGCAAGTATGATGGATATTCCTGTTACTCAGGTTATCGCTACTTTGTATGAGTATCGGTATCATGGTCTCTATCAATCAGCGTCTGGATGCCGAGACAATCAACCTGGTAGCGGAAGAATTCGGATACAAGACAGAATATGTAAGTGCTGCAGGTGGTATCACCCAGCATATCGGTGCTTACAATGTGAAATTGGAAGACGGACGTCATATTACATTCTTGATACTCCGGGTCATGAAGCGTTTACCGCTATGCGTGCCCGTGGTGCCAAGGTAACGGATATCGCTATTATTATTGTAGCTGCCGATGATAATGTGATGCCGCAGACCAAAGAGGCGATTAATCATGCTATGGCTGCCGGTGTACCTATCGTATTTGCTATTAATAAGGTGGATAAGCCGCATGCCAACCCTGAAAAGATCAAGGAAGAACTGGCTGCCATGAACTTCCTGGTGGAAGAGTGGGTGGTAAGTATCAGTCGCAAGATATTTCGGCAAAGAAAGGTACAGGTGTACACGATTTGTTGGAAAAAGTATTGCTGGAAGCTGAAATGTTGGATTTGAAGGCTAATCCCGACCGCAAGGCAACCGGTTCTATCATTGAATCGTCGTTGGACAAGGGACGCGGTTATGTGGCTACTATGTTGGTGGCAAACGGTACGCTGAAAATGGGCGATATAGTCTTGGCTGGTACTAGTTATGGTAAGGTGAAAGCCATGTTTAATGAACGTAACCAGCGCATCAAGGAGGCCGGTCCTTCCGAACCGGTATTGATTCTGGGACTGAACGGTGCTCCTGCGGCAGGTGATACTTTCCATGTGATTGATACGGAACAAGAGGCTCGTGACATTGCCAACAAGCGTGAACAGTTGCAGCGTGAGCAGGGCTTGCGTACTGTGAAAGAAACTGCTGACATTGGATGAAGTGGGCCGTCGTTTGGCTTTGGGTGATTTCCATGAGCTGAATGTGATTGTTAAAGGTGACGTGGACGGTTCTGTCGAAGCGATGGAAGGTATGCTGGCACCTACTTTGAAGGAACAGATTACTGCAACCATCGAAGTGCGTGAAGTCTTCAATATTACCAAGGTCGGTTTGGTTGCCGGTGCTATGGTGAAGACAGGTAAGGTGAAACGTTCTGATAAGGCACGCTTGATTCGTGATGGTATTGTAGTCTTTACCGGTGCTATCAATGCTTTGAAGCGTTTCAAGGATGATGTGAAAGAAGTAGGTACTAACTTTGAATGTGGTATCAGTCTGACAAACTGTAACGATATCAAGGTCGGTGATATTATTGAAGCTTACGAAGAAGTAGAGGTTAAACAGACTTTGTAATACACTGAAGTCTGAGAATATAGATGGTAATGTCATCCTGAGCATAGCGAAGGATCTGGCACCTCGCCCAGCGCGTGGGCTGGCAGATTCTTCGCTTTGTTCAGAATGGCATTACTGCTTTTTGTAATAACGATAAAGATGGCGACAATAGATATTATTATATTGGCTATGATTGGTGTGGGTGTCATTATGGGATTAATAAAAGGATTTGTGAAGCAGATGGCGTCTATTGTAGGGTTGATAGCCGGATTGCTGATGGCTCGTGCCTTGTTTGGCATTGTTGCCGAAAGGTTGGCGCCGGTTCTAGGTACTTCGACGACTGTAGCACAGGTCTTGGCTTTTATATTGATCTGGATAGCTGTACCTTTAGGTTTTGCGTTCGTCGCCTCTTTGTTGACAAAAGCATTGGATGCTGTGCACCTGGGATGGCTGAACCGTTGGTTAGGCAGCGGATTGGGAGCATTGAAGTATATGATACTGATAGGGTTAGCTATTCATGTGATAGAATATATAGATCCGAACAATGAGATGATCAGTGCAACAAAAAAGAAGGAATCAGTGTTATATTATTCTATGAGGGACTTGTCCGGTATCTTTTTTCCGGTATTTAAGAATGTAACAGAACAATTAATAGAAATATAAGATAGATATGCAAGAAGAACCCAATAAATATGTGAAAGAACTGACGCAGGAGAAGTACAAATATGGCTTCACCACAGAAGTTCACACAGATATTATAGAAAGGGGATTGAATGAGGATGTTATCCGCTTGATTTCTGCAAAGAAGAACGAGCCGGAGTGGTTGCTGGAGTTTCGCCTGAAAGCATACCGCTACTGGTTGACCATGGAGATGCCTGCATGGGCACACCTCACTATCCCTGAAATAGATTATCAGGCTATATCCTATTATGCGGACCCTACAAAGAAAAAAGAAGGACCGAAAAGTATGGATGAGGTAGATCCTGAGTTGATTAAAACTTTCAATAAATTAGGTATTCCTTTGGAGGAGCAAATGGCGTTGAGCGGTATGGCAGTAGATGCTGTCATGGACTCTGTATCTGTCAAGACTACATTTAAAGAAACCTTTGTTGGAAAAAGGGATTATTTTTTTTTGTTCGTTCAGTGAAGCGGTGCGTGAGCATCCCGATTTGGTGAAGAAATATCTGGGTTCGGTGGTCGGGCCGCGGGATAATTTCTTTGCAGCCTTGAACTCGGCAGTATTCAGTGACGGATCGTTTGTATATATTCCGGAAAGGAGTGCGTTGTCCCATGGAACTCTCCACTTATTTCCGTATCAATGCAGCCAATACCGGTCAGTTTGAGCGTACACTGATTGTTGCGGATGATGATAGTTATGTTTCTTATCTGGAAGGATGTACGGCCCCTATGCGGGATGAGAACCAATTACATGCGGCCATAGTGGAGATTGTGGTGCACGACCGTGCGGAAGTGAAATATTCTACCGTACAGAACTGGTATCCGGAGATGCCGAAGGCAAAGGAGGAGTATATAACTTTGTGACAAAAAACGCGGTCATTGCAAAGGAGTGGATAGCAAATTGCGTTGGACACAGGTGGAAACCGGATCGGCCATTACTTGGAAATATCCCAGTTGTATCCTGAGTGGAGATAATTCTACTGCTGAATTCTATTCGGTGGCAGTAACGAATAACTATCAGCAGGCTGATACGGGGACTAAAATGATTCATTTAGGCAGAAATACCCGTAGTACCATTGTTAGTAAAGGAATCAGTGCCGGAAAAAGAGCCAGAACTCTTATCGTGGTCTGGTACGTGTGGCTCAGAAAGCAGACAATGCCCGTAATTACAGTCAGTGTGACTCTTTGTTGCTAGGGAGCCAGTGTGGTGCTCATACATTCCCCATATATGGATATTCATAACGAGACAGCTGTGTTGGAACATGAGGCGACAACCAGCAAGATCATCTAAGACCAGTAGTTTTATTTCAATCAGCGCGGTAGTCCTACGGAAGAGACGCTATTGGGTTGATTGTCAATGGATATGCAAAAAGAAGTACTGAATAAACTTCCAATGGAGTTTGCGGTGGAGGCACAGAAGCTGCTGGCTATTTCTCTAGAGGGAAGTGTAGGATAAATGAAGAACTAAGAATTTAATAGAATTATGTTAGAGATAAAGACTTACATGCCAGTGTCAATGGCAAAGAAATATTGAAAGGTATTAATCTAAGCATAAAGAAAGGTGAAGTTCATGCTATTATGGGACCCAACGGTTCCGGAAAGAGTACCCTTTCGTCTGTGTTGGTAGGCAATCCGGCTTTTGAGGTAACGAAAGGTTCGGTGACTTTTGAAGGAAAAGATTTGTTGGCTTTGAGTCCTGAGGATCGCAGTCATGAAGGTCTGTTTTTGTCTTTCCAATATCCGGTGGAGATTCCCGGAGTCAGTATGGTGAACTTTATGCGTGCGGCGGTAAACGAGCAGCGTAAATATAAAGGCCTCCCTGCATTGACAGAGTGAGTTCTTGAAGCTGATGCGCGAGAAGCGGGCTGTGGTGGAATTGGATAATAAATTGGCAAACCGTTCGGTAAACGAGGGATTCAGCGGTGGTGAGAAGAAGCGCAATGAGATCTTCCAGATGGCTATGCTGGAACCTAAGTTGAGCATTCTGGATGAAACGGATTCCGGTCTTGATATTGATGCGTTGCGTATTGTAGCCGAGGGTGTGAACAAACTGAAGACTCCCCGAAACAAGTTGTATCGTCATTACGCACTATCAACGGTTGCTGGATTATATCAAACCCGATATTGTACATGTATTGTATAAAGGACGTATTGTGAAGACTGCGGGTCCCGAATTGGCTTTGGAACTGGAAGAGCGTGGTTACGACTGGATAAAAGCCGAGTTGGGAGAATAATAATTTGATGCCTAAAGAAGAAAGTGATTATGAGAGCAGAACAACAATATATTGATCTCTTTTCTCAATGTGAGGCGATGATTTGCCGGCATAGTGCCGAGGTGCTGAACGCTCCCCGTGCGCAAGCTTTCGCAGATTTCGAAAAATTAGGTTTCCCTACCCGCAAACAGGAGAAGTATAAATATACGGATGTGAGCAAGTTGTTCGAGCCGGATTATGGTTTGAATTTGAACAGACTCGACATTCCGGTGAATCCGTATGAAGTGTTCAAGTGCGATGTACCTAATATGAGTACCGCTCTTTTATTTTGTAGTAAACGATGCTTTTTATCGTAAGGCTTTGCCGAAGGCACAATTGCCGGAAGGAGTGTTGCTTGGCAGCTTGAAAGAGCTGTCTGAACAATATCCGGCTTTGGTCAAGCAGTATTATGGCAAGTTGGCAGATACTTCCAAGGATGGTGTGACCGCCTTCAATACTACTTTTGCCCAGGATGGCTTTATGCTGTATGTGCCGAAAGGCGTGGTGGTGGACAAACCCATTCAACTGGTGAACATATTGCGTGCTGATGTTAATTTTATGGTGAACCGCCGTGTGCTGGTTGTGCTGGAAGAAGGTGCGCAGGCTCGTCTGTTGATTTGTGATCATGCCATGGATAATGTAAATTTCCTTTCTACTCAGGTTATTGAGGTCTTTGCAAAAGAAAATGCTACTTTCGATCTTTATGAACTGGAAGAAACCCATACCAGCACAGTGCGTTTCAGTAACCTCTATGTGAACCAGGAGGCAGACAGTAATGTGCTTTTGAATGGTATGACTTTGCATAACGGTACTACGCGTAATACAACTGAAGTAACTTTGGCCGGACGTGGAGCTGAGATCAATTTGTGTGGTATGGTCATTGCCGATAAGAATGAACAGGTGGACAATCATACTTTCATTGACCACAAGGTTGCTGATTGCACTAGTAATGAGCTGTTTAAATATGTATTGGATGATCAGGCGACAGGTGCGTTTGCCGGAAAAGTATTGGTACGTGAAGGAGCACAACATACTAATTCCCAACAAACCAACCGCAACCTCTGTGCTACTCGTGATGCTCATATGTACACTCAGCCGCAACTGGAAATTTATGCGGATGACGTAAAGTGCTCTCACGGAGCTACTGTCGGTCAGCTGGATGAAAATGCGTTGTTCTATATGCAACAGCGTGGTATCAGTCTGAAGGAAGCACGTTTATTGCTTATGTTTGCTTTTGTCAATGAAGTAATAGATACGATCCGTCTGGATGCATTGAAAGACCGTTTGCATCTGTTGGTGGAAAAACGTTTCCGTGGTGAGTTGAATAAATGTCAGGGATGTGCGATATGTAAATAAGACGCCATGTACGATATACAAAAAATAAGAGAAGATTTTCCGATATTAGATCGGGAGGTGTATGGAAAGCCGCTTATTTATCTGGATAATGGGGCTACCACTCAGAAACCGCGCCAAGTGGTTGAAGCCATAACCGATGAATATTATTCGGTCAATGCCAATGTGCATCGTGGTGTGCATTTCCTGTCTCAGCAGGCTACCGAGTTGCATGAAGCTTCTCGTGAGACTGTACGTCGTTTTATCAATGCACGCAGTAGCAATGAAATCGTGTTTACACGGGGCACGACGGAGAGTATCAACCTGTTGGCTTCTTCTTTTGCCGACAGTCAGATGAAGGAAGGCGATGAAGTGATTGTTTCTGTCATGGAGCATCACAGCAATATTGTACCTTGGCAGTTACAGGCTGCGCGTAAAGGAATCGTGCTGAAAGTGATTCCCATGAATGACAGGGGAGAACTGTTGTTGGATGAATATGAGAAACTCTTTTCGGAACGGACCAAGCTGGTGAGTTTCGCTCATGTAAGTAATGTGTTGGGCACTGTCAATCCGGCGAAAGAGATGATTGCGACTGCCCATGCACACGGTGTTCCCGTTTTGATTGACGGGGCGCAGAGTGTTCCTCACATGAAAGTGGATGTCCAGGATTTGGATGCCGACTTTTTTGCTTTCAGCGGACATAAGATATATGGTCCTACCGGTGTGGGGGTGCTTTATGGAAAGGAAGAGTGGCTGGATAAGCTTCCACCTTACCAGGGGGGAGGCGAGATGATACAAAGTGTCAGCTTCGAGAAAACGACTTTTAATGAATTGCCGTTTAAGTTTGAAGCGGGAACTCCCGATTATATCGGTACTACCGCCTTGGCAAAAGCGTTGGATTATGTATCTGCCATTGGTATGGAGAACATTGCCGCCCATGAGCATGAACTGACCCTATATGCCATGCAGCGTCTGAAAGAAATAAACGGGATGCGTATCTTCGGAGAGGCTGAGCATAAGAGCAGTGTCATTTCTTTCTTGGTAGGAAATATTCATCATTTGGATATGGGTACGTTGCTTGACCGTCTGGGCATTGCCGTACGTACCGGGCATCATTGTGCTCAGCCTTTGATGATTCGTATGGGGATTGAAGGAACTGTGCGTGCTTCTTTCGGTTTGTATAATACCAAGGAGGAGATAGATATGCTGGCTGCCGGCATTGAGCGCGTCAGCAGGATGTTTTGATTTCTCCAAACGAAATAAGTCGCCTGCCATTGATAAACATTATATTAATGGCAGGCTTTTTTTGTATAACAAGAATCAGCGGAACTTCCCACAAGATTGGGAGAAACTTCTCACAAGATTTGCCGCATCTTGTAACAAGATATCAGGCATCCCGGTTTCTTGCGTCTTTTTATGTTCTTTTCTGTGGGCATATTCCTCTTCCGGTAGAAAATATGCCCCTCCCGAAGAATTGCCCCAAAAATCCTTCAGAAGTTTCAGCCTCTCCGCAAACTGCCTGTTCATGGGCTTTCCGGCTGAAGGATTGGCTTTTAAAATTCTTCAGCCGGGTATTTATTCTTTCAGCCGGCATATACGTTTTTTCAGCTATGGCTGTGTACTTTCCGGCATCTTCGGAGTTTTCCCCATGTACCTGCGTGCTTTTCACCTTTCGGCCATTGGGTACGCTGAAGAATTTTTTTTCAGTCTGAAAGATTTCGAGGTATCAATTCTTCAGCCGGAATGCCGATGAACAAAGCGTTTGCGGAGAGGCTGAAACTTCTGAAGGAAAAATAAGTGTTTTGCTATGTGTATATAAAGAAACAGGAGAAACAACAGGACGTATTAATAAAAGCTCTTGATGTTTTTTTAATATGTCCTGTTGTTTTTAAAAAAGGGGCAGATGTTTTGAAGTTTCCTGTTGTGAAGTGTGAACACATACGGATGTATAGGCTGAAGGATATATCATGTTGCAGCTGGAAGATATATAATCTTACACCTGTAACATTCTACTCATTCATTGGAGAATTTTTATCACTTCTGAAAAGAGTGTATTGGGGGTAACAGGTAATACGATATAAAAGCAGGGGGCCGCATTCATCACGAGTGCAGCCCTCCTTGGTATTGTATTATTTATATTAAGGTAAAAAGAGAGAGTTTATTTGCCGTAATCATCGTATAACATCAGCAAATGTGATGAACTCCAACTGAAATGGGGAGCTTTTAACAATTCACCGGTGTGTGTGCCATAGTTTTCATGTATCGGTGCGCCTTCTTTCAAGCCTTGCAGACGGTCGAATACCTGGAGGGTGTATTCATCCGCCATCTTGTTATATCCATAATTGCGCAGGCCGCGGATAGCGAAGTAAGTCTGGTCCAACCAGATAGGACCGCGCCAGTAGCCGCGCGGATTGTACTTCGGATGGTCTGCTGCCACTGTGGGGAAGGGAATGTATGTAGAAAACTTGGCTGTATCGGTCAGCAGGGGCAGCATGGCTTTTACCTGATCGGCCGTGGCAACTTTTGTCCATAAGGGGGTGTATGCTTCGCATCCCGGTTCCTGTATGAAGCTTCCGTCTTTTAAGCGGCGATCGAAGAAGAAACCTTTTTCTTTGTCGAAGAAATAATCGGCTACCTGGCTGCTGTAATCCGGACCATCGAAAGTTACTCCCAAAATACCGGCGAACTTTTTCAATAACTTGCATTCCAAAGCCAGATAGGCATTCAGGTCAACACTTTCCTGATCCATGCTCCATGCATCCTCCGCACCGTCATTTTTCAGCATCTTGGCATCATCGAAACGGATGGCGTTATCCATGCCGCTTTCCCATGCTGCCGCTTCCAGTGTACCATCGGTGGAACCGTATTCACACATACCGTTGCGGTTATGGTCACGCTTGTTGTACCACCATTTGTAATAGGCCATCAATTGCGGATACATTTCGCTGATGAATGCCGTATCATTGGTATGGGTGAATATTTCGTCTACAGCCCAGGATACGAGAGGAGGTTTGCTGTCGCGTGCATTGTTTTCGGCAGGATCGGTGTAGATGCAGTCTATAATCATGCCGTCCGGTTGCTGGTAGTCAAACATGGCGCGGATGTTGTCTTTGGCAAGTTCAGGATTGAATTTTGCCAGGGCGGCAGAGAAACGCCAGGTGTCCCAAGCCCAGAATCCTACGAAGTAGTATGCGGCATGACTCGGAACAATTCCTTCGTGGAGCAATCCGCCACGGTGGGTACGCCAGTTGCTGATAAGTGTAACAACTGCTTTCACGGCGATACGGTCATACTCAGGTTTCATATCTTTGCGCAGAATCTTGGTGAGATAACCTTCCCAGCGTTCTTTGTTGGCTTTGAGCCCTTCCTGCGGATTGCTTAGAGCCAATTGCGCTTTCTGTAATCCGGCAGAAAGTTCTTTTTCTCCGGTATAGAAAGAAATGGCTACGTAGGTGTCGTGTTCGCTGCCATTGATTTTTGCCTGGTAATTATTGTCAGTGCCCTTTACGCTAACATCCGGGGTAAAAGTTAATGCTACAATCTCACCGGAGGGATGACGGGCGATGACGGTATTCTGGTCTGTTTGGACTTGTATCTCTTTTCCCCATTGGCTGGCAGTTAAGGAGAGTTCCTTTCCTGCATCGGAGTGAATGCGGAGCAATGCGGTAGAAGCATCTAAAAAATTCAAGCGTTGAATGATTTTACCTTCCTCTGAACTTGCCGAAAGATATAACTCTCCCGGGAAATAACAAGTGGAATCCGGAGTAAATATAACATTCGCCTGATCGGCATATCTTACCGTGACAGCAGATTGCGCCATCCATTGGCGTCGGTTCATATCCAGACTGAACGGACCGCAGAAACCGTTCACCCAGTGATCTTTCTGCGGAAGGGTAAATCCCATCCAGGAACCGGCGTCTGTAAACCATCCCCCGCAACGTGTCAGTGTATCGGGGGTATAGGTTATATCCAGTATGTTATTGAATTCATATCTTTTGCCTGTGGGGATGTTCTCACCGGCAGGTGTGCAGGCCGTTGTGAGACCTGCGACTACTGCTGTGAGAAGAATGATTTTGGTAAATTTATATTTCATGTCATTTCGTTATTATTTTAAAACCATTTCTTATGCGCTTTTTCAGCGGCATCGTCTTGATTGCTCAAAGGTTGCATGGTAAAGCTGTATTGCCATTCGTGCGGAGTGATGGTATATTCCGGATGTACTTGCGCTCCCCAGGTATTATCTCCACCTACCCCCATATGACGGTGGTCGATGTTTAACCATATCATGTCTTTCTTCATAATACTTCCACCATGACGGCGTTCGGTATTGAATGCCACATAGTCAATATCCTCCAACGGGAAATTCCATGCGCTGACATTCAGCGGTTCCTCACCTGTGATTAACAGGCCTTCCCCTGCTTTATTACGCAATGCAACCCATCGTACATCGGTTTTGTTGCCGGTTTCCTGTGCACGGACATACGGATGGAATTGTTCCCATACTGTAGCGGTATAGAGCCCGATAGGATAACCCGTCTTGCGGTCTGCATAGTTTTCTTGTGGTCCGCGGCCCAACCAGGTCATCACATCGTATTCTGCCGGAAGAATCATACGCATACCCAGGCGTGGTATTTCAGGAAGGGATTTGTTGCCGGGTACAAAGTGCATACTTACTTTGACTGCTCCATTGGGTCGTACTTGATAGACGGTCTGCAAAGTTGATTCTTGTGCTTCCAGTTTATAATTTACAGTAACGGTTGCCAGTTGTTTGTTTGAATCTTCTTTCAGGTCGATACTTTGTAACTTGGCGTTCTTGCCTGCAAATTTCCAGATGCCGCAACGTTCCAGGTGGTTGTTGGCAACATCATTGTCGGTTAACGCACGCCAGAAATTGGGTTGCAATCCTTCTTTTATCAGATTCTTCCCGTTATATAAGAGTTCTGTCATTTCACCATCAGCAGTAGAGAATGCGATACGGAAGTTCTCTCCTGTCAAGGTAATGGCATCCGGAGTACGTTCGGTATTTACAGTTTTGTCTACTAGTTCCCGGGCAGTCCATGTAGCATTCAGCAGCCGTTCTCCTTCCGGATTCAGTTGCCATTGCTCCATGGCTACCTGATGTCCCTTCGGAACTAATGGGGCTTCCTTTTTGGTAAATGCTTCCAATTTCAGGAAGTATTCTTTTCCATCGTTAGGAATCAAGTTCATCGGGATAGTGATGAAGGTAGAAGAACGGGCGGCCATAACCGGGAAATCCATTTCACCGCTTTGTACAGCTTTTCCGTCTGTTTCTACAGTCCAGTGTAGTTTGTAATCCTCCAAACCGATAAAATCATGCCAGTTAGTCACTTTAATTTGCTTGGTGGTAAAGGCAACCGGCTCAAAATGAATATATTGATATACTTTTTTCACTTCCCAGATGTGCGGATGAAGTGAACGGTCGGCAGCTACCAGTCCGTTGGCACAGAAGTTGGAGTCATTAGGAACACCCACGAAGCCCATATCGCCTCCGTAAGCCCAAATCTTGTTTCCGTTCTTGTCTTTGATATCAAAAGTAGCGTCTACCCAGTCCCATATGAAACCACCTTGCAACTGGTCATATTTATAAATCAAATCCCAATAGTCTTGCAGGTTACCTACACTGTTACCCATGGCGTGGGCATATTCACATAGAATCATCGGGCGTGCGTCGCGTTGGTTTACATGACGGCGGAGCGCCCAGACACGTGCATACATCGGACAATAAATGTCAGATTTGGCATCATAACCACCTCCTTCATATTGTACAGGGCGGGTAGGGTCAAACTTCTTGGTCCAGTCATATAACGTTTCAAAGTGTTTTCCGTAGCCGGACTCATTTCCCATTGACCAAGTGACAATGGCAGTGATATTGCGGTCCCTCAGCACCATGCGGCTCATGCGTTGCATAAACGGTACTTCCCAATCGGGATTATTAGCCAGTGTGCCATCTTTATGCGCCTGCATACCATGGCTTTCAATGTTTGCTTCATCTACCAGATACAAACCGTATTCGTTACACAATGCATACCATTCATAGCGGTTGGGGTAATGGCAAGTGCGTACAGCATTCAGGTTGAATTGTTTCATCAACTGAATGTCTTTTATCATGCTCTCTACGGTGATGGTACGACCATGATGCGGATCGTGTTCATGGCGGTTTACTCCTTTAAACAATACGGCTACCCCATTTATCAGTTGCATGCCGTTACGCATTTCCACAGAACGGAAACCGAAAGGCTGTGTGAATGATTCCAAGGCTTTTCCTTGAGCATCGTAGGTGCTGACTACCAATGTATAAAGATTGGGTGTTTCGGCATTCCAAGGCAATATGGCCGGGAACAAGTGTTTCTGAGCGAATAAAGTATCTGTAGCAGAAGTTATTTCCTTTTTATGCTGGTAAATTACATTGCCTTTGTCCATAACCTTCACTTCCACGATTCCTCCCAGATGAGGCTTGTGGAGTGTGATATCCAGATTAAAATCTCCGTCTTTATAACCATTTGTCAGTCCGGCTACCAGTTTGAAGTCTTGTACACGGCTTTGAGGACGGGCATAGAGATATACATCGCGTTCAATACCGCTATATTTCCAGTAATCCTGATCCTCCAGGTAGGAACCGTCACTATAACGGAAAACTTTAACGGCCAGTTTGTTCTTTCCGGCTTTTAAGAACGGAGTAATATTGAAATGAGCCGGAAGACGGCTGTCTTCACTGTATCCTGCCAATTTACCGTTTACCCAGCAATAAAAAGCGGACTCAACTCCTTCAAAATCAAGGAAGATATCCATTCCTTTCCAATGGGCCGGTACGGTAAATTCACGTACGTATGCTCCTACCGGATTGTAATCGGTTGGAACATGAGGCGGATTTGGGGGAAGGGGTAAGCTACGTCAGTATAGATGGGGGAGTCAAATCCTTGCAGTTCCCAGCTTCCCGGAACCTGTATGTCTTTCCAGCGTTTGGTGTTATACCCCATTTTATAAAAATCTGTCGGGCATTCCTCATTGTTTTTAGAGAATAAGAACTTCCAGGTTCCGTCTAGTGAAATGCGGCGTTCTGTAGCAGGGTTTACTGCAAAACGCTGGGCGGCAGGTAAAGCCTGTTGTTTCAGTGCATTGGCCTCATTCGTATAAGGAATGAAATGGGCATGGGCAGGTTCACGGTTTATTTCATTTATTTGTGGATTCTGCCAGGGCACATTTTCACCCCAGGCGGAAGCACAAACAAACAACAGTGTAAGAACAGTATGAAGAGAGTGTTTCATGGTTATTGTTATTTTAAATAGAACAGAAAAGAGTCACAAGAAAAGGTACGCTGAAGTCTACTACAAAGCCGTGAAATATAGAAACTACTACGAAACTTTGACCGGAATAGCGGGTGATGATGGGTAATGTTGTATCCATCGTAGTGGCTCCTCCGGCAGAAATAGGGGCTAGATTGCCAAACCAGCGTACTAGCAACGGGGCAAAAAGCAAAGTGATAATCTCACGTGTGATATTGGATAATAATGCAATGGTTCCCAACTCCGGACCTTTATATTCTGTAATAAAGATACTGGATAGAGAGTAATAGCCGAAACCGGCACCTACTGCCATACAGTCTGTTACTGAGCGGTGCGAGAGAAACAGACTGACCACTGCGCATCCTGCCAGTGTTCCCAATATGGTCATGACCGGTAGAAAGATCAGGCGGGTTTAATGAACGGAAATTACGTAAAGTCTGCGGATCATTACCTACACTGACTCCTACACTGAACATTAACGCACACAAGGCGTAGAAACTTAGCTTACTTTGTGTAAAGTCGTATGGAATAAGGTGATATACCCCACAAAGAGCTCCCAGTACAAAGAATCCGACGATAATCAAACTTCCTTTCATACTTGTCCCTCCTTATTTCTTTTGTAAAGTACATACCATAAAGCCCATGCTGCTGTAACACTGCCCAGCACTGCTGCCAAGGTGATGACAATGGCTTCCAACCCTATAGTGTGCAGACCATTGATAATTTTCTGATTGCCGCCTACATCTATACCCAATAAAAAGAGTAGCAACCAAATAAGAACGGTGATGACTTTGTGTATTCCTGAAAGCTTCTGCTTGCGAAGCAGGAAGCCGAGGAGCATCCCCGTGAGCATTAATCCAATAATTGTAAACATATCTATGTCGTTTTATTTATAGGCAAAGATACTTCATTTTTAGATTACAAGGCGGTATCACTGTAGCGAAAAACCGCCTTGTTGCCTAATTATATCTAACCAAAAAGAAAATACTTATTTTAAGGCATCATTAGCATTCAGCTCTGTAAGAGGAGTGGGGTAGAATGAATTTTTGTCTTCATTGAAGCCTGTTCTTCCGGCAGCTTGCAGGGCTGAGGACAGTTTGCCCCAACGGCGGAGATCATACCAACGATAGTTCTCAAGAGGGAATTCAATCATGCGCTCGTGTTCAATTTGCGCGCGGACTGCTTCTTGAGAAGTACCTGTCATGGGTGGCATATCCCCGTGAACGCTTCTTACTTCATTGATTAAAGGAATAGCTTGTTCGGGATGTCCCTGTTCATTCAATGCTTCGGCTTTCATTAACAGTACGTTGGCATAACGCATCAAAGGAACATTGATTGCAGAATAGTTTTGGTTTAAACCTTCATAGGTCGAGGGCATGAATTTACGGAAGGCTACGCGTTCTTTGTTGTCGAACCAGTCATTATAGTCGTAGCCATAGACACGTCCGTTACCATCGTTATAATAGTCACAATTAAAAAATAATGTTGCATACATACGCGAGTCATAACGTCCTGTAGTAGCCGTTTCCCCTTCTTTTTTGAATTCACTAATCAATGTTTGACTGGGAAGAATCTCATCCCATCCCCCAAGTTCGGAAACACCGATCCATCGATGGAACTGAGTACGATAAGTAGCTCCGTTTGCAGAACTCATAGAGAATTGAATTTCAAAAATCGATTCTTTACTGTTCTTATTATCCCCGCTGAACATAGTGCTGAAATTATTAACCAGTTCATATCCTTTTACTTGGTTGAATGCTTCTATAGCACTGGCCAGATAAGAGTCTTTGTTGGTTGCCTCTTCATAGGCGCGTGTCAGATAGGCGAAACCAAGATATGCATAAAGCAGAACCGCTTGTGGCACGGCCTACATTATCAGCGTCACGTGTTGCAGGCAGACTGGTTGCACGTTTCAAGTCTTCAATGATGAAATTCCATGCATCCTCACGGGAAGAAAGGGGCTTGCTTAATTCAGCCGGGTCAGTGATATATTTATCACGAACTATGATTTCTTTCCAGTTCAATAAAAGTTGCATGTGGTAATAAGCGCGGATAAAGTAGCCTTCATTGACCAATTGTTCGCGTGTTGCTGCATCTATATTCTCATCGGGTATTTCTGCGGTTTTTTCAATTACCTGATTAGCAAAACTGATGCCTTTATAGTAGCATTGCCAGTAATAACTGAACTGAGAGTTACCATTGGTGTAGGTATAGTTGCCTAATTCCACCCAGTTCGGGTAATTCAGAGCATCGCTTCCTAATTGGATAATATCTTCACGATAGGCTTCTACCGGCCATTTGATTTCCGGGAAAGACCACATGTCACCCGAATAAGTCATCAGGTAAAGTTGGGAGTATGCGGCGGCAAGTCCGGCTTCAGCATCAGACTGGTTACGCCAAAAACTGCTTGATGTCAACTGGTCAGGAGATTCTACCGTGAGATAATCGTCACAAGCGCTAAATAAACTTGCAATGCAGATACTTGCTATGTATAATAGTTTCTTCATTTTCTTATTACTTTAAAGGATTAGAATGTAAGTTGAGCTCCAACGGTGAATGAACGGGTAAACGGATAAATCAATTTATCAACACCGGTATTCAACACACTGGCACGAGAGAATTCAGGATCTATACCATCATAGCCTGTGATAGTGAACAAGTTTTCACCACTTACATAGAAACGCAGTTTCTCAATATAGAATTTCTGCATGAGTGATTTGGGTAAAGTATAACCTAACTGTGCCTGACGCAGACGGACAAAATCACCGTTTTCAAGGAATCTGTCTGATTCTTTCATGTTGCCGTTCGGATCTTGATATACCGCGCGGGGAACATCCGTATTTCTATTGTCAGGAGTCCATGCATTCAATGTAGACTTCAGCATATTTGATTTAGAATTCATTCCTTCATAGAAATATTTGTTTCCGTTATACAATTTGAAGTTCCATGCGCTGCCAAGTACGATTGAAAGATCAAATCCTTTATAGCCGAATGACAAGTTTAAGTTCGCTTCCAATGTCGGGATACCTGAGCCACAGTATTCTTTGTCACCGGCGTCTATGCTTCCATTACCATCTAAATCTTTAAAACGGATATCACCCGGTTGGGCATTAGGCTGTAATAATTGTCCATCCTTGTTTACATGGGCATTTACTTCATCCATACTTTGGAAGATACCGTCTGTTCTATAAAGATAGAATGCACCGATAGGTTTGCCCACTCTGGTTTCTGTCGGGAAATGCTCCGTTCCATATTTCAATCCTTCACCCTGAAGAACTTGGTCTGCATCTGACAATTCAACCACTTTATTTTTGGTGGTGCTCATATTGAAACCGATATTGTAATCAAAGTCTTTTATAGCATCTCCCCAGTTTAATTCAAGTTCGAAACCGGTATTGCGTATCTTTCCGACATTCAGGGTTGGGTTAGTCATACCTGCTGAAGGAGGTAGAACTTTTGTTATCAACAGATCTTCTGTTTGGTTATAGTAGTAGTTTAATGTACCGGTTAATTTGCTGTTAAAGAAGCCGAAATCGAAACCAATATTTTTGGTATCCGTTGTTTCCCATTTCAAAGAACGGTTTTCCAATCCGCGAGCGATGCTTCCTGCCCATGCGTTATCACCGTTGCCTTTCACGTATCCTTGATACATTTCATTGTATGTACTAATCAGCGCAAGGAAGTCATAATATCCCAAAGCATTTTCATTACCTAAACGTCCCCAACTGACACGGAACTTCAAATTATTCAATGCAATGTCTTTCGGGAAGAATTCTTCCTGACTGATTCTCCAGCCTAATGCCACTGATGGGAAGCAACCCCAACGGTTGTCTTTACCAAACTTGGATGAACCGTCATAACGTACAGTTGCCTGTACCAGGTAGCGGTCATTATAATTATAGTTCAGTCGGCCGAAGAAAGAGGCGCGGTTATATTTCCATTTTGTTCCGCTACCATCAAATGTGCCACCTGCTCCTGCACCTACAGTTGAGAAAGATGGATCAAGAAATCCGCCCGGAATTTCACTGGTTATCAATTTTCCGTCTTCTACTTTATAAACAGTGGTTTTACCTTCTACCCCAACAGAATTCCATGTATATTTGCGGGCAGTCATGGAAGTACCTGCCATTGCATTGACGTTGTGTTTTCCAAATGTCTTATTAAAACTTAATACATTTTCCCATACATGTTCCTCCCAGTATCCTGTGGTTTCGCTATGATAAGGATAGTCACGTTTGGCTTTTGGGTCGGCAACATAGGCCGGAGTATGATAAGTCTGACGTTGGTGCTCACCTCTGTATGCATAGCTTGTCTTGAAATTCAGCCATGGGGTGAAGTTCATGGTCAAGGCAACATTGGCTGTGGTATGATATTTTTTGTCGGTAGATTTTTCATAATGCTGGTCAGCCATAACATTACGGTTACTGGGCAGATCGTCAAAGTCACTTAAGCCGAAGCCATACTCTCTTGTATCATCATAGATAGGAACAAGCGGAGAAATCATGTACATTTCTTTAATGGAATATTCGGGTTGTTTGCTATCCGTAAATTTGAAAGCGATGTTAGCATCAATATCAAATATATATTTGCTCATGTGGAGTTTCAAACGTGCATTATCTTGACGGTAATTGTTACCTAAGAAAATACCTTTTTCGTCAGCATGGTTATATGAAAGTGAATATTGAGCATTTTCAGAACCGCCACGGATGCTGAACATATAGTTTTGTGAAACACCACCTCTTAGCATGGCATCCTGCCAGTCTGTATCTATTCCTGTGTTTTTATTTACAAATGCGGGCATAGTAACCTCTGTATCATCTGGATACTGGTTCATGTAGTTCTGATACATTTGTTTATGAACACTTTTGTATTCTTCGGCATTTAGCAGTTCCAGCTTTTTGGCTACGCTTGTAAAGCTTACATAAGTGCTGAAATCAATTTTCATGTCACCCTTTTTACCGTTTTTGGTAGTTACGATAATGACACCATTTGCAGCAACCGAACCATAGATGGCAGCGGCTGCACCATCTTTCAGTACTTCCATTGACTGAATATCTTGCGGATTCACATTTTCAATATCACCGGGAAAACCATCAATGATATAAAGAGGTTGGTTGTCACCAAACGTTTTGACACCACGGATTTTAACCTGCACACCTGCACCGGCATTACCACCAGCCTTCATAATGTTTACACCTGCAATCTTACCTTGCAATGCTTCTGCAGGGTTGGTTGTGGTGCGCTTTACCAAATCGTCTACATCTACTGAGGAAATAGCACCGGTCATATCACTTTTCTTCATGGTACCATAGCCCACTACTACAACTTCATCCAGCATCTCAGTATCTTCTTTCAAAGTCACCCAGGGACTTCTTGTGTTGCATAGCCCACATAAGAAATAATAATAGTGGCTTTGGGGGATACACGCTTAATGCAAAGTTACCGTCAAAGTCTGTGATGACTCCGTTGGTTGTACCTTTCTCTACTACACTGGCACCAGGGGTTCGTTGGCAGCATCGGTAACCAGACCCGGTCAGCTGAATCGTCTGTGCTAATGTACCGAAGGAGTCATAAAAAGCAAAAAGTAGAATCAATAACATGATTCTTTCCTTGAAATAATTCTTTTTACTCATGTGAATAAATTTTAAGGTTAATAATTGTTTTTCACATCCTTTCGTAATAGGTTGTATGTGCAAATTCCTAATTATTATACCCTACAAATGAACTACAATGAATAAAAAAAACTCTTTTTAATCTACAAATATAAATGTAATATATTGATATTATTTTTCTCCCTTGTGTTAAATTGGGATGCCGTTCGGATAGCCGTTGAAGGAACTCCTGGTTCTTTTCTTCGACATTCATCAGCAAGGTGCTGTTCGTTTTATCTCCATTCTGAT
>VOFF01000453.1_pt1 | contig 27184 bp, 47 predicted proteins | sample 5384061 | NCBI WGS metagenome assembly VOFF01 (sample SAMN12384725, study PRJNA508395) | human gut metagenome | isolation source: healthy gut E | host: Homo sapiens
TCGGCGGTCTGCTGTTGCAGAAATGTCCGCCCCCATTCCAGGGCCTCCCGCTTGGTGGGAAAGCCCCGCTTGATCTTCTTTTCTTTTTTCCCCGTCCAGTTCTCATAGTAAAAGGACGCATACCAGGCAAGACGGGGGCCAGCGATGATCCCACCGTCCGATACAACGACAACGACGATTGGCCCACCCACGCTCCCGTGGGGATGTACTTCCAGTACGGCCTTGTGGACGAGTTCATGCGGGAATGGCTATTGCGCCAGCAGGAACTGCACTCCGGGGAAATCACCAGGGAGGAATACCTTGAATGGAAACTCAACTGGCCGGAAACCTGCGATGATAGCAAAAATTTGACTACTACATTCAATGGCGGAAAACAGAATAGTGACAAACAAAACCGCCCTGCTGAATTTGTCATTCAGCAGGGCGGTTTTGCTTGTCACTTGCAATCATTCTCTTAATACCGGGCCGATACAAAGTAGTATCAATCCAGTATCAAGCGGCAAATCGACAGGTCAAAAATCCTGTATTCATGTAGGTTTTCGCCGTTTTGACGGTTATTCCCACTCAATAGTCCCGGCACGGTTTCGGTGTCATATCGTAACAAACTCTATTGACCCCTTCGACCTCTGCCAGGATGCGGTCTGTAATCTTATGTAAGATCGGCCAGTCGATGTCCTCGATGGTCGCAGTCATGGCGTCTATGGTATTGACGGCACGGATGATGACTGGATATTCGAAACTTCTGGCGTTGTTCTTCACCCCTACGGATTTGAAATCTGGAACGATGGTGAAATACTGCCATACCTTCTTGTCCAGTCCGGCCTTTGCAAACTCTTCACGAAGGATCGCATCGGATTCGCGCACAGCTTCCAGCCTGTCCCCTTGTGATCGCGCCCAGGCAGCGAACGCCCAGTCCAGGTCCTGGGAACGGCTGACGGTAAACCATGTCATACGGCAGGCCCAATTCCACGCCGCAGGCTCTCACTTCATCCTTGAACAACTGACGGAGCGGCTCAACCAGTTCAAAAGCCAGGTCTTCCGGAAGACCTCCTACATTGTGATGAGATTTTTACCACCTTTGCTGTCTTGGTCCCGCTCTCTACGATATCAGGATAGATGGTTCCCTGTGCCAGGAAGTCGATACCGGAAAGCTTGCGGGCTTCCTCTTCAAATACGCGGATAAACTCCGCCCCGATAATCTTGCGCTTCTGCTCCGGATCCTCGACGCCCGCCAGTTTTCCGAGAAACCTTTCGCTGGCGTCAACATAGACCAGGTTGGCGTCCATCTGGTTCTTGAACACCTCGATGACGCTCTCTGACTCCCCTTTTCGCATAAGGCCGTGGTTGACGTGAACGCAGACGAGCTGCTTGCCGATGGCTTTTGATCAAAAGCGCCGCTACCACGGAGCTGTCCACACCGCCGGACAGCGCCAGCAAAACCTTGCGGTCACCTACCTGCCCTTTAATCAGCTCAATCTGATCAGCTACGAAATTCTTCATATTCCAGTTGGCTTCCGCCTTGCAGGTGTCGAAGACGAATCCGCGCAGCTGCTCCTCTGTCGGCATCGAGGCCAGCTTCATCTCGCAAAGGGCTGGCGCATGGTCGATGGCCATGACAGAATATCCGGCATCATAAATTTCCGGCAGAACATCGATGTCTTTGCCGTCCACATTGCGATGTTCACCGCCGAACAAAATCACGCCCTTTACGTTAGGCGCTTCTGCAGCTCCTCCTTTGTAATATCGTGAGGGTAAAAATCTCACTATATACGCCGAGAGCACGGATTTCTCTTGCCAGTGCTGTATTCTCACTGCTTCCTAAATCTAATATTACAATCATATCTTGTTTCATAAGCATTTCTCCTCTTGTTTAATCTGTTTCTAGTTTAGCACAAATTGGCTGCCAGCGGAACAAAAATTTGATCGCCCTATATTACGGACATCTTCAAGGTGCCGATGCCTTCTACTTCCATGTCGATTTTGTCACCTGCATGGACAAAAGGCTGCTTGCCCATATATTCCAGCATAGCGCCGCCGCCAATGGTTCCGGAGCCCAGCACATCGCCCGGGTAGATCTTGGTTTCGCGCGAAGAATAGGCGATCAAGTCACAGTAAAGTGTGGTAGATAGACTTCGTGTTGTTTCTCTGATCAGCTCCCCGTTGCGGTACAGCTTTGTCGCCATATCGTATTTTTGATGGATCGTCGGGCAGTGCGTACTTTTTGCAGCTCGTCCATGGTGACGATGACAGGCCCCATGGAATTGGCGTAATCCTTACCCTTTGCCGGTCCCAGCTGCATCTGCATCTCTTCCATCTGAATGTCCCTGGCACTCCAGTCGTTCAGAATCGTCATGCCAAAGATGTAATCCGAGGCCTCATCCTTGGAGATGTTGATGCCCTCTTTTCCGATGACGACTGCAATCTCGAACTCCATATCAAAGCGCTGCGAATGCGGATGCATTTTGATCGGCTCATCGGGGCCAAAAGAAAACGTTGGTGTTAGAAAAGTAGAAAGCCGGCAGTCTGCGCCAGACTGCGAGCATGTTTTTTCATGGTGGCATCGTCAAAACCGGCAGCCTCACCGCTGTTGATGACGTGCTCTTCGAAGCTCATAAAGTCTCTGAACGTCCTCGGTCTTGGAAGCGGCGACAGAAACTTTGCCTCATTGACGCTGCATGTCGGCGTGGCCTGCTCCAGCTTTTCCTCAATAAGGGGTCTGCAATCCTCATATTTCTCGATAAATTCTATCATGTCGTTAGGCAATCTCTCGTCGATTCCCCCGAAAACTGTAGAAATTCCGTCTTTGACCAGCCCCTGCATGGACATTGTCCTGATAACGAATCGTTGCTAATTTCATAGGTATCTCCTCCTTCGCTTCTCTAATCTTTTGCTGTTTACAGTTTAGCACAAATCCTATAAAAGGGGGATAAGAATACACAAATGGTTTATCTTTTTAATTGATAGTATCCATGCTGACAGTCGCTTCCGGCTGCCTCCTTCAGGCACCTGAGAAATTTACTGATCAGCCATTCATCCCGTTTTTCCTCTTTCAGTGAAATGCAAAGTTTGCAATAAGGTTACTTTTTCCTGCAAGCAGGATTACGAAAAATAAATCTTCCGTCAAGATATCCACTCATTGATTTCAAAGGAACCCCCTACCTGTGTGTAACCCAGCTTCTCTGCCGTTTTCCTGAGACTGTCTGAATCCATCGCGGTCAGCAGGAAAGCAATTTTTTATATCCATAGGCATCCCCATCACTGATAGAAGATTTACTGCTTTATGAGAAAGCGCTATAAACAATTTCATGGTGTTAAAACGTTCCACATTTTGTTATAATTAAAGAGAGCACGGAGAACCAAATGAAGGAAATGTCATATGTACGATAATAATATTTGACGCATTAAATGTGGCGTAAATAGCAACAAGGTTATTGTAACATTTAGGTATAAAAATAGGAGGATATATGATGACAAAATTGCAAGAAATCAGCGATTACAGAAGATTTACTGGACCTGCGGAACTACACAAGGCGGTTAATACGCTAAGTGGGATTGTGGCAGGTATCACGACGGATGCTAAGATTAGTGAAGACGAGATACAAGAACTATCAAATTGGTGCTTGCTTCATGAACACTTAATTAACAAGCATCCATTCAATGAACTCATTCCAATGATACGATCTCCTTATGCAGATGGCGTCATAAGCTTGGAAGAATCAAGCGATATTATCTGGCTCTGCAACAACTTTGTTTCTGATGCATCGTACTATGATTTAACAACCTCTTCAATACAATTTTTATTCGGCCTTTTACATGGTATTATGGCCGATGGAGAATTGACAAATGAGGAGATAAAACATCTGCAAACATGGTTGACTGCCAACTCTTTTCTTTCCGGATGCTATCCATTTGACGAAATCGAAAGTCTTGTATCTGCAATTCTTCTGGACGGTGTTATAACCACCGAAGAACGTGAAATGCTTATGGCCTTCATTGGCGAATTTATCGATACGTCTATGTCCTATAATATCAATCAACCTCAACTTGATCAACTCAAGGAGAAATATACCATTTCAGGTGTGTGCATGATATGCCAAGAAATTGATTTCGCTGACAGGGTCTTCTGCTTTACCGGCAAGTCTCTCAATGCTACCAGACAAAAAAATTTCCGAAATCGTAACAAATAACGGTGGTACATATAATGACCGAGTTACAAAAAACACTGATTACCTCATTGTTGGAAATGCCGGAAACCCATGTTGGGCTTACTCCTGTTACGGGCGTAAAATTGAGCAGGCTGTAGATTTGCGTAAAGCTGGAGGTAAAATCAAAATTGTAAATGAGATTGATTTTTTGGGATGTTCTTGAGGATTTATAAACATAGGTGAATCTATAGAGGGAATTATCCCCTATAAAACATGTACAACAATGTTTATTAGTTAGGGAAGCAGAAGAAGTAATGAAATGGGAAACTTTTTGATGATGAAAAGAGTGGCATCGAAACTGATAACAGAGAAAAAATTATTCGAAGATGTCAAACACACAGATGAAGATGGTGAAGAATACTGGCTTGCAAGAGAACTGCAGGAAGTGCTTCAGTATAAAGAGTGGAGAAATTTTGTAAAAGTAATTGATAAAGCAAAAGCTGCTTGTAGAAATACCGGAAACGTTGAAAATGACTATTTTGTTGGCATCAACAAAATAGTAACTACCGGTATAGCCACGTGAGATAGATGACATTATTGCCCAAAATGGCGATTCCCGAAAAAAGGTTATCGCTCTTGCGCAAACATACTTTGCCGTGCAGACTAGAAAGTAGGAACTCCATGATATGAAGAGCTTTCTGATAATCAGAAGCAGCTTGCTATACGTAGCGAAATGGTCGAACATAATAAAGCTCTTGCTGATGCCGCAAAGAAAACGCAAATCAGACGCAATATGATGTAGGTAAGAAAGTCAGACAGACTATAAAAGAACTCGGTGGTACGATGCCGGAGGATCTTCCTACTCCTGAGAAAAGCATTAAGCAAATTCAGCGCGAGGAAGAAAAGAAAAAGCTGAAATAAAAAATGAAAAAGCTTGTTATGACGCTGACAAAGTTTGTTGCCGTTTACTTTCTCTTAACTTGACTATCACCTAAAAAAAATTGCGAGACGCAAAATGCATCTCGCAATTTTATGGAGGAGGCGACACCCAGATTTGAACTGGGGAATAAAGGTTTTGCAGACCTCTGCCTTACCACTTGGCTATGTCGCCATATGTATAGGACGCTGAATCAGCATCCCTAATTGTTGGCTAGGGTAGCAGGATTCGAACCTGCGCATGATGGAATCAGAATCCATTGCCTTACCGCTTGGCGATACCCCAACGTTTATGGGGTGGCTAGTGGGATTCGAACCCACGTATACAGGAGCCACAACCCTGTGTCTTAACCACTTGACGATACCCACCATATTGTATACGTAATCTACGCTTTTTGTTGCTAAAATTTTGCAATTCATTGTCACATACATATTGTGCTCAACATTTGCAATAAATATTTTAGCACACTTCTTTACAGAATGCAAAACATTCATGTAAATTTTTTAAAAAATTGGCGACCTGGAACGGGCTCGAACCGTCGACCTCCAGCGTGACAGGCTGGCATTCTAACCAACTGAACTACCAGGCCGCATCCATGCTTGTTAATCTGCTGAACTGCCGTGTTGCTGCTCGCAATTCAAACAAATTCCCTGCACATTTTGTTTGCTTCGATTTGAAAACAATGGTGGGCGTTATAGGGCTCGAACCTATGACCCTCTGCTTGTAAGGCAGATGCTCTCCCAGCTGAGCTAAACGCCCATAAAAATGGTAGCGGCGAGTGGAGTCGAACCACCGACCTTCCGGGTATGAACCGGACGCTCTAGCCAAGTAAGCTACACCGCCACGCGAGTTTGTTTCAAATCGCTGCAAGAAATATATTACCAAATCATCCAACGATTGTCAACAACTTTTTCCAACTTTATTGGATTTTTTTTAGAGCGTATTTTCGGAATCCTATATATACAGCAATTGCAGTCTATATTTTATATAATTCCCATCGGTACTGCTCGATTACATATTTTAACTGATAAAGCCTGCTTTCGTCAAAGTACTTTTGACTCACAAGTATAAATTAATGTGTCGATTCCTGCAAGCTTGCTTTCTTCAACGGTTACTATTTTGTCCACATACACCTCTATTTTATCCCCCGAATCTCGAAAAAAAATTTAAATTTATATGGTATTGGTTTTTTTTATTATCGCTAAATGTAGCAATTACATCTATCGGTTTTGCCACAATCTTCACTGCTTATATCCTCCCATCATAAGATAATTTCCATCATTAATCCCGCCTTCCAAAGGCTTCATATCGGTATTGGCAAAAGTCCCCCGGTAAATAGCAGTCTGTCCAAATCGATCTCTGATTTCATCCACCACCTTGTTCAAAGCCTCATCCTCCTCTATTTGTCGAATATCAAACACCGATAATTGATATTCATCCTTTCTAGTAAATTCAGACAGTCTGATACCCAGCTGCCGCACCGGTTCCCCTTTCCAGCACTCTTCAAATAAACTGCACACATATCTGTATATTTTAGTCGTATCGTCTGTGAAAAACGGCAGTTGTATTTGGTGAGTATATCGGACAAAGCCGTTGGTTTTCACACCGATTCCAATCAAAGAGGCTTTACATTGATGGCGTCTGAGCCGTCCCGCGACTCTGTCAGTCAGTGACAAAAGATAATTTTCTGCTTCCCGTTTGTCGGTCACATCGTATTTGATCGTCATGCTGTTGCTGAGACTTTTTGCAGCACCTCATCATTGGGCGTAACCCGGTCGTGGTCAATGCCATTGGCGTATTCCCAGATTAGTTGTCCATGGCTTTTAAGGAGGCTGCGCAGCAAAACCAGTTCACTGCAGGCTAGATCGCCGATGGTATTAATATTGATTTTGTTCAATTTTTTTTGGCAGAAGCTCTTCCTACCATAAACAGTTCTCTCACATTCAAAGGCCATAACTTTTCTTCCAACTCTTTTTGGCTGAGAATCGTGTGAACCAGGTCCGGCTTTTTAGCTCCCCTGCCATCTTTGCCAGAAGTTTATTGTTGCCCACACCCACGTTTACCGTAAAACCCAATTCCCTTTTTGATTCGTTCTTTGATTTCAAAGGCCGCCGCCTCTGGTCTGCCAAATCGCTTTTTCGCAGTGGTCAAAATCCACAAAACATTCGTCTACGCTGTATCTCTGAATCACTGGCGAATATTCCTGCAGAATGCTATACATTGCGTTGCTGCAGGACAGATACAGATCGTAATTGGGCGGAAACAACAAAAGTTCCGGGCAGCGTTGTTTTGATTCGTATAAACTTTCTCCCGTGCCTATTTTGTACTTCTTTGCAGGAATGGACTTTGCCAAAATAATGCCGTGCCGGTCTTCCGGATTCCCTGCAATAGCTGCAGGCACTGTTCTGATATCCAATGGATATCCCTTTTCTAAAAAGGTCTACTGCCGTCCAGCTGAGATAGGCCGAATTAGCGTCTACATGCATGACAGTCACACTGCTCACCTCTTCCCTTCGCTTAAAAGAACATATGTTCTTTATGATGTTAGTATAGCACCCGCTCTCCTCATTTTCAACTGGAAAAAATTTACATCACCTTTTGGGGTTAAACAAGAAAAAAGACAGCCAGTCTAAAGACTGCTCTGCCTAATCCAACATTACTGGAATTTGATTTTTTAGCTCTAAAGTGTCTTCCGTTACATTACAGTCATAGGCCAAAACCGCTACACCTTCTTTCACTGCCTGACGCAATGCATCTCCAAACGCTCTGTGAGTTCTGTCATTAGGCTCAAATTGCTGAATTCCCGTCATTTGAATGACAAAGAGTACAAAACCCCTATAACCTTCTTTCACTGCCTGACAAAGCTCATAAACGTGTTTAACGCCTCTTTCCGTCGGCGCATCGGGGAACCTGGCTATATGGCCCTCTGCAAGAGTCACTCCCTTTGACCTCCAGCCAGCCTTTTTACACCATTCTCGTCTTCCACGTAAAAATCAAAGCGAGAGTCGCCAAAGGTTTTTTCTCTTTTAACAAAGGGGAGTTTTCCCATACCCGGCAGCTGCAGACTGTCATCCAGGAGCGCCTCTTCACAGACTTTGTTCGGCGCCTGCGAATCCATGTTAACCAAAAGATCCCCTTTCTTCACTCCAATCAGAGAATAGCGCATCTTACGAGTTCCCATTCGCCCATAAAAATCTTCCAAATATACTTCCGCGCCGGGAATTAAAGTTCTCTGCACCTGCCCGTATTTTTTAACGTGGGCCTTTTCTTTTTTCCATCAGTCAAAACCTCCGCAATAAAACGGTTTGGCCTTGCGATAAAATTTCCTTTACATATGTTTTCGTATTTCATGCATTGTATTTTTATCAAAAATTCAATTATAATGGAAGCGGTCATTTGAAAATAAGACGTGGCTTCCATTGCATCATGTGCTACGACTGCTTTTTTTAATGGATTGCACATGATATAATAAAAGCTACATTTGAAAATTAAGTGGATGCTTTTATTGCATCGTGACTTCCGATTCTAATTTCAATCGATGTGTCACGATATAATGGAAGCGGTCATTTGAAAATAAGACGTGGCTTCCATTGCATCATGTGCTGCGACTGCTTTTTTTTAATGGATTGCACATGATATAATAAAAGCTGCATTTGAAACTAAAAGTTAACCTTTATAGCCGATTTTACTGGATTTAAGGATAACCGTTATAAGCAGATTCACATATTTTCAATAAAAAAGTGAAACCAGGCGATAAAAAACAAAAACACATATAATAATTAGCAATTTTGTTAATTTAATCCATTATCGGCACCATAAGTTATACCAATCTTCAAAAAAATAAAAAAGAGTTAACTTTGAGCATCTAAGCGGATTAGCGGTCCAGCAGTCCGTAAGAAGTCTCAAAGGGAAAGGGGAGATTTTATGAGAGCACCAGATCCGGTAGCTTTTACTTTATTTGGGATGGACATCATGTGGTACGGGGTTCTGATTGGGACAGGATTCGTACTGGCAATTATACTTTGTTACAAGCGGGCGCCGAAACACGGCATTCAGAGCGACCATATTCTCGATTTTGCCATCTTTTTAATCCCGGCGTCAATCATCGGGGCGCGGGCTTATTACGTCCTATTCAGCTGGGAGAATTACGCTGGCGATCTTTGGAAAATACTCAATATCAGAAACGGCGGACTGGCAATTCACGGCGGCATCATCGCCGGATTTATCGTCGGACTTTTTGGTCTGTAAATATCACAAGATCGACATTCTCGAGTTAGCCGACCTGGTATTTCCCACAGTTGCTCTGGCACAGGCCATCGGAAGATGGGGCAATTTTTTCAACTCAGAAGCCCACGGCGGACCGACTGACCTGCCTTGGGCGGTTTGGGCTGATGGACAGTACGTCCATCCTACCTTTTATATGAATCACTTTGGTGCTTTGCACTGTTCTGGTTCCTATTGTGGCTGGATAAACGCAGAGCTTTCCCGGGGCAGATCGCCTGTCTTTACGGCATGCTTTACTCGCTGGAGAGAGGCCTGGTAGAACAGCTTCGCACAGACAGCCTGATGATCGGATCATTCAAGCAGGCACAGGTACTGAGCTTCTTCGTCTTCGTACTCTGCCTTGCACTATATATCATTTTAAGAAACAAAAGAAAGAGGAGTTAACAAAATATGAAATTAGGTATTGTGGGCCTTCCTAATGTGGGCAAAAGTACACTATTCAATGCAATTACAAAAGCCGGTGCAGAAGCCGCTAACTATCCATTCTGCACAATCGAACCAAATGTAGGAGTGGTCACCGTTCCGGATGAACGCATCAAAACCCTCCACGAGATATATAACTCAAAGAAAACCATCTACACCACCATCGAATTCTGCGATATCGCCGGCCTGGTAAAGGGCGCTTCCCAAGGTGAAGGACTGGGAAACAAATTCCTCGGCCACATCAGAGAGGTTGCCGCCATCGTCCACGTAGTCCGGTGTTTCGAAAATGATAACATCGTTCACGTAGACGGCAAAAATCGACCCGCTGTCCGATATTGAAACCATCAATACCGAATTGATTCTCTCCGACATGGAAGTTTTGGAACGACGCATCGCCAAAACCACAAAGAACCTCAAAGGCGACAAATCCCTCCAAAAGGAACTGGATCTTCTGACCAAGATCAGCGATTTCCTGGCCGCAGGTAAATCCGCCAGAGCCATGGATTTGACTGAAGAAGACGACGAATTTGTAAAGAGCCTGGATCTGCTGTCTTACAAGCCGATCATCTATGTAGCCAACGTTTCCGAAGAGGATGCCGCTGACAGTGCAGATAACCAATACGTCAAAGCTGTCCGCGAATTTGCCGCTACAGAAGATGCCGAGGTGGTGGTCATCTGTGCGGAAATCGAGCAGGAAATCTCTGAACTGGAGGACGAAGAAAAAAGCTATGTTCCTGGAAGAGCTGGGCATCAGCGAATCGGGCCTCGACAAGCTGATCAAAGCTTCTTACCACCTGCTGAATCTGATCTCCTTCCTCACAGCCGGTGAAGACGAATGCCGCGCCTGGACCATCAAAAGAGGAACAAAGGCGCCTCAGGCAGCAGGCCGCATCCACACCGATTTTGAGAGAGGCTTTATCAGGGCAGAGACCATCGCCTATGACAAGCTGATCGAATGCGGCGGCAGTCTCAGTGCAGCAAAGGAAAAAGGCCTGCTCCGCTCCGAGGGCAAGGAGTATGTCGTCAAAGACGGAGACGTGCTGAACTTCCTGTTCAACGTGTAAAAAGCAAAGAGCCGGTGATTCCAATTGTTCCATTGATATCACCGGCTTTGTAGTTTCAACAATACAGCCAAATGTGTTTGGAAGCATTTTGTACTCGCCTCCATTAAGCAGTCAAGCATAGCATCTTTCCGCCTTGATTTTAAAATCTGATAATATATCTTAATTATTTCTTCTGTTAATGTTTGTCCGCCCTCTCCAGCTAAAATCTCTAAAACGTTATTTCCAACCATTAAAGGATACCGCCTAGTCTCCCTGTAACTTTTCTTTACAATTATTATGTCATGGCTTCATCTGAAAACACAACAAAAAATCAAGGACAGCAAAACGATTTATAGTCAAGCCATATTTTCATCAAATTCAAAAAATTTTGTCGTCCTTACAAAGATTTTGCATCTCAACTATGGTAAACTGTAAGAAAGATAAACGAAAGGATGAGATTGATGATTACTTTTAGAGATGTGGATAAAGATAACTTTCAAGCTGCCATCAGCCTGGAGGTTCATGAGAATCAGAAATGCTTTATGGAAGACAACCTTTTCTCGATTGCTGAATGTGCCTTTGAGAAGGATTTCAGGACAAAGGTCGTCTACAGCGACGGCGAGCCCATCGGCTTCCTGCTGTATTATTTCGTCAAAGACGATCCCGACTACGTATTCCTGCACAGATATATGATCGACAAAGACCAGCAGGGCAAGGGCCTGGGGCGCGCAGCCCTGGAGGCCTCCATGGACCTGTTCAAAGAAGAATACCCTTCCATCGGCTGCGTAGAACTGATGCACTATCCCGACAACAAAATTGGCGCCGCCATGTACGAATCCCTGGGCTTTGTCCCTACCGGTGAAAACAGAGAGAGCGAACCGTGCCGCTGCGAACTCGGAACCAAAAAATCCGGACCGCTATGTAGAAATCGTCAGACGCAGGTACTATGCAGCACCTTAAGTCTAATAAACCGAAGAACTGTAAAAAGTTAAGAGGCACCATAAGTATTGAATTTCACAATACCTATGGTGCCTTAACGCATTCTTATTTTAAGAAAGGTTCAAATTTATATCTTACGCCTTTCCCCTCTGGAATATATGGCAACTGCGCAAATTGATAGTTAGATTCAGAGTTCCCTTCAATTAGGGAAGCCCCATTTTCGGTCACTGCGATATCCCAACCAACCATATGGACGCCTGTCAACCTTCTGGCGGCTGTTTCTGCCAGTTTAAGGACCTTGTCCCAGTTGGGAATCTGGAAACCCTTAATCGGCTTTTTGCGATACAGGATGAACTTGATAGAATTCGCTGTCCAAATTCATACCGTCTCTGCAGACGGTTCCAGTTGTAACGTCAACAGGTGCAAAAATTCCTCCCCCTTCGTAGCCGTCAATCAGCCCGCCAGTACCCATTCGCAGGACAGAATACATGTAGTGGATTTCGTCGTTATCTAAGATGGTTACCAGTCTGACTGTATTTACTGAAGTCTCGCACATTTCGGCAAGTTCAGGGTGCTGTACGATCAGTTCCTCACACAGACTCTTTGGCTTCGACATGATTAAATCATAAAGCTGACGTTTTCCTTCCATATCTTCTGGGACAGCAAGCTTTTCAACACCTTCCCCATGGGTGCCAAATATCGGTTTGCAAATCAAACTGGATAAACCCTCTGTCCTCTTCAGAAATTCCTCAAACGTAAGCTTTCTGTTAGAAAACCAGACCCGATGAAACAAATCTCCGAATACTTTAGCAAACTTCTCCTTATTTCGAATCATCGCTATTTCTTCAGAATTGGTGTTATACTTCATAATCATCCGCTCTACCGTACCTTTTGTATAGTATTGCTTTTGTTCCTCGATGGATTTTTCCCAAAACCGAAACTGATAGTAATCCCTCGGAGAGCACTCCGTATATAAATTTGATTCCAATATTTTCTCTACGGCCTTTTTTTCTGAGACCAGCCACTTTCCTCTGCAACCAGGCGAGCGTGTTTATTCGTACTGGTTTTGTCGTAGCGGCTGTCTTTACGAATATTTGCCAAACTCGCTTCCAGTTTTTTGCCAGTTCTGCACCAAAGCCTCTTTTTAACGTAAAATCGATAATTTACGCCTTGTTCAAGATACAGGTCCATTTCGGCCTTTGCTTTTGCTCGATCCCAGCCAGTCTGCCTGCAAACGTAATCGAGATAAAATTCCTTTCGATTAGATAGAATTTTTCGTCTTTCTGCTGCCTTCATATAATATTTTATACTTTTCATTTTGCATAATCCTTTCATATGATCTCTAGTATCTCAAAATTGCCAGTGATATCCATCATTATACCTCTTTTTCGATGATAATTAAAGGATTTTAACTATTTCTACATGATTTATGTTATAATGAACGCAAAGTTTTAAGAATATTGCCTAAGGAAGCGTTCATTCAATCAAGATGTTCAATTTTATTTTTTAAATGAATCGTCACAATATAATGGCTCCATATTTAACGAATTTAACAGATGAAAGGGACTACACTTATGACTTGTAACGAAATCATCAGCCAGCTTCAGGCCATGTCCAGCGAAAAGCACAAAGCCAACGTCATCAAATTGGGAATTCCGGAAGAAAACAGCATCGGCGTTTCAACGACAGAGATACGGGCTCTAGCCAAAAAATTGAAAAATCTCAGGATCTGGCATATGAACTGTGGCAATCCGGCTATCACGAAGCCAGGCTGCTGGCAGTGCTGCTCTTCGACAAAAAGAAAACAACCCTCGAAGAAGTGGATACTTTGATGTCTGACGTAGTTTCCTGGGATCTGTGCGATCATTTGTGCAAAAATTTAATCGTGAAGATGAAAGACTTTGACCAGTTGATCACCCTGTGGATCACTTCCCAACACACTTACAAAAAACGGGGCGCTTTTTACGCTGATGGCTTCTGCGGCCATCCACCAAAAAGACATCACAGCGGAAACCCTCGACGCTTATCTGGCGCTCATTCAAGAGCATTCACAGGATGAACAAGATCATGTCAAAAAAATCCGTCTCCTGGGCCTTGCGCGAAATTGGCAAACATGATTTTGACACAAACGAAAAGGCGCTTTTGCTGGCGCACAATCTCAAAAGAGAACGGCAATAAAGCACAGGTCTGGATTGAAAGGACGCCATCAAAGAGCTAGAGAACCTGGTCAAAGTCCCAGGACGCACGCGGCTGATTTCTGCTGACTCCAAAATGGGCCGTGAATAATAACCTCTTGATAAAAAACGAGTGCATAACGGAGCGTCGCTCCTATGCACTCATGTCGCCCACAAGGGGCGACGCTTCGTAAGGCAGGTACGTTCTTTGCCTTTTCGCCCCAGCTTTAGCTGGCTAGGCGAAACGGACAGCGAAAGGAGCATTAGCGACTGGAGGAGTGAGCAAAGCGAACGATGAAACATACGGAAATACGTCCTTTGGACGATATTTCCTATGTTATAAAAAAAAACGAGCAGTTCTTCCTGAACGATGATTTCGCTATAAGGATGATCTGCTCGTTTTTCTATAAACTTTTGTCTATTATTGTATTTCTCTTGCCACTTCAAAGGCACTGCGCGTGGCATCTCCGATACGTCCCGGCTTTTTGGCGTCACCGATCACATAGAGTCGGTCACAGCAGCCAGAAACCTCTTTTTCAAGTTCATTTCTGCTTCGCACGCCGATAGAGAGCACTGTCGCATCTGTCGCGATGGATTCCATCACGCCGTCCTTACGGCTTAAATGCAACTGATTTGGACTGATTTGTTCCAGCTTTCTGCCGGGCATGAATCGTGCGCCGCCTTTTTCAGCCGCCCAATGACATCATCTGCATTGACAGGATATGCGCCGGGGGGCAATTTTATCCGCCATTTCGATGATGGTAACTCTGTTTCCCTGTGTCTGCAGCAGTTCCGCCGTCTCTAATCCCGTCATCCCCGAACCGATGACTGCAATTTTCTTCCCCTGATATCTCTTTTCTCCCGTCAAAATCGGCGTTACCGTGACTACATTTTCCGCGTCGGATCCCGGTATTGCAGGCGCAATCGCCTCGCCGCCGGTAGCGAGAATCACAGCATACGGCTGGTAGGAATTGATTATCTCTTTGGTCGCGTCGACGTGATATCGGATCTCTGCGCCCTCCTGTAACGCCTGGCGTGCCAGAGTCTCCGCGGGCCAGGCGATTTTCTCTTTCAGCGGCGGCATCTTTGCCAGAAGAAGTTGCCCGCCGGGCTCTTCCTGTCTTTCAAGCACCGTCACCTTGAAATCACGCGCCGCAAGTTCCTTTGCCGCCGTCAGTCCTGCAGGTCCCGCTCCTACGATGACGATCTGCCGCTGCCCGCCGTTCTTCGGCGCTGCGTCCATCATCTCGCTTTCTCTGCAGGCGCGCGGATTGACCGCACATCCGACGGGTTCTCCGTTCATGATATGATCCTGGAAATACTCCATGCATCGAAGACAGCAGATACACCGCTGTATGTCCTCACTTCGTCCCTCTTCTGCCTTATTTACCCATGCCGGGTCAGAAAGGAAGGGCCGCCCCATGCCGATGAAGTCCTGTACTCCTTCTGCAAGCTGCGCCTCTGCCTGCTCAGGGGTTCGAATCAGATTTGCCGCGATGACAGGAATCCTGACCTCGTCTTTCACTGCTTTTTGCCAGATACTTACGCCACCCTTGAGCAAAAAGCTGACCGGTTCGCAGGAAGTCTGCGCCGTATCATAATTTCCGCTGCTGACATTCAGCACGTCGATTCCGAAGCTTTCCAGGCATTTTTCGCCATCTTCACCCCCCTTCTTCCAAAACGATGCCCTGGCCTGCATAACCGATCATATCGTAATACTCTTCGACGGAAAGACGGACGCTGATGGGAAAATCCTTTCCGCATTCCTTGCGGATGCCGTCGATGATCTCCTTCAAAAGGTGCATTCTGTTTTTTCCAGTGAACCGCCGTATTCATCCTCTCTCCGGTTCGTATACGGGCTTAAGAACTGCTGCAGCAGATAGCCGTGGGCCGCGTGGAGCTCTACGCCGTCGGCGCCGGCTTTGCACACGCCCCGCAGCAGCGACGAACTGGCCGATCAGGGTTTTGATCTGCGGGATGGTCATCGCTTTTGTCGCCTGATTGCGAATCGGATTGACGCCCAGTCCGCAGGGAACGTCGCTCGGTGCGAGAAGGGGTTTCATATAGCGCCTCATCCGTTTCACCGTTTTCGGATCGTCCATGGCAGATTCGTCAAAACCGCCGGTAATCTTAAAAAGAGATCCCAATACCGCGGAAAGATCCGCGCCATCCTCTCGTTAAAAAACGCCATAGCGCAGGGAACATGACCACATTCTGCCTGCCTGGATGAAAGAGCTGCACGAACAGCTTTGTACCGTAAGCATGGACCCGGTCCACCGCATCCTTAAGCGGTGCGATATATCTGTCGTGGGACATTGACAGCATGCTGGAATGTGAGACCGCATCACCTTCATTAATCCTGGTGCATTCCGTGATGATGAGTCCTGCGCCTCCCTTGGCTCGCTCTTCGTAATACGCCGCCAGCGGCTCGCTGACACTGCCGTCGTGATTAGCAAGACCCACACACATCGCCGTCATGACGGCTCGATTCTTGATTGGCACAGAGCCTATATTCATCGATGTAAATAAGTTGGGGTATTTCATCTGATTGACCTCCATTCATGATAACAAGTATAGAATTCCCAAAGTTTCTTTTCTAAATTCATAACATAAAATCTTTTTGCAGTCGATTTTTTTTTGCACTTGTATAAATTTTTTTCTTTAGTTTATACTATAGAAAACGGTGACACAAGTGACAGAATAAAAACAGACGTACAGATTTAGACAAAAAACAGAAAATTGTCAAAGGAGATTTGAATATGAAATACGACTTTTCAAAAAAAAACTGACCATTGAGCAGCCCGCACCCTGCATTCCCTGCAGCAGGCAATGCGAGCGCTATTGTCTTCAAAAGCCTTTTGAAGAAGTCACAGTCGGCGAGCTGTGCGAAAAGGCAATGCTGCCCCGCGCCACCTTTTTATAATTATTTTGACGACAAATACGATCTCCTGCAGTATTGTCTGATGACTGCTCGCGATCAGCTGGACAGCGGATACCGGGACATGGACAACTGCAGTGAACGCATGAACTGCCTGATGGAAAATTGCTTTGATTACCTGGATCAGAACATCGACACAGTACAGAAAATTTTAAGGAACAACCCTGCTAACCAATACCTGATCAACCAGGTGCGTCTTTACTTGCTCTCAAATATGTCCGCCGCATTTCAGAGCAATCCCAATTCTCACCAGTTCAAAGTCCCCGGGAAATGGCGGCAAAACTATACAGCGAGGCGATCGTGATCATTTTGGAATGGAAATACCTCGAAAAAGCGGGAATGCTCAAAAAGAGCAGGCAAAGGAATATCTCCAGCAGATGGTAAGCGGAATCGACGAGAAACAGACGGTTTCAAATTTATGAAAAGGAGTGATTTTATGGTTTTTTATTTTAGCGGTACAGGAAACAGCGCCCTTGTGGCAAGACAGATTGCAGAAGGCCTCGGAGATGAAATGGTCTCCATCAATCAGTGTTTGAAAGAGAAGGAAACTAAGAACTTTCGTGCTAAAGAGCCCCTGATCTTTGTTGCGCCTACCTATGCCTGGCAGATGCCCAAAGTCGTCCATCGCTGGATTCAGGAGTCGAGCTTTCAAGACAGGCAGAAGGCCTATTTCGTCCTCACCTGCGCGGGAAGCATCGGCAATGCCGCCGCCTATGCAAAAAAAAAACTCTGCCTGGAAAAGAATTTGCTTTTCTGCGGATTAGCCCCCCGTCATCATGCCCAATAATTACGTAGCCTTGTCCGATACGCCGGACAAAAAAGAGTGCGATGAGATCCTGAAAAAAGCCCGCGAACAGACAGACGAACTAATCGCATTGATTCAGCAGGACAGACCGTTCCCTGAATCCCACGCTTCCTTTAAGGAGAAAGCTGTCCAGCGGACCTGTAAACACACTCTATTATTCCCTTTTTGTCCACGATCAGGGGTTTGCAGCCACTGACGCCTGTGTTTCCTGCGGGAAATGCCAGAAAAGATGCCCCCTCGATAATATCAGCATGGAAAATGGAAGACCTTTATGGAAAGGACATTGCACCCACTGCATGGCCTGTATCGGAGGCTGCCCTGCCGAAGCAATTGAGTACAAAAAATCCTCCAAAAATAGGCGAAGATATTACATCATGGAAGACTGAGCAAGCGGCTGCTGTGAGCCGATAAATTTCTAAATCTGGCAAAAGTGCCACAAATGAGCATTTTTGGCGCTTTTGTGGCATTTTTTCAGTTTACATCAAGCTTTTTAAGAAGCAAAAAAAAGGCAATGATTTGCGCTAAATTTATTTCTAAACCCTTTTTTTTGAAAAGGTTATTTATTATATAGTTTTCTAGTCCATTGCATTTCTCCCTTTTTAATGGATAATTTGTTCAATATTTCGTCTCATTTTGCGAAAAAAGTGCCACAGATGAGCTTTTTGATGCTTTTATGGCACTTTTTGCCAGTTTCACCCACTATTTCCTGCATATAAAAAAAAACGAGTGCGGATTCTCCTGCACTCGTTTTTACTATTTATTTTGTATGGCTCAGAATGATGTCAGTCAGATCGACTGGATCTACGATCTTTCCATCCTTGTAAACTCTCATGTTGCCGCTGGCGATTTCGTCGATGAGGATGACCTCGTCATTGTTGTATCCGAATTCGAATTTGATGTCCCACAACTCCAGTCCCATAGATGCCAGGTCGTCAGCAACGATTCTGGTGATCTTCAGGGTCTGTTCTTTCATCTGGTTGAACATCTCCTGGCTCATGATGCCCAGAACCTCAAGGCCTTCGCTTGTGATGAGGGGATCGCCCTTTCGTCGTCCTTCAGGGTCGTCTCCACATATCCGTTCTCGAAAACGGTGCCGTCTTCGATGTATGCGCCGTATCTGCGGATGAAGCTTCCGGTCGCTCTCAGTCTGCAGATGACCTCAAGTCCCTTTCCAAATGGAGTCGCTTTCAGAACTTCCATGGTCGCATTGTCGACGTCAGCGCTGACATAATGCGTCTTGATACCTGCAGCTTTGATCAGCTCAAAATATCTGATTGAAGTTCTGAGGTTCGCTCTGCCGATTCCTTCGATCGTCAGTCCCACTGTATTTTGCCCGGATCAAAGACGCCGTCTTTTCCCGTGCAGTCATCCTTGAACTGCAGCATCACGTTTCCGTTGTCCAGTGCAAATACGTCTTTTTGGTTTTTCCTTGATAAATTTTTTTCCATCATTCTACTCTCCATTCCTGTGTTTATTTATAAGTAAATTCTTATCTGTCAATATTTTTACCATACTATTATAGCACAACGAAAGCAGATGACAAGAAAAAAATCACACTTTATCTTTTCGCGCGGCATGGCTCTTCCTGCCTTTCAAAAGCCTGGCGGTCAAGAGTCTCGCCGTCGAGGACCTTCGTGCCGTTGACAAAGACCTTCTCGATGCCGAAGGGTTTATTTTGATCGGGCACGCCCTTCTTCAGCTTTTCTTCATCAAAGACGGTCAGATCGGCAAAGAAGCCTTTTTGATATATCCCCCTTTGCCCAATGCAGAACCGATCAGCCACAGCGCCGCTCATCTTGCGGATGGTGGCAGGCATGGTGTCGCCGCTGCCTTTGAGCGACAGGTGGAGGAATTTCGGGAAGCAGTCGTAAATCGCCAGGTTCTGCACGCCCCGCTCCTCGACCCAGGCATCGGTCATGTAGAGTACGTTTGGATGTTTGGAAAAACTCGCTGATGATTTCCGCTGTGCTGTAAAGGCTCCATGATGACGCGGCCCGTGTTGTTGCTGATTTCACAGAGATGCAAGTAGGCGTCGATATCGCTCATTCCCTCTTCACGGGCAATCTGATGAACGGTCTTTCCCTCATATTTCTCATCGCCCCCCCGACGTCTGCAATGAGGATATTGTCGAAATTGAAGCCCAGCATCTTCATGCTCAGCTTGGCGAGCAGGGTGAACTTCAGCTTGTTGAACGGCTTACGCTTTCTTCTTTGCTCATGGACTGGTACCACGCAGGCATGATGACCGTGATGACCGATACGCCCCGGTCCTCGGCATAGATGTCAAACATGGCGTCAATGCCGTTTTCTCTCATGCGCATCAAAATCACGAGAAGCTCATCCTTGCACTTGAAAGGAGAACGGCCTACGAAGATGGCGTGGGAGTACTGCAGCTTCATATGGGTCCCCGAGAAACTTCCTCCAGTTCGTCCAGGGCCCGCAGAATATGAGGTCTGCCAAATGGGCTAGAATAGGCCAGAGACACCGCGCTGCTGGCGCGGGGATGAACGGTCATGGGCACGTCGTAAGTCTCGCAGAGCTTCGCCACGTCGCGCAGTTCTTCCGTCTTGGCATAGACGCCCGGTTCGTACATCAGCCCCAGTGACAAGCCGCAGGCGCCCTCTTTCAGACCCTGCTCCATGATGCCCAGCATGCGGCCGCGCTCTTCGGGCGTCAGCTCCCGGTTCTCGAAGCCGGACACGCTGTTTCTCGCCGAGCAGTGGCCCACCAGGGTTGCGATGTTCAGCGGCGTATTCTTGTCGATGGCGTCAAAGAATTCTTTGACGGTGCCGTATTCGCCCGTCACATCCCAGTTGTGGAAAAGACCTCCGCCGACGCCCTCTTTGTACGGGCTGTCTTTCTCAAAACCCACGCTGGAAAGCCCACAGTTTCCTGCGATAAAGGACGTGATCCCCTGCCTTACGAAAGGCTCGAAGTATTTCTCCGGTTCCTTCTTTTATGGCAAAGAAATCGTTGTGGGAATGGGCATCAAAAAGCCCGGGGAAACAGAAAGACCGCCAAGATCGATGACTTCCGCCTCATGGTCTTGTAAGTTCTCGCCGATTTCCTCGAGCATTTCGTCTTTGATCAAAATATCGCCGTGAAAAAGGTTCTTCGCCGGTTCCGTCGTAGATCAATCCGTTCTTCAATAAAGTCTTCATTCCATCGCCTCCATTTTTTCAGAATTTACTGACTTTATTTTACCATGGGGAGGCGGGAAAATCCAGCCCTATTTGCCGGTTTCATTCATCCGGGTCAGGAGTTTATCAAAGCTTTTCTCTGACAAGATCTCGTTGGTCAGGAATTCTCCGTCACGATAGAGAGCATAGGTCGTAAACGGATTCGGTGCATTCTGCGCCGCTTCCCTGCTTTCAATATGAACCGGCTGGATTTTGATCCCCCGTTCCGCCGCTGCATCGACCAGGACAGGCACGTATTTTGCCGTGTGAGGGCACTGATTGGTGTAGTACAGCGTCCAGCCGTCTTTTGGAACCGCAGCCTTCTTCACACTGTGACAGAATTTCGGTACCTGTGCACCCTCCTCAAAGGGCAGGTAGAGCAGCTCGTAGTACGGCTCACAGGTATCCGCTACGATAAATCCCTTTATATTTCAAATAGCCGGGATCAGAGAGAAAGGGCATTTTCTTTTTGGTCGACAAAACGACCAGTCCTTTCTTGCCCTGGGCCTTTCCATCGGCGATGCATTCTTCCAGAAGCGCGTCGCCATACCCTTTCCCTTTATATTTTCCAGAAACCCAGAAACAGTCGATGTAGAGATAACCCGGCGCTTCGACAGGCGCCCAGGCGGCCTCCGCCGGCAGGTATTCGATGAAGACTTTTCCTCCTCTCATCCAGTTTGAGGAAAACCAATCCCTCTTTTTCATCCTCTGCCGCAGCCACTGTTTTTTTGAGGAGACAGAAGTTTCCCCTTTCTTCTCCGATATCGCGCAGCAGATGTGCTCCCTGCTCCAGGTTGTCCAAATTCACTCTCTTCAGTTCCATAGTCAAATCCTCCTTTTCGTTCATCGTATCATATTCCTCTACGGAAAAATGAACGAAAGAGATACTATTTATACGGGATATACCATTCCATGGTGCAAAAAATCTTCCGTACAGGCTTTTGTATCTACCCGCTCAAAATACATGTTCTGGTCAAATATATGCTGCCCTTCAGGCTGGCGGCGGAAATAGGACGCTATGGCCTGGTACATTTCCTCTGCCCTTTTCACGTCCAGCTCCCGATAAGAATGGCTGCCGATATAGGTAAATCTTGCATAACGGGACTTGGCCAGCAGGAGATTGCAATACTTTTTCGTTTGGAGCAGAAACATGAGCTGTACAATAATAATCGGAGCGCTGTTTTTCTGCGTCATAATTCTTCGTTACACCGTAGTAGACACCCTTCTCCTTTACGTGATCCAAATGTGGGTAACAAAGATCCCAGAATTCCAAGGCTCTTTGTGGAGCCAGGCTGTGGGATTCTGCAAACCCCAGGTTATGCTTCACCCCCGACAGGATCATTTTCGGCAGGATGCATACATCTGGCAGAATCATATTCTCTTCTCCAATGGCAATCATCTGCTCCAGTGAGACTTTTTCAGTGATAGCAAGAGGCTTTCCTGATTTTTTCCACTGAAAAGGCGTCATGCCGTATTCCCTTTGAAGGCGTTGATGTAGGTTTGGGGAAATTCATAGCCGTATTCCGCCGCAATATCTGCAATGCGAAAATCACTTGCAAGCATCAGTCCTGCGCTGCTGGAAAGATTTTTCGCTTTTTGATATAGGTAGAAATCGGCATATGAAAAGCAGATTTGAACAGCTTTCGGATGTAGATTTCCGAAAGGCCAAATCTGCCTGCCAAATCCGCAAGAGTCAGCTTCTCTGCAAGATTTTCCTCAATATCATTGATGATTTTCTGTAATAACAGCCTGTTATGCATTTGCCTTGCTGTCAGCCTTTGCCTGGAACTTTCGTTTTTTGACGATGAAACGTTCGTGGGTACCTTCTCCGATCAAGCCAGCATCGTCATACGCTGCTACCTTGAACACCAGCTTCCTGCCATCGACTTCTGTCAGCTCGCTTTCGCATCTGACTGTCATGCCCAAAGGCGTCGCTGACAGGTGACTTTACGTTGAGCTGTGTGCCTACGGTGCCGCTGCCCTCTTCCAGATGCGGTGCAACGCTCTGCCATGCCGTCTTTTTCCATCAACGCGATCATGGAAGGTGTTGTGAAAACCTTGAGGGTGCCGCTTCCCATGGTCAATGCTGTATTCTCCTCTGTCACCTTAACTTCCTGTGTTCCTTTTATGCCTGCTTCTAACATAGATTTCCCTCCTAGAAACTTTTATACTAGCAGTATACATGAATCAGGCCTTTTCTTCAAGAAAATCAAATAAATACAAGACTTGACTTCTTTCGAAAATCTAGTATGATGATATCGTTAAAAAGAACATGTAATGGAGGGTTATGATGAAGAAGTTTTTATCCGAATTCAAAGAATTTATCTCACGGGGCGATGCCATGAGCATGGCCATCGGCATCATCATCGGCGGCGCTTTTACCGCCATCGTGACATCTCGTCAATGACATCATCACGCCCATACTGGGCATCATCATCGGCGGTCTGGATTTTACAGGCATCACCGTCTCGGTAGGCGACAGCATGATTTTAATTGGAAATTTTGTACAGGCCGTCATCGTATTCCTGCTGACTGCTCTGGTTATCTTCAGCATCATGAAAGCCTTTAACAAATTGCAGAGAAAGAAAGAAGAACCCGCACCAGAGCCAGAAAAACCGTCAGAAGAGGTGCAGCTTTCTCACCGAAATCAGGGATCTGCTGTCAGAACAAAAGAATATAATGAAAACCGATAAGCATCTTCTTATCGGTTTTTAGAATCTGGCAACTTCAGATTACCTCATGACGGCTCTGAAATCTTTGAATATGCCCTTTCTGCCATAGTCAATTTTAACTACGCTGTCCAAAATCGGTTTTTCTAACTCCGAAATCAGAAATCCATATCCGTCTACGTCGATCAACTCGTCCTTTGATCTCATCCGGTCCACGTAAAAAGTCCAATGTAAAGTTACAGCAGCCTGTCTTGTTCAAGGCGATTCTCATATATCTGTCATCACTCAGCATCTTGTCTAATTGGTCTTTTGCCGCCTGCGTCAATTCAATACTCACGTTTGATCCCTGCCTTTCTATTGGTATTCTATATAAATACCCATTATTTCAATTTTCACACATTTTACTTTTTTTCGACATTTTTCGCTATAATGATTCTTTGCGATATCATTTTAGGAGGATACACTATGAACTTTATAAACAAAAACGGCAAAGGCCTGTTTCTTTGCCTGGCTCTAGCCGTCCCTTCGTGGTTTCTCGGCAAAGCCTTCCCCCATCGTCGGAGGCGCTGTCATTGCAATTTTGGCAGGGATGATCGTGACTCTGCTGATTAGAGATAAAACCTCATTTGAAGCAGGCATCAAGTTCACATCAAAGAAGATTCTGCAGTGGGCAGTCATCTTGCTTGGTTTCGATTAAACTTAAACGTCATCTTGCAAACCGGAAAGCAATCTCTTCCGATTATCATATGTACCATATCTACGTCTCTGCTCATCGCCTATGTGCTGCACAAGGTTATGAAGACACCGGCCAACATCTCGACTCTGGTCGGCGTAGGATCTTCTATCTGCGGCGGTTCTGCCATCGCCGCCACTGCCCCGGTCATAGAAGCAGACGATGAGGAAGTCGCACAGGCGATTTCCATCATATTCTTCTTTAACGTGCTGGCTGCCGTCATATTTCCGGCATTTGACATGCTATCGGATTTGACACTACTTCCGGGAAGCCTTCGGCATCTTTGCAGGAACGGCTGTCAACGATACTTCTTCCGTCACAGCATGCGCCTCTACCTGGGACAGCATGTGGAATCTGGGCGCTGCTACCTTGGATAAGGCCGTCACCGTCAAATTGACCAGAACCCTGGCTATCATCCCGATTACTTTGATTTTGGCAGTTTGGAGGACAAGAAAAAGAGGAGAAAGAAGATGAAGCAGCGGGGAAAAAAGTTTCTATGAAAGATATCTTCCCATTCTTCATCCTCTACTTCATCGCAGCCTCCATCATCACCACCATAGCCGCCTCTATGGGCGTGCCGGCTGACTTCTTTGTGCCGATCAAAGAACTTTCCAAGTTCTTCATCGTACTGGCCATGGCAGCCATCGGTCTCAATACCAACATCGTGAAGCTGGTGAAAACAGGCGGCAAACCGCTCTTTATGGGTCTCTGCTGCTGGATTGGAATCACTGGTGTCAGCCTGCTCTTGCAGCATGTGATGCATCTCTGGTAATTTAATCGGCAGTGTTCTTTAAAAAAAGGACGCTGCCGATTTTTGCAAATAATGAGCTGTCACAAGATTTTCAAGAATAAATATTGACCATATGGTCTATTTTTTGTTAAGATATACAAAACAGACTACATGGTCTAGTTTTGGAGGAGTTATGAAACGAGAAGAAAAAAATTTACAAACAAGACGACGTATTATGGATAGTGCTTTGAACGAATTTTCTAAACAAGGTTACGGTGCAAGTTCTATTAACACGATCTGCTCTGCCCAAGGCATTTCCAAGGGCATTATCTATCATTATTTTAAAACAAAAGGATGATCTGTTTTTGGCTTGTGTAGAGGAATGCTTCTGCCTGCTTACAGAATATTTAAGAAGCAAAATGCAGGATGCAGAAAGTGATACCGAAAGACAATTAGAAGAATATTTTGCTGTAAGGATGTCTTTCTTTACAGAATATCCTATTTATCAGCGAATTTTTTGCGAAGTGATGATTACTCCGCCGACCCACCTTGAAACAAAAAATACAAGAGTGCAAGAGAAATTTTGATCAGTTGAATATCCAGATTTTAGACAAATTATTAGCGCCACTTTCTCTGAGGCCTCCTATTACAAAGGGGTGAAGTAATAGAAACTTTTAGACAGTTTCAGGACTTTATCAATATCAAGTATCCGGTCACGGAATTTGAAGCCCATGAACAAAGTTGCAAAAGAGCATTGAACATATTATTATACGGGGGTAATTGACAGAAGGGAGCAGAAATCATAATGGCAGAAGTGTACAGATCAAATTCTATTTTAGGTGATATTCCCCTTCAAAATCAATCGTAAAACTGGCAATACCGGCTACATTTTGCACTATTGGCCAAAGCAATTTATAACTTAGTTGACACTGCCTATATTGGAATGCTGAACTCTGATATTGCGCTGACGGCAGTAGGCGTTACAGTTCCTCTCCTGCTTATCATGGTTTCAATCGAAAATATATTTGCTGCCGGGCTGCCGTTTTAGCGGGGCGGCAGTTAGGCGGCAGGGACAGCGAAGGAGCCAGCCGTACTGTCACAACAATCGTTGGCTTATCGGTTATGATCGGCGTGACATTATGTATAGGCGGCATTGTGTTTCTTGAGCCTTTCATGCGGGCCTTTGGCGCATCCGAAAGCTCATTGCCATTGGCAGAGGACTACGCTTTCTGGATGTTCATAGCAGCATTAGCAAACCTCCCGGCACAAAGTATGAACTGTGCTGCAAGAGCAGAATCTTCTGTGAAAATATCTTCTATCTCCGTCATTACCGGAGCATTACTCAATATCGTTCTAGATCCAGTCTTCATGTTCGACTGGGGACTGGATATGGGTGTAGCAGGGGCTTCTCTTGCGACCACGATATCTCAGTTTGTCACATTTTTTATTTTGCTGTGGTTTTATGCCAGCGGAAACTCTATCATCAAAATAAAAATAAAATCTTTCCAACCTGATTGGAAATTGATTAAAACGGTTACGTGCATCGGCATTCCAACGGCAGTCATACAAATATGTTTATCGGTGGCAGCCTCTCTGACAAACATCGCAGCCGCGGCGCTGCCCCAGTCAGATGAAATTATCGCAGCCTATGGCGTAGTCCAACGTCTCGTCTTAATCGGCTGCTATGTGATTATGGGCTTTATGCAGGGGTATCAGCCAGTAGCTTCTTATGCGTTTGGAGCGAAAAAGAAGAAAAAAAGATTTCAACAGTCAGTCCGGTTCGCTTTAAAGGGAGCAGTTCTTTTAACAATCATCGTAGCAATCATATATATCACTCTGGCGAAACCGTTGATCAGTCTCTTCAATGGAAATCCGGCCATTATAGAGTATGGCAGATGGCTGCTCATTTCCCAAGTAATCTTGTACCCGGCTTTCGGGTTATGCTATATGATGACAATTACTTATCAAACGATTGGTGCTTCCAAATATGGATTGTTTCTTTCCTCAGTGCGGCAAGGGCTGTTTTACATTCCATTCATATTGATTCTGCCTCAATTCTGGGGTGTCGCGGGTATTTATTTTGCACAGCCTGCCGCTGATATTTTAACGACTCTGGTATGTGTATTGTCAATCAAATCAATGAAGACAACCGCCGTCAAAAAAAACATGAACTGAGCTAATCCGGA
>VOFF01000521.1_pt1 | contig 27146 bp, 53 predicted proteins | sample 5384061 | NCBI WGS metagenome assembly VOFF01 (sample SAMN12384725, study PRJNA508395) | human gut metagenome | isolation source: healthy gut E | host: Homo sapiens
AGGGGGCATTTCAATAATCGGTACAAGCGGAATAGTTGAACCTATGAGTAACAAAGCTGTTATTGAAACGATTCGTACTGAAGAAAGTATGTTAAAGGCTCAGGGCAGAAAAAAAAATCTTTTGATCACGATTGGAAATTACAGCGGAACTTTCCTGAAAGAGTATTTGCCGGAGCTTGATAAAACAGTAAAATGCAGTAATTTTATAGGTGAGGCTATAGACTTTGCAGTGGAATTCGGCTTTAAAAAGAGTTCTTATTGCAGGACATGCCGGTAAGCTTGTAAAGCTTGGAGCAGGTATAATGAATACTCATTCTTCAAATGCGGACGGAAGAATGGAGGTATTGATCACATGCGGACTTTTAGCCGGTGCAGATACTGAAACGCTGAAAAAAATTTATGAATGTATAACGGTAGACGACGCTTTAGGAATTTTGCAATCGGCAGGATTACTTGAAAAAGACAATTGAAATTTTAATGGGTAAGATACAGTTTTATCTTGATGCAAAGGTGAAAAATACGTTAGAAATTGGTGCATTAATGTTTTCAAATAAGTATGGAGTACTTGGAAAAACATCAAGCGCTGATAGTATTATCAAATGGATGGCGGAGGAATATAATGGTTAATTTTGTAGGAGCAGGCTGCGGAAGTCCGGATTTGATTATACGGGAGCAGATGGACAGACTGAAAGTTCTTGAAATACCATATGAAATTTGTCCCGGAGTAAGTTCATTTTGCGGAGCTGCTGCTGCACTTAAAGCGGAATACACTCTTCCAGATGTGTCCCAGACGGTTATTATTACACGAATGGCAGGAAGAACTCCCGTACCACCGAAGGAGGATATTTTCAGAACTTGCAAAGCATGGAGCGACAATGGTTGTTTTTTAAGTACCGGTATGCTGGCGGAGCTTTCCCAAAAGCTTATTGTCGGAGGGTATAGTCCGGAAACTTCAGCAGCTATTGTTTATAAGGCAAGCTGGGAGGATGAAAAGGTATGCCGGTGTACTGTAAAAACTCTTGCGGAAACAGCCGAGAGAAGAATAACATAAAAAAGACAGCGCTTATTACAGTAGGGGAATTTCTGGGAGATGATTATTCTCTTTCAAAGCTTTATGATTCAGAGTTTGAAACGGAATTCAGAAAGGTAAAAAGAAATGACGGCGGCAATAATATCTGTGACTGAAAAGGGTACAATGCAATCGGAGTTACTATATAAAAAAATTGAAGCAAAAGGCTTTAAATGCAAAAAGATTCTGCTACAGCAAATATGCATCTGTCGGTGCTGAAAGCTATGAAAACATATCAATACTTGTGAAAAGAATTTTCAGTGAATATGATATATTGATTTTTATATGCGCATGCGGTATTGCAGTACGGACGATTTCGCCTTTTATAAAATCAAAAATTTCCGATCCGGCGGTAATCGTTATGGACGAACAGTTTAAATATGTAATTCCCATATTGTCAGGACATTTGGGAGGAGCTAACAGGATTTCGCAGATAATTTCAAATGAAACAGGAGCAAAAGCGGTTATTACTACTGCTACCGATACAGGAGGAAAATTTTCAGTTGACAGTTTTGCTAAGGCAAATAGTCTTTATATTTCCGATATGAAGATTGCTAAAGCTGTTTCGGCGGCAGTTTTGCAGAATAAAAAAAATTGGATTTGCAAGCGATTACAGTACGGTGAACATTCCTGACGAATTATGTACAGATTTAAATTGTGAAATCGGTATATGCATTTCTGATGATAAAAAAAAAAAAGCCTTTTAATAGCACTTTGAATCTCATACCTCAAAATATTGTTCTGGGAATCGGCTGTAAAAGAGGCAGGACATCTGAGGAAATTGAAAGCTTTTTATTGAATTTTCTTGAAAAAAATCAAATTCCTTTGTATAAAGTCGGTCGTATTGCAACTATTGATTTAAAAGCAGATGAAAAGGGTATACTGGATTTTTGCAAAAAGTACAGACTGGAATTGTCTGTTTATTCTGCACATGAACTGATGAATGCTGAGGGAAATTTTACAGGTTCTGATTTTGTAAAAAATGTAACCGGAGTTGATAATGTGTGCGAACGCAGCGCCGTACTATGCAGTAAAGGCAAAATTATTGTTCGAAAACTGCTGAAAACGGAATTACATGCAGTGCGGCTCAAACGGACATTACTATAGACTTTGCAAAGGAGACATTATGAAGTTATATATTGTTGGTTTCGGACCCGGAAATTACGACAGTATGACGATGGAAGCATGCAGCGTCATCGAACGATGCGGTCTTGTTGTAGGATACACAACTTATACGGATATTTTAAAGAAATATTTTCCACATAAAGAATTTTATTCAACTCCTATGAAAAAGGAAACGGACCGTGTCAAATATGCATTGGAAAGGGCTTCGGAGGGTACTGAAACGGCTTTAATATGCAGCGGCGACAGTGGAGTTTACGGTATGGCAGGGCTTGCATTAGAACTTTCGGCAGATTATCCGAATGCAGAGATTACAATTGTTCCGGGTATTACTGCGGCGTTAAGCGGCGGGGCTGTTCTTGGGGCGCCTCTTACTCATGATTTTGCTGTTATAAGTCTTTCGGATCTTTTGACGCCGTGGGAAAAAATAAAAACGTCTTGAATGTGCTGCTGCTGCTGATTTTGTTATTTGTATTTATAATCCCTCGTCAAAAAAACGCAGTGACTATTTGCAGAAAGCATGCGATATAATGTTAAAATTCAAATCATGTGAAACTATATGCGGTTATGTAAAAAAATATCGGCAGAAACGGGCAGGAAAGCGGTATTCTTACCCTTTTGCAGCTTAGGGATTTTCATGCTGATATGTTTACCACTGTGTTTGTGGGCAACAGCGATACAAAGGTTATAAACAATAAAATGGTTACTCCCAGAGGTTATAAAAATGTTTAGAATACTTATTTTCGGCGGAACGACTGAGGGCAGGGAGCTTGCGGATTTTTGTCATAGTAATCGTATACCTGCGGCGGTATGCGTAACGACCGGATTTGGAAAAAGAACTTCTTTCGTCTTTCAATACGCTGAAAATTATTACAGGCAAGAAGGATTACAGTCAGATAGTAAATATGCTTGAAAAAGAAAAAAATATTCAGCAGTGCTAGATGCTACGCACCCTTTTGCAGAAAAAGCTACCGAAAATATAAAAAAGCGTGTAAAGATACCGATACACAGTTTTTCCGTGTAATTAGGGACAGTGAGAAAATTGATTATAATGATGTAAAGTATTTTGATAGTATCGGCAGTGCGGCAGAGTATGCAGAAAAAGAGTCGGGTAACATTCTTATAACGACCGGAAGTAAAAATCTTGCAGAATATACAGGAATCAGAAATTTTTCTGAAAGGCTCGTTGTAAGAGTACTGCCAGACAGCCGGATTATTAACAGCTGTATTGAAATGGGATTTAAAAAGAAAATATAATCAGCGAGATAGGACCATTTACAGTTGAACAAAATTGCAGTCATATCAGGCGGAATAATATCCGTATTGTTATAACTAAAGAAAGCGGTAAAAACGGAGGATTTTCTGATAAAATTACGGCTGCGCAATTATGCGGCTGCAAAGCGCTGATTATCAGGAAACCTATTGAATATGGTTACTCCGCAGAAGAAATCAAAAAAAATTTTAATGAGGGTAAAAGATGAACAGTAAGAAGGTTATGGTTGTAGGTATTGGTATGAACGGCAGTGAAACCCTGACTGAGTATGCAAAAAAACTTATTGAATCAGCCGATATTCTTATCGGAGCAGAAAGAATACTTAAATGCTTTGAATATCTGAAAAAAACCTGTACTGTCAACATATAACAGCAGTAAGATCTCAAAATTTCTGCATACTGAAAATTTTGAGACTGCTGCGGTACTTATGTCTGGGGACTGCGGATTTTTCAGCGGTACAGCAAGGCTTTTTACCTGAAATTTCTGATATGGATTATGAGATTGTCTGCGGAATTTCTTCAGTTGTTTATTTTTGTTCAAAAATCGGTATAAGCTGGCAGAATATGAAATTTGTAAGCCTGCACGGAATGGATTCAAATATAGTTCGTCATGCGGCTGAAAATGAGAAAACTTTTTTTTTCTTCTCGGAGGCAAAATTTCAGCGGCACAGGCTTGCAGACGCCTATGCGAATATTCCATGAATAGTGCGGAAGTTTATATCGGTGAAAATCTGGGATATGAAAATGAGAGGATACTTTGCGGTACTGCCGAGGATTTTACTGAAACAGAAACCGCATTGCTGTCTGTGATGACGGTAGTAAATTCAGACTGTGAAACGTTAAAGCGGTCGGGAATACCGGATCGTGAGTTCGTCAGAGGAAATGTGCCTATGACTAAATCTGAAGTACGCAGTGTTATTATATCAAAACTGGGTATATCAAATGATTCGGTTTGTTGGGATATTGGAAGCGGTACAGGCTCCGTATCTGTTGAAATGGCTTTGCAGTGCGGCAGCGGAAGAGTGTACGCGGTTGATAGGAATCCCGAAGCTGTGAGTCTGACGGATAAAAACAAGCATATTTTTAAATGCGACAATATAGAAATTATCGGTGGAAACGCCATGGATAATATAGAAAAGCTTCCTGTTCCGGATCGTGTTTTTATCGGCGGCAGCGGTGGAGAATTACAACAGATTATCAAAATGGTATTTAAAAAAAAATAGAAAAGCTGTGATAGTTGTTACCGCTGTTTCGTTGGAAACATTGAATAAGTCGCTGGAAGGATTTCGTATATGCGGCGCTGAAACAGAAATCGTACAAGTATCGATTACAAGAACAAAGTCTGTGGGCGAATATACAATGCTGTGCGGTGAAAATCCGGTATTTATAATAAAGGGGACAATTTTATGAACAGAATTATGATTGCCGGTACTCACAGCGGCTGCGGAAAAACCACCGTTACATGCGGACTGTTAAAAGTACTTAAAGAAACTGGATATAAAGTGTCGGCGTTCAAATGCGGTCCTGATTATATTGATCCTATGTTTCATAGTAAGATTATCAAAGTAAAATCAAGAAATCTTGACGGTTTTTTTACCGATAAAAATACTTTAAATTATCTTTTGGACGTTAACAGCCATGATTCGGATATTTCAGTTATTGAAGGCGTCATGGGATTTTATGACGGTTACGGCGGAAAAGCGTCGGCTTATGACGTTTCAAATGATACCGGTACGCCAGTTATAATTGTTATAGACTGTTCTGGAATGAGTGGTTCTGTTGGAGCGGTAATAAACGGATATCTTAATTATAAAAAACCGAATAACGTTGTCGGTTTTATTTTTAACCGAATGCCGATTTCACTAGAAGATGATATTAAAAAGCTTTGCAGTCAAATGGGAACGGAATATTTTGGATATATACCTAAAAATAATGATTTTCATATAGGAAGCCGTCATCTGGGGCTTATAACTGCCGATGAAATTGAAGATCTTAATGATAAACTAAAGATGCTTTCGGATCAGATAAATAAAACAGTACTGATAGATAAAAAATGTTTAGACTATCAATGGCGGTGAAAAAAATATGGAAAGACTGTGTAAAATCTCTGAACCTGATCATATGGCAATGGAATTATCGGAATGTAAATGGAACAGTGTTGCAAAACCGCTTAAAAGTCTGGGATTGCTTGAAAAGCGGTAACTAAAATTGCAGGAATTACAGGTAATGCAGAAGTTAAAATAGATAAACGTTGTACGGTGGTAATGTGCGCAGATAACGGCGTAGTTGCCGAGGGTGTTACTCAATCAGACAGTTCAGTTACAGCGTTAGTTGCTGAAAGCATCGCAAATGACAGGGCGAATATAAATCTTGTTTCAAAGTCCTATAATATAGATGTTATCGCTGTAGATATGGGTATGATAACAGATGTTGATGACGAAAGAATTATAATAAAGAAAACTGCATACGGTACAAAAAAATATATATTACGGAAACGCTATGACCTTAAATCAGGCTGAGCAGGCAATTACAGCCGGAATGGATATAGTAAGAGAGCTTAAAGCAAAAAGGCTATGATATATTAATCACCGGAGAAATGGGTATTGGAAACACAACCACGTCTTCTGCGCTGGCTTCCGTTATTCTGGACCAACCTGTAAGAAACGTTACAGGTTGCGGCGCCGGACTGGACAAGGAAAGACTAAAGCATAAAATTAATGTAATTGAACATGCGATAGCGGTGAACGATCCTGATAAAACTAAACCTATCGAGCTTATTTCAAAAATCGGCGGATTTGATATCGCCGGTATGACTGGATTGTTTTTAGGCGGAGCAGTTTACAGAATCCCTGTAGTTATAGACGGTTTTATTTCCGCTGTTGCTGCAAAGCTTGCATGCATGATCGTTCCTGAAACTGTAAATTTTATGCTTTGTTCACATGTTTCAAAAAAGAACCTGCCGGAAGAAAAATGCTTGAATCTATGGGACTTAAGGCTATGTTAGACGGTGAACTGTGTCTTGGCGAGGGGACGGGAGGAGCGATGCTGATTCCCTTGCTGGATGGAGCTTTATCTGTTTATCATTCTGCACACAGGTTCGATGAATTACAGATGGATCAGTATGAGGATTATACAAAATGCTGACGGTCGTAACAGGAGGCAGCGGAAGCGGTAAATCAGAACTTGCTGAAAATATTGCAGTTAAATTTACCGGAAAGAAATATTACATTGCGGCAATGCAGCCCTTTGGTGAAGAAGCGCTGAAAAGAATTGAACGGCATCGTAAAATGAGAGCGGAAAAAGGTTTTGAAACTATTGAAAAATATACCGATATAGATGAACTTACTTTTACTCGGAAAGATTTAGTTTTGCTGGAATGTGTGTCAAATTTATGCGCTAATGAAATGTTTTCGGGCAGGACGGATAAAAACATTGCTGCTGATAAAATTATTTCGGGTATTGAAAAAATAAATAAAGTGGTTTCACAGCTGATAGTAGTTACCAATGAGATATTCTCCGACGGTATTTTGTATGAAAAGGAAACTATTGAATACATGAAAGTATTAGGAGAAATTAACCGAAGGATTTTTGAATGTGCCGATAATGTTATAGAATCAGTATACGGGATGCCATATATTTTGAAAGGAAATCTGACATGAAGTATTTCAATTCAATTATATCTGCGATTGCTATGTATTCCAGAATACCCGTACCGAAAATAAAATGGTGCGAAGAAAACAGGCGCTACGCTCTGGGACTTTTTTCCGCTGGTGGGCGCTGTATCGGGATTGATGATGGTTTTATGGTATTTTTATCTCAGATAAACTGGGAATCAACACAGTATTATTTTCAGCGGTATGTACGGCAATTCCGATAATTGTTACAGGAGGAATCCATATGGACGGATTCTGTGATGTAATTGACGCAAAATCGTCATACGGGAATAAAGAAAAACGGCTTGAGATTATGAGCGACCCTCATACCGGAGCGTTTGCAGTAATCTATGCTGCTATATATTTTTTAGTACAGACCGGATTATTCAGTGAGGTAAGAACCTTGAAAACGGCAGTAATTTGCGGACTGATATTCGTAATTTCAAGGACATTAAGCGGATTTGCAGCCGTAACTTTAAAAAATGCCAAAGGTAATGGAACTCTTTATTCTTTTACTGAAGCGTCTCACAGGAAATCAGTAATTGCAATACTTGCAGTGATTTTTGCTGTTTGTACATTAGTAATTTTGTTTATAAGTCCGGTGTACGGTTTAGCAGTAATTGTTGTAGGATTTTTGACTTTTTTTTTGCATACAAGAGATTTGCTTATAAAAATTTTGGCGGAATAACAGGCGATCTGGAAGGATATTTTTTGCAGATATGTGAGCTTGCAATGCTTGCAGCAGCAGTCATTATACCATTAATATGGGGGAAAATAAAATGTATCTTATAACAGGCGGAGCTTATCAGGGGAAAAAGTAATTATGCAGTTTCTGTGTTTAAATTTGATAACAACAGCATAGCTGATGGAAAAACAGTTGACTTTGAAGAAATAAATAAAGATTTGTGTATCAAAAAACTTTCATATACTGGTCAGAAGAATGATGAAAGACGGAAAAACTACTGAAGAAATCAAAATTATTGTTGATTCTCTTGATGAAAATACAGTAATTATTACTGATGAAATAGGAAACGGAATTATACCGGTTGATCAATTTGAGCGTGATTGGCGAGAACAAACCGGACGTATTTGTTGCTACATTGTGTCACAATCAAGGAAAGTTGTAAGATTAACAGGGGGTATACCTGTAATAATAAAGGACGAAAGTAAATGAAAATAATTTTTATACGTCATGGGCAAACAAAAGGCAATGAAGAAAAGCGCTATATCGGCAGAACAGACGAATCATTGTCTCAAAAGGGGATTGAAGAAATAAAAAATCGTTTATATCCTGACGTAGACACTGTTTTGGTCAGTCCTATGAAAAGATGTGTCGAGACTGCAAAAAAATTATTTATCCGGACAGTAAATACATAATTTGCAATGATTTTCGTGAATGTGATTTTGGTATCTTTGAGGGAAAAAAAATTACGATGAACTGAAAAAATGATTCCGATTATCAAAAAATGGATTGACAGTATGGGAACAATGGCAATTCCGCAAGGTGAAAGTCATGAGCAGTTTAAAACACGGTGCTGCAATGAATTTGAAAGTATCGTTAAAGCGTTTCAGGGTACGGCTGCATTAATAGTACATGGCGGAACAATAATGGCTGTACTGGAAAAATATGCAGTTCCCAGATCCGGTTTTTATTCTTATCAGGTGAAAAACGGATGCGGATATATTACTGAGTTTGAAAACGGACAATTGAAAATAATATCGGAGTTAAAATGAAATATTTATATTTTATTATGCCTTTGATTAGTGCGTTTTTGCTGGATTTTATAATAGGAGATCCGTATAAGCTTCCTCACCCTGTAAGACTTATCGGAAAATGTATCGGGGCGGTTGAGAAAATTACAAGAAGGGTTTTCAGTAGTGAAAAAACAGCCGGAGCAGTTATGGCTATGATAATAACGACGCTGTCGTTTATTGTACCTTTTTGCTTCTTTTTTTAGCTTATAAAATAAATTTGTTTGTGGGGATTGCAGTCGAGAGTATACTGGGATATTATCTTTTAGCGGCAAGATGCCTTGAAAAGGAAAGCATAAAGGTATACGGTGCATTACAAAAACGTGATATAAAAGGAAGCAAGAAAAGCAGTTTCTATGATTGTGGGAAGAGATACTCAGAATCTCGACGAAAAGGGAATTATTAAAGCAGCGGTTGAAACTGTTGCGGAAAATTCTTCTGACGGCGTAACCGCACCTCTGTTTTATATGACATTCGGTGTACCTTTAGGATACTTATATAAAGCGGTTAATACCATGGATTCGATGGTCGGATATAAAAATGAACGATATATAAATTTTGGAAAAATTCGCGCAAAAATTGATGATATTTTTAATTTTATACCGTCAAGATTTACGGCATTGCTTATGATTGTATCCTCATTTATTCTTGGACTGGACGGAAAAACGCTTATAAGATATGGCGAAGAGACAGGTTTAATCATGCAAGTCCGAATTCTGCACAAACTGAATCGGTATGTGCAGGAGCATTGAATATTAGTCTTGCCGGAGATGCTTACTACTTCGGAAAGCTCTATAAAAAGAAAACAATCGGAGATAATAACCGTCCGATTGAAAATGATGATATAAAAAAAATCAAACAGGCTGATGTACTGTACATCTGTTTTGATGCTTGCAGTAACGGTAATATTAAGAATTATAATAGCAGGGTGTTTTTTATGAAAAAATATCAGCATGGCGGTAATACAAATATTAAATATGATTTTTCTGCAAATATAAATCCTCTGGGAATGCCGGAAAATGTGAAAAAATTCTTGCTGAAAATGTAGAAAAGTTTTCATTTTATCCTGATCCGAACTGTACAGATGTGATAAAAGCAATATCGGATTTTGAAAATATTCCGGAAAAAAAATATTCTTTGCGGAAACGGTGCGGCGGATTTGATTTATCGTATAGTGAGCGCTGTAAGTCCATGTAAGGCTTTGCTTTTTGCTCCGTCTTTTTCTGAATATGAAAAAGCGCTGCTTGACAGCAGGTGCAGTATAGAATATTGCTACCTCAAAGAAGAAAACGGGTATGTAATTAAAGATTTTGACACTGATTTGCTGAAAGATAAGGATATTTGTTTTTTTATGCAATCCCAATAATCCCGTGGGGAATGTAACGGATATGAATATACTTTTAAAAAATTATTGACGGCTGTCAGAAACATAATGTTATATTAGTGATTGACGAATGCTTTATGGATTTCGTACTGAACGGTTCTGATTTATCGGCAAAGAAATTTTTGTCCTGTAAAAATGTTATAATACTGAAAGCTTTTTTAAAAAAATTTATGCCATGGCAGGACTGCGTTTGGGATATGTTTTAAGTGAAAATGAGACGCTGATTGAAAAAGTTCGTAATTCAGGACAGCCCTGGAGCGTTTCTGTTCCGGCACAGCTTGCAGGTTCTGCCGCACTGCAAAATACGTATTTTATAAAAAAAACAGCTGAATTTGTTTCAGCTGAAAGAAAATTTCTGATTGATAGTCTTAATAATATGAACCTTAAAGTTTTTCCGTCAGAAGCAAATTTTATTATGTTGAAATCTGAAATTATTAAGCTTGACAGACTTTTTAAAAAAAGTGAGGATATAGCAATCAGAAACTGTGAAAATTATGAAGGTCTGGAAAGAGGCTTTTACCGTATTGCTGTGCGTACCCGAAAGGAAAACCAATATCTGATATCGGCTATGGAAAGGTGTTTAGAAAATGGCTAAATCAATAATGATTCAAGGGACTATGTCCAATGTCGGAAAAAAGTATTATAGCAGCGGCGCTTTGCCGTATTTTCAAACAGGACGGCTTCAGCTGCGCTCCTTTTAAATCCCAGAACATGGCGCTTAATTCCTATATAACGTCTGAGGGACTTGAAATGGGCAGAGCACAGGTTTTTCAGGCTGAAGCTGCCGGAATAGAACCTTCTGTATTAATGAATCCGATATTGCTGAAACCGACTGATAATGTAGGTTCACAGGTCATAGTAAACGGAGAAGTACTTGGAAATATGAAAGCGGCAGATTATTTTAAATATAAGAAGCGCTTAGTTCCTGATATTATGAACGCTTATAATACATTGGCTGAAAAGTATGATATAATTGTAATTGAAGGTGCGGGGAGTCCTGCGGAAATCAATCTGAAAAAAAAAGATGATATCGTAAATATGGGTGTGGCAAAAATGGTAGGTTCTCCAGTGCTTCTTGCAGGCGATATTGACAGGGGAGGAGTATTTGCACAGCTTCTGGGTACTCTTATGCTGTTGGAGGAAGATGAAAAATCTTTGGTAAAGGGATTGTTGATAAATAAATTTAGGGGAGACAAAAATATTTTAAAACCCGGACTTGATATGCTTGAACAAATGGGCGGTAAGCCTGTGGCAGGAGTGATACCATATATTTATTGCGATTTGAAGATGAAGATAGTTTGTCCGGAAAGCTTGAACAAACAGAAAACAGGGGAATTATAGATATTGCAGTTATAAGGCTTCCGAAAATTTCAAACTTTACCGATTTTGACGTATTCAGACAGTTTAAAGATGTTTCAGTAAGATATGTTTCAAAAGTAAGCGAACTGAAAAAGCCGGATCTTATAATTATTCCCGGAACTAAAAATACGATTTCCGATATGAAATGGCTGCGTGAAAGCGGATTGAAACGGCAATAAAAAAAACTTGTTTCAGAAAATATTCCTGCATTCGGGATATGCGGCGGTTATCAGATAATGGGTAAAAGAAAATTGAGGATCCCGACTGTACAGAAAATGGCGGAAGTATTGCAGGTATGGGATTACTGGATATAGAAACGGTTTTTAGAAATGAAAAAAAAAGAACTCGTGTCAGCGGGAAATTTAAAAACATCAGCGGTATTTTTTCTGTACTTAGCGGTAAGCAATTTAGCGGGTATGAAATTCATATGGGAGAGTCGTACGGTATAAAAAACAGTATGCTGGAGTTTTCCGACGGCAGTACCGGCGGAGATTCTCATGATAATATTTACGGCTGTTATGTACATGGCATATTTGATGAAAACGGAATTGCAGAAAGTATTGTGCGCAGTCTTTACAATGCCAAAGGATTGGAGTATATTGGAAAAGGTATTGACCGAAAGGCTTACAAAGAACAACAGTATGATATTCTTGCAGATGAAGTGAGAAAAAATATTGATATGGATTTTGTTTATAAAATCATTGAGGAGGGCGTGTAATGGGACTTATTCATATTTACTGCGGTGACGGCAAAGGGAAAACAACTGCTGCTGTCGGTCTGGCACTGCGTGCCGCAGGACAGGGAATGAAGGTTCATTTTATACAGTTTTTAAAGGGAAGTGAAACCGGAGAAATTAACATATTAAAGCATATCAAGGGAATTACCGTGGCACGCTGTGATCGTAATTACGGTTTTTACAATACCATGTCAGATAAAGATAAGACGGAAATAATATGCTGTCACAATAAGATGCTGTCGAATGCAATTGTACTTGCCAATCAGGAAAGTATTGATATGCTGATAATGGACGAATTTAATGCGGCGTATAATTACGGTCTTATGGATAAAGTAACAGCAGAAAATTTTATAATTAACAAACCTGAACGTCTTGAACTTATAATTACAGGCAGAAATCCTGTTGAAAAATTTATGGAAAAAGGCAGATTATGTGAGATGTATTACAGCGGTAAAGCACCCTTATGCAAAGGGAATAAACGCTAGAAAGGGGAGAGAATATTGAATATCGAACACATTTTACCGGAGAATATTGAAAAAAGAAGTTTTGAGATCATTGAACAGGAACTGAACGGAAGATATATTCCGCCTATGGAAAAACCAATTGTAAAGCGTGTAATACACACAACTGCCGATTTTGACTATCTGGATAATCTGTGCTTTTCTGAGAATGCAGTTGAAAAAGCAATTGAAATCCTAAAAAAAGGCGCTGTAATAGTAACAGATACTAATATGGCAAAATCCGGTATCAATAAAAATGCACTTAAAAAGCTTCAATGCCGTGTCGAATGTTTTATGGCAGACGCTGATGTAGCAGAAGCGGCTAAGGCAAAAGGAATTACAAGAGCGTCGGCGTCTGTAGATAAGGCAGCTTTAATCCAAGAACCTATTATTTATGCTGTAGGAAATGCGCCTACTGCACTTATTCGTCTTGAGGAGCTTATTAAACAGAATCTTATTCAGCCTGAACTTATTATCGGAGTACCGGTTGGATTTGTGAATGTTGTTCAATCCAAAAGAAGTTATTATGAACGGTAGTATTCCTTATATTGTAGCAAAAGGCAGAAAAGGCGGCAGTAATGTTGCAGCAGCTATTTGCAATGCACTGCTTTATATGATCATTAGATAAAAATATGTCAAAAAATAAAAAATACTATTGACATTTATAAAAAAGTGTGATATACTTTTTGAGTGGAAAAATTACTATGCACCATTAGCTCAGTTGGTAGAGCAACTGACTCTTAATCAGTGGGTCCTGGGTTCGAGCCCCCGATGGTGCACCAATGGCCCGTTGGTCAAGCGGTTAAGACTCCGCCCTCTCACGGCGGCAACACCAGTTCGATTCTGGTACGGGTCACCACACAGGAATGCTAAAATCATCAACTTGCCGTGCATTTATATTGCATTGATAACGGAGCTTGTCTCCGCAGGTAGTTGATGGTTTAGTGCGTTAGAAGTTAATTTGTAATTAATTCAGACGTTATTTGACTTGAACACTGCCACGGATTTTTTTCATTTCTGAAAATTATTTCTTCAAAACTAAATGAACCGTCTTTATCTGACGTTACAGTTTCAATTGCATTTTTTCGGTAAATTCAGTTTTGTCCGCATTGAAAATTCCGATCAATGCGATAATTTTGACTTATCATCGGCATCAACTTTCAGACCTTCAACATATCCTGTCTTGAAAGTATTATCAATAACTTTTCCGTTATTGATTTTGATTTCGAAGCAGTTGTATGTTTCTTCTACGTTGAATGAATATTGATTAACTACCTGTGATTTAATATTCAATTTTTAATTGAAAAAGCAATAAGCCCATCAGAGTTCATGCGAATCTGACAGGCTTAAGATCTATTTCAAGCACACATGTACGTGTGCTAAAATAGCATTCTCACTAAGTCAATCAGATAAGTGTTGATATCTGTTTGATTAAGGAACATGTTCCGTCTGGTAAACGGTTCATATTCTGTGGGGGTGCTTTTTCTGTTTTGTATTTTAACATAAAGGAAATATTTTGTCAAGTATTATTTAAAAAATATTTTTTAAAGCCAATTTTGGGAATTTGAAAGAATCGGGATTTTTAATCTCGGTTCTTTATTTTTTGCCTTGTCAAAAAAATTTTTTTTTGGACATATTTTCAGCAAGACTGCAATTTCTGTCAAAGCACGGAAATTACGGTCTTTTTTTATTTTTTTCTGCTGCAATTTTTACTTAGTTTTGCATGTATTTTTTCTCAATACCCCTCTTGACAAAATAAAAAATGGTGTATATAATTGGAAATCAAATTGAGGTTAATTTTCAGACAGCATATTTTTTTCTTCTCAGGATTCCGAAAATCAGACAAATTTTCGGAAAAAATATCAGCCCGCACACGGGCTGAAAATCCGGATTTAACTCACCGGCACGCCGGCAGTCAAATCCGGAGGTCTGGGTAAGCAAAGCAACGCCGGTGTGGACACACTCGGCAAATTTTGAAAAAATCAGCGAGACTGATTTTTATCAAAAATTATCTTTTGGGAGACCCCAAACCCCGTTAGACTTTTTTGAAAAAAAAAGTCAAGAAAGGACAATAAAATGACTAAGCAAAGAAAACGAAATTGTTTACTAAAATTTTATGTTTCAGAAGAAGAAAAAGCATTTATTTTTAAGAAAATGAAGATAGCAAAAATTAAGAATTTAAGTGCATATTTACGAAAGGCTGCAATAGATGAAAAAATAGAAATTCATGACTATTCCGAACTTAAAGAAATTAACTATTATTGGAGAGCAAATTTCTGCAATTAAAAATATAAAATCAATAGAAATGACAGTCCAAAGTACTAAAATTAAAAAAGGATATATTAAGAAAATTGATAATATAAATGCAGAAATTATACTGTGTGATGGTGGACATATATTTACTGAATTAACCACATGTTATAATACATGGCATGATGCAAATAGAGATTTACAATTAATATAGATTATCGGAAAGGAAAGAAAAATGAATAATGTACAAGAATTTTTATATGAAAATTCACCGATCAGAATGATTGAAAGTAACGGTGAAACGTGGTGGGTGTTAAAAGATATATGCAAATTGCTTAGTATTGAAAACCATAAAATATTACTAAGCGTCTAGAAGAAGATGAGGTAGGTACATTTGAGTTACCCCCCCCCAGAGTAAAAAAAAGAAACTTGAAATGCTCTGTGTAAACGAAAGCGGGTTATATTCAGTAATTCTTCGAAGTGATAAGCCTGAAGCCAAAGCTTTTCGCCGATGGATTACCCATGAAATACTTCCGGAGATACATCGAACCGGAGGATATAATGCAATAAGCGCTGAAATATTGGAAGATTCAAGTCTGACAGCAGCTTCAAAAACTATATTTATGTACTTATGCAGATGTGCGAAGGGCAAATCAGAGTTTGTAATAAGCCGTTCAAAAGTACTGAACGACTTGAAAATGGGTACAGACATGTATAAAAATCATCTTAACAAGCTTAAACAGTCAGGATACATAAGTTCCGAGCCTTGCCGTAATGAAAAGGGACGTATTTGCGGTATTAAGTTTTATATTAATTATCCGAATTCACTTAAAAGGCTTGAAAATAATGGTTTTACTGGAACATGAATAATTCGTCAATGGCGAATTGAAGGGAAGCGATAAATTATGATTGAGAATCCATGCCGGAACTGTGGTATCCGTAGACAGTGTAAAAAGAGAAAATACAGGAAAGTATGAAGGAGTGTACAGATCATATATACAAACCCAATAAAAATTCCCTAAAATAATTTGCCAATGGCGAATGGAAAGGACAAAAAATGACACCAGAAGATTGGAAGAATGTTGAGGATGCTTTATCAAGTCCATACGGCAGAGTTGAATTTAAAATAGACGGCTATGATATTGGACCATAGTCAATAAGCTGGACACAAAAAGGCGAAAAGAATTAAGAGTAAAATAAAGAATTTTCAAATTGAATGGGTGACAAAAAATTAATAGCCGAGTGAATACGATAACGATTATAAAACCCATTAATATAATCAAAGAGTCTGATATTAGCCTCATGGAAAGAAGAATAGTGTTTCAGGTAGACTTCTTCCTTTTTCAAAAGAATGAAAGGATTCCATGGGAGCGTTATCAAAAGGACGGCCCTTTTTACTGTAAGAAAGTCTGAAGCCCATCCTCTCAGCAGCCGCAATATACTCAGAAGAAGTATATTGACTGCCACGGTCGCTGTGAAGAATAACATTATTGGGATAGTTCTGATTTTGCCATGCTTTTGTGAGCGCGGAAATAACAAGAGAACGATCCATTTTTCTTCCATAACTGTAACCGACGATTTTTCTTGTACAGACATCCAAAACGCTAGCAAGATAAGTCCAGCCATTTTTTACAGTGTGGATATATGTAATGTCTGAAAGCCATATCTGATTAGGTTTTTGAGCGGAAAAAATTTTGATTGACCAGATTTTTAAGTTCAGAATGTTCATTTTGCTTATGGCGGTAATTCTTGAATTTTCTGATAGTTACAGATCTGATATCAAGCTGTTTCATAAGTCATATACGGGTGATTTTTATAGAGCCGTATACTTTTCGATTATCACAGTAAATTTTAAATATTTTTGACTTCAGAATATTGTTTTCTATTTCACGGCTAGATGCTTTATGATTTAAAATGCTGTAATATGTGCTTCTGGCTCAAAACCTTTCAAAACTTTGCCATTGCTTTTTTTAATATTATATTTTCACAGAAGGTTTGATTTTTTTGGATGGTCATGGTTTCAGTTTCTGAAACCTGAACTTTGTATATTTTTGATCTATTTATGCAATGTGGAACTACTAATTCCATATTCTTTGCATATCTGCGTACTGCTTTTTCCGGATTCATACAAGCTTACTATGCTTTGCTTGAATTCCTCTGTATACTTAGTGTTTTCCATGTGATTCTCTCCTTTTTTTATTATTATACCATCTTTCGCTTTTTGCTGTCCACTTTTTTAGTGTAGCACCACTTTCGGAATAGGCACTGTAGCTTTAACCGGATACAGCGTCGCTATGGCAACCAAAACCTTTACCGCTGTTTTGCTGTAGGTATAGCAGGTGTAGTTGCAGGAGTAGCTTCGTTTACAAATGTAATTAAAAGCAATACTGATGCCGTTGAGGACTACAACGGAACGCTTGAACAATGCAGTACAGAAATTGACAATACCAGAACAGCTTATGAAAATGTCTGCAATATGTACGGAGCTGAATCTCAGGCGGCACAAAGATCTTGCTTCTGAACTTGAAACTCTTAATGCTCAGTATCAAAAGGCGGAGGATTTAATGGACGAGATAGACAAGGATTGGCAAAATGGAATGGTTGCAGTAGCTCAGCTTGAAGCATTATCCAAGCAGTCTGAATTAACCAATGCCGACCTTGATATGATGTCTCAATATGCCGATTACCTTAATGATACGTTTAATTGTAATATTGAGGTTGATTATGATACGGGTAAATTAACAGGGTTCGATCCGACTAATATAAATTCACAGATGATTAAGATAGCCATGGATAATCGCAAACAAGCAGCAAGTGAATCTGTGACTAGCGCCGATTTTACTAACGGTTATTTAGACGGTCTTAAAGAGCTTAAAGATTTTGAGACAGAGTATAAAATAGTTAAAGATGAAATAACAAAATCCATGAATGATCCCGGTCATGCCAATATGACAAGCTATACTATGTCGGAAGCTAATGAATATTTCGGCAAAAAAATCGCAGAAGCTCAAAAGGTTGTTGATGGGTATAAAAATACCGCTTTTGAAGCCTTTAGTATAATGGATAATCCCGACGGCGCTGAAGAATTTCTAAAGACTATTGAAGATACTGCAAATGCTTACAACGATTTAGGGAAATCAGCGGAAGAAGCTCAGAAAGCTATGACGCCTGAAGAAGCAATATATGATGTATGGGCAGTTAATGAAGAACAAATCAAACAATTTGCTGAAGAATATGAAGAAGCATATGATTCTATTCGTGAAAGCTTAGACGGTATGTTCGGATTGTTTGAAGAAGCAAGTATGAACCTTGAAAATGCCTTATCTCCCGATACTGCAATTGAAAATATTGAAAGTCAAATAGATTATTTTAATCAATATAAGGAAGCGGTTGCCACACTTTCCGATTTAGAGCTTGATAGTAATATTATAGAGCAGTTAGACCCTGAACAAGCTGTTGCCTTTGCCCAATCGTTTAATGAAATGAATGTTGACGAGGCTAAGGGGAAGGTCAGTGAACTCAATGAATCATTTGGAGAATTAAAAAATATTAAAGATGACACTGCACAAACGATGCTTGAAGTTGACGAAGAAATTTCGCAAAGGCTTGATGCAATAAAAAGAAAATATGGATAAGTCTCTTGATGAAATGGTCGAAGAGATGAAATTGATAGATGAAGCGGCAGATGCCGCAAAGCTTACAATGGACGGATACATATCCCAACTTAAATCCAGTGGTGACACTGCCGTTCAGCAAGCCCAGAGCATTGCAAGCAGAATCACAGCTGCATTAAGCGTTGACGTTTCGACGGCAGTTTCAAATGCTGCGGCTGCTGTTCGTGGGTTTACTGCAAATGTGAATGCCTACGCTTCCGGTACGCTATCGGCAGAACCCGGTATTGCATTGGTCGGTGAAGAGGGCCCTGAGCTTGTACGGTTCAAAGGCGGAGAAACGGTATATACTGCCGATGAGACTGAACAGATCATTAGCGGTTACGCTGATAATCATTTCAGCATTCCCCGTCTGAATCCCCTGTAAAAAGTTTGAAAACAAAACCGAATCAGTATCACGCCGTGAAGTTGATCTCAACATCAACGGAAAAGGTTCTATAAACGTAAAAAGCAATATGGATAAGGAACAGGTTGCGGAGATCCTTATAGAAAATTTAAAGCCTGCACTTATGAGTATTATTTCAACTGAATTATTTGAGGAGGGCGAAAACTCTTATGACTTCTAGCAAATATCAAATATGGCTTGAGGCAGGTAAAAAGAAGCGTCAATTACCTGTGAATCCCGAAAGTATCAAGATCCAGAGAAACGGAAACAATCAGAGCGTAACCATTGCCGGACTTGGAGAAACTACCGTATTACAAGAACCCAGAGCCGTTACGATTTCATTTTCGTCCTTTTTCCCCAAGACGTATTTCCCCGGCTGTACTGTAAAAAAACCTCTTTTACCCCATGCGTATATCAATGCAATATCCACATGGCTAAATGAAAAGACTGTTGTCCGACTGTATATAACTAAATGCGATATTGTATGGTATGCAACAATTGAAAGCTTTTCCTACTCCCAAAGCGGCGGAGACGTTGGTTCTTATGATTATACCATTTCACTGAAATCATATAAGACGGTAAGAGTACGGACAGATAAATATTAACAAGAACAAAAAAGCGTCTGCTCCCAAAAAAAGACAAACGCAAGAGTAAATACCAAATCAAAGCCTAAGACTTATACCGTAAAATCAGGAGACTGTCTTTACAATATTGCCAAAAAGTATTACGGAGACGGCTCTAAGTATACTAAAATTTACGAAGCCAATAAAAAAATCATCGGCTCTAATCCTAATCTGATAAAGGCAGGTCAGGTATTAACAATACCGTAAGGAGGCAAGTTATGTCCGATATCAATTTGATTTTATACCGTGACGGTAAGACCTACGATATTTCAGAACTTGTGGAAAGTATTAAGTGGAAAGGGAGAAAGGGTTCTGCCGCACGGTCTGTAAGCATTTCGCTTTTGGACTGCAAAGGCGCACAAAGCGGAATAGATGTCACAAAATGTCATCAATTGATTTTCAGTTATAAGGGCAAGGAATTATTTAGGGGTATGATAATGTCACAGCAGCAGTCCGAAAGCTTTAAAATGCCAATTACCGCCTATGACAACGGTATTTACCTGTCAAACAATAAAGATACATTCGTGTACGAGAACAAAACCGTACACGATATTTTTATTGACGTATGCAAGCGTTTCGGTATTAAATATTCAGACGTTGCAAAAGACATCATACAAGATTCCGGAGCTTACAAAGTCAAATAAAACAACTGCATGGGACGCTATTTTAGACGCAATTTCTCAGGATTTTAAAGCTACGGGAACAAAGTATTATGTGAATTCCTCAAAGGGAGTTTTAAGCCTTATAAAACGTCGTGAAAATATACTTCAATGGGTTCTTGAAACAGGCGGAAATATTATGTCATATACATACAAAAGAGTATTGAGGATATAAAGACACGTTTAAAAATTCTCTCTGACGAAGATAAGGTTTATGCCGTTAAGAAGAATACCGAGCTTGAAAAGAAAATCGGTATTTTTCAGGATATCGAAAAAAAAGGACGATGATCTTTCGGAAGCCAAGCTTCAGGAGCATATAAAGGAAACGCTGAAAGAAATCAGTACTCCCGAAATAAGCCTGAGTGTTGAGGCTTTGGGTATACCCGATGTTATATCAGGAGTTGGAGTTTATGTAATAATTGATGAACTGGGAATCAAGCGTACTTTCTATGTCGATGAAGATACTCACACTTTCAAAGGAGGAAGTCATACAATGAATTTAACGCTTAATTCCGTAAACGAATAGGAGGTCTGAATGGATAATCCAACGAGTATTAAAGGATTGATGCAGCAAATGCTGCCAAAGGGAAATGATATTGTAATAGGCAGGGTTATTTCTGAAAATCCTGTCAGAGTACAGGTAATAAATGATGAAAGCTTACACCGCTCCCAATTGTCCCTCAAAGACTTTCCAATTTGCACACCGGAGAATATTTGCATTTACTGGTATTTAATAACGGCAAAAAAAGTATTATGCACTGGACAGGGCGGTGATGTAAATGGCGGTAGATATTGAAATTCCCATTGATACTATTGAAGAAGAAGCGGAAAAACCCACACGCACATACCGTCTTGACCTTGATTCGGGAAGAATTATCGGTACTGTTGACGGAATCGAAGCAGTAAATCAGGCGATAAGAAAAGCGATAATAACGGCACGTTACAAGTGCCTTATTTATGATGACGATTACGGCGGAGAGCTGAAGGATATGGTCTATGATGAGGTATCAACTCCCGAAATTATAGAAACAGCCTTGCCAGAATTAGTCAGGGACGCTCTTTCGCAGGATACACGAATACTGGACGTTTACGATTTTGAAATAAGCTTTAAGAATGATGAAGCCTTTATTGTGTTTAAAGCCGATACCGTATTCGGTGAAACTCAGATAAGTGAGGTGATATGATGTTTGAAAGCTATACTTATGAAAAACTTCTTGAAGAGGTTTTAAATAATGCTCCCTGACGATATTGACACACGTCCGGGGGAGCATTTTTTATGATGCAATTTCAGGGATACTGATAAAAATTGCAAAATCTTATACTGACATAGATCTGATTTTTTCTCTTTCCCAACCGGATACGGCAGCAGGAGAATATCTTGACGCTAAAGCGTCCGAGTACGGAATTACACGTCATGAAGCTGAAAAGGCAAGATATACTGCCGTAATTATGGGAACCGTTACAGAAGAAAATGAACGTTTCTTTTTACAATGGACTGTATTTTGTACTTAAAACCGATGAATCCGGCTGGTACTTTGAAGCCGAGGAAACAGGAACGGAATACAATAATATTTTCCCCGGAACAGCGGCGGTTCCCGTTGATACTATATCGGGACTTGAAGGAGCAGAATTCGGTACGGTAATTGAATACGGTACAACGCCGGAAGATGACGAAAGTCTGCGCCGCCGTCTGAAAGACAAAATATCCGGTTCGGGAGAAAACGGAAACAAACAGCATTACAAAATATGGTGCGAAAGTATTGACGGCGTAGGCAAGGCAAAAATCTTTCCGTTATGGAACGGTCCTAATACTGTAAAGGCGGTTCTTATAGATTTAAACGGACTTCCGTGCGGAAAAGATATTGTAAATGAAGTACAGAAGTACGTTGACCCTGACAGTCTGGGACTGGGCGAGGGCTGCGCTCCTATAGGCGCTCATTTTACAGCTGCGGCAGCTGAAAGCGAGTATATCGATATTTCCGTTACGATTGAGGTAAAGCAGGGGTTTAGCTTTGAAGCGGCAAAGGAGTCAATAAAATCGGGGATAGAGAATTATTTTTAAAACTCAGGTAATGAACAGCTCTGATGCAGAGGAAATTATGATACGAATTTCTGAAATAGGCGCTGTGATTTCCGATGTTACTGAAATAGCAGATTACAGAAATCTCGTCATTAACGGTTCGGACGAAAATATTGCGGTAAACGCTGAAAGTGTGCCTATTTTGGGGGTGACTGAAATTGAAGCTGTTTGAAAGTCATTACAAAAACAACTATGAGGAGCTAATAACCTATTATCCGGTCTTTTACCGTGAAGTATATGAAATGGTTGAAATTCTCAAGGCTCAGGGCAGACTTGCCGACAATCTGCAAAATAGTATTGAACAGGTATTTTCCAATCAGTTTATAGACAGTGCAAATGAAAGCGTGATTTCTTCTTATGAAAAAATTATGGGTATTATTCCGGATTCTTTAAAACCGATTGAAGAACGCCGCCGACTTGTAAAAGCAAGACTGATCGGTTCGGGTAAAATTTCAGCTTCTGTAATTTCCGATATGATAAAGGCGTATACGGGCGGAGAAGTAAAATGCAGTCTTGAGCCGTTTGATTCGGAGGGAAACAATAAGCTGTACATAAATGCCGAAAGAGTAAACAGTCCGCAGATTTATTTGCAGGAAGTAGAAAATCTTTTGAGTGAAAAGATTCCGGCGCATATTGAATATGAGCTTTCATTCGGTATAGACGCACCGATATATTTAAGCTGTGAAGTTGAATCGTACAATACCGACTTGCCGTTATGCGGTCTTTACTCATGCGGACAAATACCATTTTCAGGAGGTGTATAAATGTTCTGGAAAGAAAATATTTTAAATATGCTGAGTTCCACGGTGCTTAATACAGTAGACAGCTGTCAGTTTCAGCTTGACGGAGATCAGTGGAAGTATGCGGAAATAACCGACACATCGGAAATTGACGGAAAATATGTTATTACAATAACAATACCCGAAGCCGCAGACGGTACAGTAACCGGAATTCAGCTTTTGGGTATGGGTTCGGTTATAGGGCAGAGAGAAGAACATATAGTAAAAAAAAAATCCGGACAAATACTGATTATGAAATTAAAATTCCGTGTATATGAGGAGGGCGAATTATAATGGGATATATTCCGACAAAATGGAAAGACCACATTCTTTCCGACGATAAGTATTCAATCACTAAAAATAATGACGGTACATATACGATAATACCTCATGGAAGCGTTGTTCAGCAGGGAACTCCTATGTCAGCTGAAAATTTTAATCATATGGAAGAGGGCATAAAAAGTGCGTCAGAGTTATCTGACAGCGCCAAAAAACTTGAAACAGCCCGTAAGATCAATGGAGTACCGTTTGACGGAACACAGGATATAACGATAGACGTGACCGGCAAGACCCGCCGTTATGAATTGGGACCGTATGACAGCATTTCCAGATATTCTATGTTTGCCAGAACAAGCAATATCAATACGCTTGAAAACTGCGGAGCAACCTTGCTTGTGACAGACGCAGGCAATTTTGGTTCTCCCCAGACGGGCGCATGGCTGATACAATTGAGCAACCGTGAAAGCAAGCCGACTATGATTTGGTTACAACGCTGCTGCCGCATAAAAGGGGTACAGTAAATTTTTTGGATATTATGAGGACAGTGGTCAACATTGCCGCAACGGATTTAACTGTAAAATCCGCTGTTTTGGGATTGGCTGTATCAGCTGTCTCGGCAGGTCTTGCGGCGGTTATGAACTTGAAGGAGGTATAATTTATGAATATCAAAAATATGTACATTACAAAAAATCGTCCGTATACGAAGAGGGCTAAAACAACTAAAATTGCAGTGCATTACATAGGAAATCCCAATACGTCGGCTGAAGCCAATAGAAATTATTTTAATAGCAATAATGATGATGTTTCCAGTAACTATATTATTGGGTTGAATGGTGAAATAATATGCTGCATTCCAGACGAGGAAGTCGCATGGTGTACCTGTCAGGCGAACAGCTACAGTGTATCGATTGAAAATTGTCATCCTGACAGTACAGGCAAATTAAACAGTAAGACTTACAACAGCCTTGTTGAACTTTGCGTTTATTTATGTAAAAAGTACAAGCTGAATGAAAACGATCTGATTCGTCATTATGACGTTACAGGTAAAGTTTGCCCGAAAGGATTTGTACCTAAAAATAAAGGCGGCTCAGACGATAACAGCAATACTGCTTGGAATAAATTTAAATCAGACATTAAGTCTAAGCTTAATAGTACAGCAGCATCGTCTTCCAACACTCAAAAGCTTTATCGTATACGCAAATCATGGTCTGATGTAAAAAGCCAGATCGGTGCGTATTCTTCTTTGGAAAATGCCAAAAAGCTTGCAAGAGCGGTTATACCGTCTATGATTGGAACGGCAAGTCTGTTTACAGTAAGTCGGCAGCAACATTTAAAAGGGGCGATAAAGTAAAAGTTAAGTCAGGAGCAAAGGATTACAGCGGCAGCAATCTTGCAAGCTTTGTATATAAAAATACATATACGATTCTTGAAATCAGTGGTGATCGCATTGTGATCGGCATAAATGGAGCTGTTACGGCTGCAGTGCATAAAAATAATTTGACAAAAGCATAAATTTAAGGAGCAGATTTCTGCTCCTTATTTTATAAATTAATTTTTGGAGGTATTTATATGAAAAGTTTTATTCCATGGATAGGCGGCAAGAGTCTTCTTGCAAAGAAAATTGTATCAATGTTTCCGGATGATTTTGACAGGTACATTGAAGTATTCGGAGGCGGAGGCTCTGTTTTATTTTCAAAGGACAAACATGCTCCGCTGGAGGTTTACAATGATGCAAACGGTCAGCTTGTGAACTTATTCAGATGTATACGCTTTCACCGTGAAGAGCTTCAGCGTGAAATTTCAGGTTATATTAATGCAAGAGAAATTTTTGAAGATATAAAGGCTCAGATAAATGTCAGAGGTATGGCAACAAGAAGAACATCTCTCCGGAGTATTTGACTGAAATTGAAAGACGATTAAAATCAGGCGCAGGAGTGGTAATTGAACATAAGGATTTTGAAAATCTCATTAAAGTTTATGATCGTCCGAATGCACTTTTCTATTGTGATCCGCCTTATCATAAAACTGAAAAATATTATGATGTATTGTTTACTGACAGTGATCATGAACGCTTAAAGAGCTCTTTAAGCAATATTAAAGGGTGGTTTGTTCTCTCTTACAATGACGATGAATATATACGTGAATTGTACAAAGACTTCAATATTATGGCTGTTGAAAGACAGAATAATCTTTCAAGCGGTTTGTACAAGGAACTTATTATAACAAATTATTGATGTTATTTTTTTTAGAACACAAATAACAGAATACGTTATTTGCGTATTAACAAAAGTATCATCGGAGGGCAATTTTATGATTAAAATTAATTTACTGAAGCTGTTAAAAGAACGTGGAATGACGCAGTCGGAATTGTCGGAAATTACAGGAATCAGACCGTCTACAATCTGCGATATGTGCAATAACAACTGTGCTTTTCTTAACTTAGAAAATATAGATAAAATTTGCAGTAAGCTTGACTGCAAGCTAGAGAATTTCATTGAAATTGTCCCTTCGGCAGAAAAGGACAAATAATGAAAGTATTAAGTTTATTTGACGGTATTTCCTGCGGTATGGCGGCGCTTGAACGTGCCGGCATACCTGTTGAAAGATATGCAGCATATGAAATTGATAAATATGCAATTAAAATCAGTGAGAAAAATTATCCCTTTATAGAACACTGCGGAAACGTATTTAACGGAGATTTTACGCAGTACAAGGGTTTTGACTTATTAATAGGCGGTTCGCCGTGTACATACTGGAGTATAGCGAAACGGAATCGTGAAACAACATGTGAAGGCGAAGGATTTAAATTTTTTATGCAGTATGTTCGTGCGCTGAAAGAAAGCGGCTGTAAATATTTTCTTTATGAAAATAACTACAGTATACATAAGGATATAAAAGCGGAAATAAGCCGACAACTGGGAGTAGAACCTATAATGATCAATTCTGCTCTCGTTTCAGCACAAAGCCGAAAAAACGCTGTTACTGGACTAACATTCCAAATGTTACTCAGCCGGATGATAAGGGTATTTTACTGAAAGATATTATTGAAAGCGGCGTTGCTTGGCAGGGAAAAACGTATTGTCTTACTGCAAATTACGGCTGTGCATATTTGAAAAATACTCTTGAACGTCATCAAAGAACCATGATCGCTGAACCTGTTAGTTGTGCAGTCAGAAGCAGATATAAGGATACAGGAAACAGAAGTGAAAAAGCCGGCGGCGGAACTTTTTCGGCAATTGAAGCACGAAAAGACGGAAAAGCTAATTGCATGACAACTGTTACTAAAGATTCAATGGTACTTCATCCTATTAGAATCGGAGATATAGGCAGTAGCTCTCAGGGACACAGGGTTTATTCTGTACGTGGCAAATCCGTTACAATTTCAGCAAGCGGCGGAGGCCAGGGCGGTTCTACCGGACTTTATAAGATTGATTTGCCTGATGGGGATTATATAATCAGGAAATTATCTCCTATTGAGTGCGAACGGCTTCAGACACTTCCTGATAATTATACCGAAGGAGTATCAAATACACAACGATATAAGCAGCTTGGAAACGGATGGACTGTTGATGT
>VOFF01000074.1_pt1 | contig 26352 bp, 37 predicted proteins | sample 5384061 | NCBI WGS metagenome assembly VOFF01 (sample SAMN12384725, study PRJNA508395) | human gut metagenome | isolation source: healthy gut E | host: Homo sapiens
TTGTGGGAAAAGCCTGTACCTTTTCCCTTCACAGGCACGGTGGGCTATCTGCTCCTGTCTGTCCTGCGCGCGTTCTTCCATGGTCAAACCGTCCTGCTCAATCCCCCTAATCACCCTTTCCACCGTCGCCATTCTTTTCACCTGCAGCCTGGCCTGGTACCAGCGGAAGCTGGGGGTGACCATGGAAAACCGGATTCGCGCCTTGCGGAAGTCTCTGGGTCTGTCCCAGGAGGAACTGGCGAAAGGATGCGGGGTCTCCCCGTCAAACCATCAATGCCATTGAGAACAACAAATACGACCCTCCCTGGCCCTGGCGTTCCACCTGGCACGGGAGTTGGAGACCACAGTGGACGCGCTGTTCATCCCCGTCCCGTAGCAAAACCGCCCATAGGTTTCCACAAAAAACGGGCTCCCGAATTTCGGGAGCCCGTTTGTCCTCTATCCAAAGATTCCGGTTAGCGCGGCCCGCTGTCAGGTCTTATCCACCAGGATACCGTATCCGCCGTCATTGCGGCGATACACCACGGAGAACGCGCCATCCTTCTCCTCATTTCGGAAAGCAAAGAAGGAGTGGGTCGATGATCAGCTTCATCTCGTGGATGCACTCGAAGTAGGCGTTCTCGGGCTCGTAGCCCGCTTCCACCAGCACCTCAAAGCCGCAGCTCATCAGATCCACCACGCCGCCGCACAGCACGGTCTGCTCGCCGAACAGGTCGGTTTCGGTCTCGTTCTTGAAGGTGGTCTCCATCATGCCGGCGCGGGCGCCGCCGATGCCGGCGATATAGGCCAGCCCGAGCTTATGGCGTCGCCGGTGGCGTTCTGCTCCACAGCGATCAGGCAGGGCACGCCCTTGCCGGCCACATAGGTGGAGCGGACGGTATGGCCGGGGCCCTTGGGGGCCGCCATGAACACATCGACACCCTTTGGTGGGACGATCTGCTGATAGCGGATGTTAAAGCCATGGGCAAAGGCCAGGGCGTTGCCGTCCTCCAAATGATGGGCGCGATGTCCTTCTGGTACATCTCCGCCTGGACTTCGTCGTTGATGAGGCATCATCACGATGTCGGCCTTGGTGGCCTCGGCCACGGTGGATAGACCTGGAAGCCATCCTTCTCCGCCACGGGCCAGGACTTGCCGCCCTTGCGCAGGCCGATGATGACGTCACAGCCGGAGTATAATACATCTTTGCCATAGTTGAACTCTCCTTTTTCCTTGGTGTCTTCGTCAATGGTATATTTACCACGTTCCAGGGCGATCATGCCGGTGCGGACCAGTTCCTCAATCCCAAAGTCCGCCAGCAGCTCCTGCACCGCGTCGGTCTTTTTCTCGTCCCCGATGACGGAGAGGGTGAGGGGTTCTTTGGACACATCAATAATGGATGCGCGGAAGATGTTGGCGATCTGGATGATCTCGTTCTTATCCTCACTGGTTTTGGCGCGCACCTTATACAAAACCAGCTCCCGGCGAATGGAATGGCTGGGCACCAGCAGCTTGACCGAGTGGACGGGCACCATTTTCGCCAGCTGATTGCACATGAGGTTGGTCTGGTTCTCATTGGCCAGAACCTCGATGGTCATGCGGGAGATGGCGGGATTGTCGGTGGTCCCCACCGCCAGGGGATTCCACGTTGAATCCTTTGCGGGAGAACAAACGGGACACCTGGGACAAAACGCCCGATTCATTGTCCACCAAGACGGACAACGTGCGCAATTTCACTTCTTCCATGTCTCTTTGCCTCCTCTTAGTTGACCAGGAACTCGGTGATATGGGTTCCGCCGTTGACCATGGGACGGACCAGCTCGGTCTCCTCAATGGTGCAGTCCACCACATAGCCCAGGCCCTTCTTCTGTTCCTCCAGCGCCTCCTGGATGGCGGCCTCCAACTCCTCCACGGTGGTGACCCGGCGGCCCTTCAGGCCGTTGGCATCCGCCAGCTTCACAAAATCGGGGGCCCCGCTCGGTGGTGGTCTGGCTGAAGCGGTTCTCATAGATCAGCTCCTGCCACTGGCGGACCATGCCCAGCCGGTGGTTGTTGAAGACAAAGGTGATGACGGGGGTTTTGTAGAACTCCTCGGTGGACAGCTCATTGCTGTTCATCCGGAAGCAGCCGTCCCCCGGCGATATGGATCACGGTCTTATCCGGGTTGCCCACCTTGGCCCCCATGGCGGCCCCCAGGCCGAAGCCCATGGTGCCGAAGCCGCCGGAGGTGAGCAGCTGGCCGGGGTAGTCGAAATGGAAATGCTGGATGGACCACATCTGATGCTGGCCCACGTCGGTGGCCACGATGGTGTCGTCGGGACAGAGCCGGGCGATGGTGTGCAGAATCTGCTTGGGCGTCAGGTGGTTGGGGTTCTCATCATGAGGCCGTCTCCGTGGGGAAGGAGAAGACATACTCCTTCCACTCGCTGTGGTCATACTGGGGCACCTTCTGGTTCAGCAGTGCCAGCACCCTGCTTGGCGTTGCCGATGATGTGGTGGTCGGTCTCCACATTCTTGTTGATCTCCGCCCGGTCAATGTCGATGTGGACGATCTTGGCCTGCCGGGCAAAGGTCGCCGGCTTCAGGGCCACACGGTCCGAGAAACGGCAGCCCACGGCAATGAGCAGGTCACAGCCATCACAGGCCATGTTGGAGGCCTTGGAGCCGTGCATGCCGATCATGCCCGTGGCCAAGGGGTCCCGGCCGGCGATCCCCCCCGCTCCCATAAGGGTAATGGCCACAGGGGCGTCAATCCGCCGGGCGAATTCCCGGAACTCCTCATGGGACCGGCTGCGCACCACGCCGCCGCCGCACATGAGCAGCGGCCGCTGGGACTGGGCGATCATCTCCACCAGCTTGTTCACATCCTCCTGGTTGGGCTCCGGCATTTTCAGGCTGCTGGTCCGGGCCCGGCGGATCAGGTTGGCCAGACGTCCGAGTGAATGTGTTCTTCCCGGGGAAGGGGTTCATACTCCGCCTTCTCCGCAGTGACATTCTTTACGATATCAATGAGCACAGGGGCCGGGCCGGCCGCTGCGGGCGATGGCAAAGGCCTCCCGCAGGGTGTCGGCCAGGTTGTTGACATCCCGGACCAGATAGGTGGCCTTGGTGATGGGCATGGCAATGCCGGTAATGTCCACCTCCTGGAAGGCATCCCTTCCGATGAGGTTTTGGGTCACGTTGCAGGTGATAAACGTTCACCGGAACCTGCATACCGTAGAATTCCGCCAGCTGAATTACCGTACCGGCAAAGAGCTCCACCTCACTGGGACGGTGGGCCAGGGCGTCCTGCCGCATGGAGGGCATGGCCTCCGGGTTCAAGCTATCCAAAACGGCCACATACTCCCGCAGGTCCTTTTTGGGTGACCAGCACCCCTGGCAGGCTCCGACCTTGCGGGCCTCGTTCATGGCCGCGATCATGGTATCCCGAGCCGGGCCGGGCGCCTGTACGCCGCCATAGCCGCAGGCATAGGCCATGCAGACCTGGTTGACCCCCACATTCAGCATGAACTTGCACCACATCCGGTGGAGAATGTCCGCCTCCTTCCGGGCGTCCACCCCCGCCTGGCGGAAGAGGGACCAGACCGCCTCCAGCTTGTCTCCCCGGTCAAAATAGTCCTCCTCCGGCACCCCCCCAGAAAGAGGGTGCCCTCTTGGGTACAGGTGAGCCGGTTGTCCTCCCGCACGGCATCCATGCCCTGGGCCACCGCATAGAGCACCTTCTCCGGACCAAAAGCCTGGCTGAGGGTCTCCTCGCTGGTCACACCGTTGAGCACAGACAGGACGACGGTCTCCTCCCCACACAGGGGCGGCCAGGGCAATGGCCTCTTCCAGCGCGGGGGCCTTGACCGCGAAAATCAGCAGCTGGGCCTCCCCGTCTGTCCCGTCGGAAAACTGGAACGCGCACTTCTTTCCGTTGCACCAGGCCCCTTCCCTCCGGTATCGCTCCAGCCGCTCTCCCGCCGCCAGGAACCGGACGTGGTCCGCTCCCAAATACCTGGACAGCCGGTCTCCGTACAGAATCCCCAGCGCCCCCATGCCCACGATGGTCACCTGTTCTATCATCCCAATCACCTTCCTATGGTTTCTCCGGCACGGCCTCCTGGGATCCGCCCGGTTCGGTTTGAGGGTATTGTACCACAAATTTCGCCGTTGGCAAACCGGAATCCCTCCCGTTGGCCCGGCGGGGGCTTTCCATTTTTTCATTCTCGTGCTATACTGAATTTGTCTGTCGTTCTTCCCCCCTTTTTTTTATCAATTCTTAAGGAAAACTTCAGAATCCCTTCAAAAAATTGTCCTATGATACAGAAACAGGATAAAGGAGCAGTACCCATGGCACATCCTCTTCAGGCCCTCCGGGACGTGATGGCTGAACATCAAATCGACGCGTATCTCATCCCCACCGCTGATTTTCACGGCAGCGAGTACGTGGGGAACACTTTGCCTGCCGGGAATACATCTCCGGCTTCACCGGCTCCGCCGGCACCCTGCTGGTCTTTGCCAACTGGGCGGGCCTGTGGACCGACGGGCGGTACTTTCTCCAGGCAGCGGAGGAGCTCAAGGGCTCTGACATCCGCCTCATGAAGCAGGGGGAGCCCGGGGTCCCCACCATAGAGGCCTTTCTCCGGGCCAGCCTGCAGCCGGAGCAGACCCTGGGCTTTGACGGCCGCTGCGTGGATGCCCGGACCGGCCGGCGGTACCACGCGCTGGCCCGGCAGCTGGGCGGAAAAATCAACCACCAGCTGGATTTGGTGGGCGAGGTCTGGCCCCAGCGCCCGCCGCTCTCGGCCCAGCCGGCCTGGCTGCTGTCAGAGGAATACGCCGGCGTGAGCCGCCGGGAAAAAGCCCGGGAAATCCGGGGGGCCATGACCGCGGAGGGTGCCGACGTGCTCCTTCTCACTTCCCTGGAGGACATCGCCTGGCTGCTGAACCTGCGGGGCGGGAGACGTGGCCTGCAACCCAGTGGTCCTGAGCTATCTGTCCCTTACCCAGGACAGCGCGGTTCTCTTTGCCAATCCGGCCGTGTTCTCCCCGGCGGTCCTGGAGCAGTTGGAGGCCGACGGGGTCTCCCCTGCGTCCCTACGAGAGTGTTTATTCCTATGTAGGCCGCCTCACCCCCAGCCAGCGGGTCATGCTGGACACCCGGCGGATCAACACCACCCTCTTGACCAGCATTCCCAGCCATGTTTCCGTGATGGACCGCCCCAACCCCACGGCTCTGCGCAAAGCCATCAAAAATCCCGTGGAGATCGCCAACATGAAGCAGGCCCATCTGGCCGACGGGATCGCACTGACCCGGTTTATGTACTGGCTCAAGACCCAAGTGGGAAGCCAGCCCATTACCGAGCGTTCCGCCGCAGCCCAGCTGGAGGCCTTCCGCCGGGCCTGCCCCCCTGTACCTCCAGCCCAGTTTTGACCCCATTCTGGCCGCCGGTCCCCACAGCGCCATTGTCCACTACTCCGCCACCCCGGAGAGTGACCGCGCCGTCACCGGCCAGGGCTTTCTTCTGGCGGACACCGGCGGACACTACTACACCGGGACCACTGACTGCACCCGGACCTACGCCCTGGGGCCCTCTCGGAACAGGAAAAAAAACCCATTACACCGCAGTTCTCCGGGGAAATCTGGCCCTGGCAGACGCAACCTTCAAGGCCGGCTGCACGGGCAGCAACCTGGACTACGCGGCCCGGCAGCCCCTGTGGGAATTGGGTCTGGACTTTAACCACGGCACCGGCCACGGGGTGGGCTACCTGCTCAGCGTCCATGAGGGCCCCCAGAGCATCCGCCAACTCCCCATGGGACGGGGAAACGCCTCTGGCCCCCGGCATGATTACTTCCGATGAGCCGGGTGTTTACTTTGACGGCGCCTATGGGATTCGTCTGGAAAATCTCCTGCTGTGCGTGGAGAAATCTGTCCCCTTCGGCACCTTCCTGGGGTTCGAGACCCTGACCCTCACGCCTTTTTGATCTGGACGCCGTATGCCCCGCCCAGCTCACACCCCGGGAGCCGACGCTGCTCAATGCCTACCACGCCCGCGTCCGGGGAGGCCCCTCCCCCCACCTTCCCCAGAGGAGGCCGCTTGGCTCCAAACCGCCACCCGTCCGGTCCCTCTGCCCTAATCCTGCCCCAAAAGGAGGCCCATCGTCATGCCCACAGCCACACCCCGTCCCCGCACCGCCCCCGAAAACAGACGCCCCGGCGCAGAGCCCCCCCGGCCCGCCTGGGACCTTCCCCGCCTCCTCCGCCTCCTGATTCCCGTGCTGGCCCTGGTGGTGATTGTGGGGATTGTCGTCAACCTGGTGGGCGGCGGGGACCAAATGTCCAAACTGGCCCGGGACCGTACCCCCATTGGGTGGACAAGCAGATCATTGCCATCAACGGCAGCGGCCGGCGGGGGAAAAACTCAGCGGCGTCACCGACATCGCCATTCACTACGTGGGCAATCCCGGCACCACCGCCCAGCAGAACCACGACTATTACGACCAGCCCGACACCACGGTCAGCTCCCATTTCCTGATCGGTCTGGATGGTGAGATCATCCAGTGTATCCCCATGGATGAGAAGTCCTCCGCCACCAACGACCGGAACCTGGACACCCTCTCCATCGAGGTCTGTCACCCGGACGCCACCGGCCAATTCACCCAGGCCTCCTACGACGCCTTGGTGAAGCTCACCGCCTGGCTATGTGACTACTGCGGCATTGGCCGGGACCACGTCATCCGCCACTATGACGTCACCGGCAAGCTCTGCCCCCTCTACTTCGTGGATCACCCAGACGCCTGGACCCAATTTCTGGCTGATGTCAAGGACTACTGATCTCCCCTCCCGCCCCTCGCGGGAGGGGCCTCTCTTTTCTCCTGTTTTCCTATTCTACAAAAAATGAGGAGAGAGCAAAGGCTCTCTCCTCATTTCAATTTCTCTCACGCCCTTACTGCATGACGTTCTCACAAAAACGCATGAGGATGGTGGCCACCTGGGCGCGGGTGGCGCTGCCCTGGGGAACCAGGGTCCCGTTCTCCATCCCGGCAATCAGGCCCTGACCAACCGCCCAGTTCATGGCCGGAATGGCGTAGTCACTGACCTGATCCCCGTCGGGATAGCCCGTCAGGTTCTCCTGAAGGGTAACCGCGTCCATCCCCTTGTACTGGGCAAACCGGTACAGCATGGTCGCCATCTGCTCCCGGGTGATGGGACTGTTGGGGGCAAAGGTAGTGGAGCTGGTGCCGTTGACAATGTCGTTGGCCGCTGCCCAGGCAACGGCATCGGCATACCAGGCGCCGCTCTCCACGTCGGTGAAGGCGCTGCCGCCGGACACCGCGGGCTCGTTCTCCAGCCGGTAGAGGCTGGTGACGATCATCCCACGGGTGGTGGTGGAGGCAGGGGCAAACCGGTCCGCCGACACGCCGGTCAGCATGCCCTTGTCGTAGACGTACTGGACTGCCTCATAGAACCAATCCCCTGTCTTCACATCGGTGAAGGGAAGCGTCCCGGACTGGTTTTGGGTGAAGGAAGCCTGGACTGTCACCTTGGACGCGGGCATGGTAAAGGTATAGGTTCCGCTGCCCTTGTCCGTGAGCTTCACCGTACCGCCCTTTGCTGTCGGTCACCGTCAGCCCGTCCAGCTGGTAGCCCTCGTCCGCCCGAACCGTCAGGGTCACCGTCGCGCCCTTGGCTGCCCGGGTTGGGCTGGCTGTCACGGTGCCCCCGGTGGTGCCGCGCACTTCCACGGAATAGCGGGTGGTGCCGGAGGAGGAAGAATGCGTATAGGTGAAGTCCTCGCTTGCATTCTTTTCAATCGTCTTTGTCGTGCCGTTAATCGTGACGGTAATGTTCTCGCCGGTACCGTTTTCTACGTAGATGGTCTTGGAGCTTCCGCTGATGGTGGCATTGAGAGTAGCGTTAGCATCAAGCACTTTGACCGTCCCATTGTCTCCAGTTGCATCCACCGCAGCCTGGAAGGAAGTGTACCGGTTACCATTCACCTCCGCCACAGCTGCGGACTTCGTCGTGACAGTAAACGCACTGAATCCATGGGGGTTCGTGAAGGTGGCGGTCATCTTTCCGCCCGCTTCGCTTACTTGTGCCTCATACTCATAGCCTTTGTGCTGAACATAAACATCCTGCGCCTCATTAACAAACCCCTCCGGCAGAGGAATAGAAACTGTCGTCTTTCCGTGAATAGATAGGGGCTGTTCCTTCTTAATTACATCATTTTGTGCACCTACTGTGTTAGACGTCACCACCAAGTCATAAACAGGTGTAATATCCAGCGTATAGGTTTGTCCCACGTCATACCCCTGGGGTTCAATCTTCAAATAAGCTTGTACTTCAACTTTTGCATTCTCATCGTCCTTTAAGCTGGATTCAGCCTTTATCGCAGCCGCCTGATCTTTTGTAACGCTATTTGCTTCCGTTGCCGCCGCTGCTTCCAGTTCAGGAACCTCGATTCCCTTCGCTGCCTCCTTGACTGCCCCTTGACTATCAGAAGGGATCGAATCAGGCAAGTCTTCCGGGACAGACGGTTCTTGAATCTCAGGTTCAACAGGAACGTCTGTCTCTGTTTTCTCCTCCACCATGTAAGAATAGTCTTCCTTATCACTGATCACAGTAATGTAACCATCCGCTACATAGCTGCTGGGGTCGCTGTTAAAATAGCCGCCATAGATAGCAACCGCACTTTTCGCAGCATTGGCCGCACTCGAAGTGGCCTGCACCCCTCCAAAATGACCATTGCCCTTGATCTCCAACCGATGCGTCCCTGCATCCGTGCTGTCATACAGAATTATCCCGTTGATGGTTCCCGTGTAGCTCTCGTCAAAAGTAACCGTTACCCCAGGGTACGATGAAAACTTGCAAACATCAAAGGCAATCGCCTCGTCACTCGTTGTGTAAATGCTGGTATTTCCTTTAATGACAATCGTACCATTGTTGAAACTCAGGGCATAGTCTTCCCCCTCCACCTGGTTTTCCGCATAGATCTGCATGTCCTCCAGGGTCAGGTTTGCATAGTTCTGAATGATACGCTTAATATTATTGGGGTTCTGTCCAATCCGAATCGTTCCGTTTTGAAAGGTAATGGTGGAATCCTTTAACAGTTGGAATCCGTTGCTCTCCGTAGACGGTGAGCCGGCACCAGGCCCAGTCAGCGTGTAAGTGTGTCCGTTGAAGTCCACGGTAAACGATTTCTCGGAAGGAACCACAATCCCATTGGCATTGGGCACATCTCTCAACAAGGTGATGGTTTCGCCCGCTTGGACCTTGTCAATGGCCGCCGCCAAGCTTTGATAGTAAGTCTCTCCAATGGCTGCAACTGCATTGTCCGCTGTCAGGCCAGTCACCGCGTACATGTCATCTTCCTGTTTCACGCACACATAGCCATCCCCGGCGAAGGCACTCACATCACTGGAAAAGTACCGCCGGTAATCTGCGGCGCCGCAGCGTCTGTCGTTCTGCCCACAGAGCCATTCGTGCCAGAGAAGCTGCCGCCGGAAATGGTCAGCTCTCCCTTGTCCATCGGCAAACTGCTGTTACCACAGTTGACCACAGCCCACTCATCCGAGTGGAACGTGCCGCCACTGATGCTGGCTATATTCCAGTTCATCACCGCGTACTGTGCCACGTTTTCAAAGACGCCTCCGGTAATCGTCAAATCACCATAATCGTCGTTTTTAATGGTGTTGATCCCGCCGGTAAAGGTGCCACTGTGAATGGTCAGCTGGGCATCTCGCTCATATGCCGGTTCTTTGTTGGGCTGTCCAGCAGCTGCACTGTCTTGCCAGCCGTTGGCCACTAAGCTGGAATACTTCCCTGTAAAGGACACCTTGACCGCGTCGTTCGGAGCACCTTCTTCGCCGATGGTCATCGTTCCAAAATTCTTAATGGCATACCAGCTGTTTCCGCCGGAATCCGAATCACTTTGCCCGTTTTCCTGACTTCTAGTATAGTTGCCGCCCAGGATGGTGCAGGTTGCGCCTGCATCATTGTACACCGCACCCTTCCCATGGCTCACATTGTCCACAGTTCCAGTCCCCACGATGGTTAAGGTTCCCTCGTTGGTGATGGTGTGCTTCCCTTCCTCGTTGATCAGCGTCTGTCCATTCAGGTCCAGCGTGATTGTCTTACCCTCTGGAATGGTAATACTCTCCGTGTACGCCTTGTCCAAGGTAATTGTTGCATTTTCTGACGCTTGGTTAATCTTGTTCTGTAATGTGTCTCCGTCTGCTCCCTCAGCAAACGCAGATGGAACCATTGTCAGCATCATGCACAGCACCATAAATACCGACAAAAATCGCTTTTTCATCGTCTGTATCCTCCTTGTTTGTTTTTATTAAAGCTGCGCGTTCTAAACGATTTTCTTACTCCCTTACTCCACCTCCCAGCTATCAAAAGGTGTACCTTTTGACAGCTGGCAAAAAAAGGAGGAGGTTTTTGAAATGCCTTTGGAGGAATTCTCCGAATCTTCTTCGTCGAGGCTTGCTTTTTTAGTGTTATCCTGTAAAATATGACTCGAGGAACAAAACTGTCAAAAGGTACACCTTTTGACAGTTTTGTTCCTTCCTCCTTTCCCCTGCATACTTCCCTTCTCCCCCGCCATATACATAGCCAAGATCACATCACGGGAAAGGATGGGATGGTATGTCCTTCGACGAAAAAAGCCCCCAGACGGGGGAGCGGCGCATCGGATTGTTCTGGACAACCGGAACCGGCTGACGGTGTCCGGGGTGGACGGGGTGGAGAGCTTTGACGAGACCTCCATCGTCATGTCCACCGCGGAGGGAAGCCTCATCATCCGAGGCGAATCCCTCCACATTGAAAAAAATTAAGTCTGGACGGCGGGGACCTGCTGGTGGAGGGTACGGTGGACTCCTTAACCTATGAGGAGGAAGAGCCCCGCCAGGGCAGCTTTCTGGGCCGTCTCTTCCGGGGATGAGCGTCTCCCTTCAGGAGCAGATCTCCACTCTCTTTTCCTGTCTGGCCATGGGGTTGGGCGTGGGGCTGCTGTATGATCTGCTCCGCCTGGTCCGCCTCACCCCTGCCCCGCCGGACCCTCCAGGAAATTTTGGACCTCCTGTTTTGGCTGGGGCCTGCGGGATGCTCTTTTTCTGCGGGATCGTCTTCGGCAACGGCCGGGTGCGGCTGTACATGGCCCCTGTGCCTGCTGCTGGGGGCAACGGCTTATTTTCTTCTGCTCAGCCCCTGGACCCGGCGGGCGCTGGACATCCTGGCCCGGGCCGCCGCCCGGTTTCTGGGCTGGGTGACAGCGCCCCTCCGGTGGCTTATTCGTGTTCTCACGGCTCCGTTGGCAAAAAATTTTAAGAAAGTGGAAAAAAACTTGGAAAAAGTTCTTTTCTTTTTCCCGGTTGTGGAGTACAATATGTCATCTAATAGGGAAACATGGCAAATCTGTCGCCCCTGAACGCCAAGAAACGGAGGCTGCCCCACATGTTCCAATCCAAAAGGTTGGTCTTCTTGCGAAGATCATTCTGCTGATCCTGTTGGCCTACATGATCTTCACCCTGGTCAGCGTCCGGCAAAAATTGCCGACGCCAACGCCGCCGCCGAGACCCTCACCCAACAGGTCAGCGATCAGACCCAGACCAACACAGAGCTCTCCAACGCCATCGAAAACCGCGATGATCCCTCCTATGTGGAGGACATCGCCCGGGAAAAACTGGGTCTGGTGGCACCCAATGACCGTGTGTTCAATATTGCCGATTAAGGGCCCCGCTCTTTATTTGCTCATTGCTTGAGCGTGATTACAACGAGGAGGATTCTCACCATTTATGGAAATCAGTGTAGGCGCAATCCTGGAAGGAACCATCAAAAGCATCACCAAATTCGGCGCGTTCGTCTCCCTGCCGGGCGGGCGGTCCGGTTTGGTCCACATCTCTGAGATCGCCCACTCCTATGTGGCAATGTCAGCGACTTCCTTTCGGAAGGGCAGGCAGTCAAGGTCAAGGTGGTCAGCATCGATGAAGCAGGGCGGATTAATCTGTCCATCAAGAAGGCCACACCCCCACCTCCTCGTCCCCAGGGTTCCGCCCGGGACCGGCAGGGGCCGTTCTGATTTCCGAGGGGGAAATCGTACCTTTAACGCTCCCCACACCAGAGAGCCCAGAGCCGCCGCGCCCCAGCCCGCCGGCCCCGCCGATTTTGAGGCCCGGCTCAAGCAGTTCATGCAGGCCTCTGACAGCCGGTTGTCCGACCTGAAACTGAACGAAAAGCGCAGCTCCCGCCGCGGTCACCGTTAAGCTCTATCGTTTAACCACCCTGCCCCTTTCCAAAGGGCAGGGTGGTTTTTTTGCCCGCAAAAAAGAGGCGCTTCCCAGAATGGGAAGCGCACAAGCAGGAGAATGGAATGAACGATGTCATGACGGACAACACCTTCCGCCGTGATTTATAGTATACCATTTTTACCAATGGTCAAGGGGTGTCTTTTGTCAAATCCCGTCGAAGCCCCTCTTTTCCCGGCTTCTTTTCCTTCCGGCCAAAAACAGCGTGACTTTTTTGGAAAACCATGGTATACTATGGGTGTAAGGAAGGGGGCACGCCCCGTTCCCTTACCCCCTACGAAAGGAGCTGACATCCATGAAATTCACCTTTACCGACAAAAAGTGAACATTCCCAATCGTGTGCACACCTATGCGGAGAAGAAGATCGGCAAATTAGACCGCTACTTCCAGACCGAGCCCGAGACCTCCATCGTCTTCAGCGTGGAAAAGGGTCGGAACAACCTGGAAGTCACCATCCGTTCCGGCTCCACCGTCATCCGTGTGGCGGAAAGCACCTCTGATATGTTTGTCTCCATTGACGCGGCCGTGGCGACCATCGAACGCCAGATCCGCAAGAATAAGACCCGTCTGGTAAAGCGCCTGCGGAAGGATGCCTTTGACGCCTACCCGGAGGAGTCCTACTTCATCCCTGAATCGGACGAAGAAGAGGAACCCTCCTATCAGTTGGTCCGCACCAAGCGGTTCTTCTTCCGCCCCATGAGCATCGACGAGGCCATCCTCCAGATGAACCTGGTCAACCACACCTTCTTCGCTTTCCGCAATGAGGACGACGGCGGCGCGTTCTCCGTGGTCTATAAACGAAAAGACGGCGGATACGGCATCATTGTGGATCAGGACTGATCTCGTTGTCTTCCCCGCCCGTGTCATTGGGGTTTTCATAAAAGAATAAGACCAAACCATACGGCCCGACAGAAAATTCTGTCGGGCCGTATATGTTTCCCCTTTGCTCAGAGCAGCTCAAACAGCGGGACAGAGGCGGTCTCCTCCTCCGGCTCAGCCTCAGAGTTGTTGGCGGGCAGGGGTTCCTTCTCATAGGGGTGGTTGGGGTCGGCAGAGGAACAGCCGGCCAGCATGGCCAGGGACAGCAGCATCGCCATACACAGAGCAAGCATTTTTTCACGGTTCGATTTCCTCCTTCCATGATTTCAGCACATGACACAACAGCTTAGGCTGCGCTGAGAATAGTATCCACCTTTTCCCAACGCATTTCAAGCATTTTGTGCAATCGCCGGAAAACTTCTGGAGTTTGCACCAATACGCTTTGTAAATTTTGTACAAGATCACAACCGTTTTTTATGAAATTTTTCCACAAGAAAGGGTTTCTGACTTTTCCACCATGCCGCCCTGTCACTCAGTCCTCCAGTTTCAAGTCCCCTTCCTTGATCCAGCCCGCCTTCCGGCAGGGAATCCCAAGCAGCCAGGTCAGAACCCCTGGGAGCACGAAGCAGATCAGGACCAAGCCCAGCCAATCCATTCCCCCAATGGAGGTACGCAGCCCGGCGGCGATGTCCTCCACCCAGCCGGAGTAGACGCCGATCTGGCCTACCAGACCGCAGGTCCCCATGCCCGAGGAAATGGCGGGGCCGTTCATCTCCAGATGGAAAAGGCAGGTGGCGATGGGGCCGGTGATGGCCGAGGCCAAGGTGGGGGGGAATCCAGATCCGGGGATTGCGCACAATGTTGCCCATTTGGAGCATGGAGGTGCCCAGTCCCTGGGACACCAGCCCTCCCCACCGGTTCTCCCGGAAGGACAACACCGCAAAGCCCACCATCTGGGCACAGCAGCCGGCCACCGCCGCGCCTCCGGCCAAAACCGGTCAGCCCCAGCGCCGCGCAGATTGCCGCGCTGGAGATGGGCAGGGTCAGGGCAATCCCCACGATCACCGAGACCAAAATTCCCATGAAGAAGGGCTGCAGCTCCGTGGCCCACATAAAAAGGTTCCCCACCCAGGAAGCCGCGGTGCCAATGGGAGGCGCCACCAGATAAGCCACCCCCGATCCCCACCAAAACCGTCACAATGGGGGTCACCAGGATATCCACCTTGGTCTCCTTGGAAACCGCCTTGCCGCATTCCGCCGCGACGATGGCGATGACCAGCACCGCCAACGGCCCGCCAGCCCCTCCCAGGATATTGGTGGCATAGCCCACCGGCACCAGGGGAGAAAAGCACCAGCGCCGGCGCCTGCAGGGCCGAGCCGATGGCCACCGCCATAGCCGGTCCCCACCATGGCCGAGGCCAGCCCCCCAATGGTATAGGCCGTGGCCGCCTCTCCGGTCCCCACGGTCACCACCGTGGCCGACAGGAACCAATGTGAAACTGCGTTCCCAGGGTATTGAGAATGGTCCCTACCAGCAGCGTACAGAAGAGCCCCTGGGCCATGGCCCCCAAGGCATCCACCCCGTAACGCTTGGCGGAAAATACAATGTTTTTCCGCCGGAGAAAAGCACGAAATTGTTCCATCATCTCTCCTCTTTCTTTCCTCAAATCAAAAAATAGACCTTGCAGGTGTCAAGACACGTGCAAGGTCTATTTTTTCAAGGGAGCTTGTCAACCCTGAAGGGCGAATTCACAGGGTTCCCCCCTGGGTATAGAGAATGCCCAGCTGCTTCAGGTCCTCGCAGACCCGCTGGTACGCCTCCTCACTGGGGCAGCGGAGGTTGTGAATATGAACCCCATCGGTGAGGGAGGACAGGGGGCGGCGTGCTTGGCCTTCTCCACAAACTGCCGCACATCATACCGGGAGGCCAAACTCAGCTGGCCGGTCATCTGCCCATACAGGGGATGGTCCACCACCACATCAATGACGGTGCAGCCGTTGTCCACCATGGCCAGCAGTTCGGTCTCCGTCTCCTGGGCGGAATGGACGCAGGCCACGGCCCGAAGCAGGCCCGTGGTTTCCCCAGTTTATACCCCCGGGGCGTAGCCACAATGTCCAGACCCGCCCGCGCAGCAGCGCGATGTCCCCCACGATGATCTGCCGGCTCACGGAAAACTGCCCTGCCAGGGCAGTGGCGCTGACAGGATGCTCCGCCCGTCAGGGTTTTGGCAATGGCCCTTCTCCGCTCTTCCGCCTTCATCTCCTCCACCACACTCCTTCCCCGTCTTCCAGACCGATTACTTATTGTGGGTCAGCAGGTCATATTTGATGTCCCAGAGCTTTTTGGGACAGGTCCACATAATAGTTATGGGGGTTGTCAAACCGCTTTTACCTCATCCCACATGGTCTCCATCTGGTCCGCGCAGTACTGCTGAATCTCCTCCAGAGAGGGCATGTCATAAACCAGCCGCCCCCCACAAAGATCGGCTTCTGGAGCTCCTTGGCGGTAAAATTGTTGATGGTTTTCTTTTTCCAGGTGGCGTCCGGGTCGAAAATCGTCAGGCTGCCGTCTGGGTTGCAGTTGCTCTTCACATCCTCGTCATAGGTGCACAGCCAGTCTCCAATGGCCTTGCCGGTTTCGTTGCCGAAGAGGCGATAGACCCGTTTATACTGAGGGGTGGTGATTTTCGACACATTCTCGCTGAGTTTAATCTTGGGCACCACATTGCCTTCGTCGTCCTCATAGGCCACCAGCTTATACACGCCCCCCGAACACCGGTTCACTCCGGGCGGTGATCAGCCGCTCGCCTACGCCAAAGGCGTCGATCTGGGCCCCCTGGATCAAAAAGGTCCTGAATGATGATCTCATCCAGGGAATTGGACACGGAAATCTGGCAGTCCGGCCAGCCCGCTTCATCCAGCATCTGCCGGGCCTTCCGGGTGAGGTAGGCCATATCGCCGGAGTCCAGGCGAATGCCGCACTTGGTCAGTCCCCTGGGCTTGAGCACATCATTGAAGGCGCGTATGGCGTCGGGGACGCCGCTTTTCAGGGTATTGTAGGTGTCCACCAGCAGGACCGGGTTATCTGGATAGATCTCACAGTAGGCGCGGAAGGCGTCATACTGGGTGTCAAAGGTCTGTACCCAGGCATGGGCCATGGTGCCGCCGGCGGGAACGCCGTAGATCTGGTCAGAGATGGTGCAGGCCGTTCCTTTGCACCCGCCAATAAACGCCGCCCGGGCGCCGTCAATGGCGCCGCTGGACCCCTGGGCCCGGCGAGAGCCGAACTCCAGCACCGTGCGGCCACGGGCGGCACGGGCGATGCGGTTGGCCTTGGTGGCGATCAGGCTCTGGTGGTTGATGGTCAGCAGCAGATAGGTCTCCAGCAGCTGGCTCTGGATGGCGGGCGCCCGGACGGGCAGAATGGGCTCATTGGGAAAGACGGGGGTTGCCTCCGGCACCGCGAAGATATCCCCGGTAAACTTAAAGTTCGCCAGGTAGTCCAGGAATCCCTCATCAAACATTTTCCGGCTCCGAAGATACTCGATATCCTCGGGCTCAAAGTGGAGGTCCTGGATGTACTCGATGACCTGCTCCAACCCAGCCGCAATGGCATACCCCCCCTTTGTCCGGTACACTGCGGAAGAACAGATCAAAATGTGTGATCCGGTCCTTGTACCCGGCCTTGAAGTATCCGTTGCCCATGGTCAGCTCATAAAAAGTCGCACAGCATGGTCATGTTCAGTTTCTTGTTTGTATTCATGGCAAGATCCTCTGTTTCAGTGATGGGGCGTTCCGCCGCCCGGAAATTGGGGCCCTGGTCACACCCAGGGCGGGCCGGTCCGATAAAATCGCCTTATTATATGCCCAAACAGGTGACAAGTCAATAGACGCTCCCGCCGCTTCCCCTTTCCCCTTTTGAAAGTTTAACAAGTATTATAACTGATTTCTCCCCAAACTGCAACGAATCCCCACAAAACATCTGTAAATTCTTTCATTTCCTTTTTTGCTACAAGATTTCCTGCATTTTGTAGAATTTGACGGAGCCCAGTTTTTCCCATCTCCCTGTCCCCATGCCATGGGAAATGGGGGCGCATGACTTGGAAACCAGCGCATATAGATAGAACGACATAGAAAGGACGGGATCGATATGAAATTCTTTCGCGTGAAACCTGCTAAAGAGCGGAAGGTCGTCTTCCTGCGCAAGCGTTGGCTGGCCATCCCCGGGGCGCTGCTGTGCATCTGCGCCCTGTGCCTGGTGACCACCCTGCCCTCCTACGTCTCCGCCTCCACCACAGAGCGGCAGCTCCCCATCTACTGCGTCCAGCGGGACTACAAGACCTGCGCCCTCTCTTTTGACGCAGCTTGGGGCAACGAAGACACCCAAACCCTCATCGACATCTTTGACAAGTACAACGTGAAAGTCACCTTCTTCGTGGTGGGCGACTGGGTGGATAAGTACCCGGAGTCCGTGAAGGCCCTGGCGGATGCCGGCCACGAGGTGATGGGGCACTCCAACGACCACGCCCACTTCAATACCCTCTCCGCAGATCAGATTGTGGAGGACATCAACACCTGCAACGATAAGATTGAGAAGATCACCGGCAAGCGCCCCACGCTCTTCCGCCCGCCTTTCGGGGAGTACGACGACCACGTCATCACCACCGTCCGGGGGATGGGCATGGAGCCCATCCAGTGGGACGTGGACAGTCTGGACTGGAAGGACTATGACGCGGCCACTATCACCCAGCGGGTGACCTCCAGCGTGGGCCCCGGGTCCATTGTGCTATTCCACAACGCCGCCCTCCACACGCCGGAGGCGCTGCCCGACATCCTGGAATATCTGTTGGGAGAAGGCTATGAGATCGTCCCCATCAGCCAGCTGATTTTGGACGGGGAATACGGCACCGACTACACCATCGACCACACCGGCCGGCAGTGCCCCGTCTCCTCCTAAGCGCTTTCCGCGCAAGAAGGACGCCCCGCCGGCGGCGGGGGCGTCCTCAACGGGGAGGTGGTTGTGTCTCTTCCCCCTCCTCTGCGATGGGGAGGTAAATTCTGGTGACATAGTTTTGGGGATTCGCGTCATGGTGGCGCCAATGAGATACTCCTCCATAGAGATCCCCGCAGCAGAAGTCCATGGCGCTGGGCGTACGCCTCCAGAGACAGGTAGGCGGGAAGCATCTCGGAATACGGCCCCACATAGATACAGGAGACCGCCCGAAACGCCGGCAGGCGCCGACAGTTGGGCAGCTGGGGGTTGGGGTTCTTAATCCGATAGCAGACCTCCAAATCCCCCTCGTCGTCAGAGGGGTCCTCACTGAACTGCTTCTTGTAATCGGAGTGAAAGATCGCCATATTCACATCCACAGGTTCCAGCCCCGCCTGATCCATCAGCTTCAGCAGCTCCGCCCGGCGGGAGATGAAGAGCCGGCTGGCCTTCCAATAGCACTGGTAGCGGGTATAGGCCACCCAGGCCGCGGAAATTCCACCACAGAGACGCTGGGCTCCGCGGCAGCCTGGCGGGACTCCAAAAAGGACAACCCCCCATAATGCGGAGAATGTTGTCAATGAGGGGGCGTCATACTTGGCCACCGTGGCGTCCCGCGCCTGGCGCACCTCATACAGGTGTTCCTCCAGTTCCCGGGAGAGGGTCCGCAGATCCCGTTTTTTTCAGCAGCGCGCCAATCCTCTGGTTGGGCAGGTCCAGCTCCTTCAGGCTGCTCAGCAGAAGGACCTCCTCAATCTGGCTGTCCTCATAGTAGCGGTAGCCGTTCTGTCTATCTCGATAGGCGGGCTTGAGAAGCCCCTGCTGGTCATAGTATCGCAGCTGTTTGGCGGTGACATTGCAGAGGTTGGCCATCTCCCCCACTGTATATCGTGACCGCTTCATCCCATATCCCCCATGCTCTCCCCACCGGTTCCGGTGTGGTTTTCAAACCATATTATTGTATTTTACCCAACCTTTTGAAAATGTCCATCCCTTCCACTTCAAAACCTTTCCCTTTCTGGAAGGTTTATTCCGCAGGATTTTTCCTCATTCCCCCCATATTTTTCTCATGGCGCCATAGTATCTCTTACTTTTTCCTTGTTTCTTCTCTTCTCAGAAAGAAATTGCCCCATTTCGATCTCCGTTCCTCCATCTCTGGCCCTGCCAAACACTGCTTGACCTTCCCTTGCTGGGAACCTTTATACTAAGAATATAGCAAGCATTTGATCACCCATTCATCATCAAGAAATTGGAGGGATTCTCTCTTGCGTCATCATTTCATTCACCCCTATATGCCCAACAGCGTTCCTCACATTGAAGAGGAAATGCTGCGGGAACTTGGGCTCTCCAGCGTGGAGGAACTCTACCGCACGGTCATTCCAGAGGACCTTCTCTTTCAAGGCACCATGGACCTGCCGGCGCCTTTGCTCAGTGAACAGGCCCTCAAACGCCATGTCAGCCGCTTACTGGCCAAAAACACCTCCACAGAGGATGCCATCAGCTTTCTGGGGGCGGGCTGTTATAAGCGGTATATCCCCGCGGTCTGGGACGAGATCGCCAACCGCTCAGAATTCCTCACCGCCTACTGCGGCGATACCTACTCCGACCACGGAAAAATGCAGGCGATCTTCGAGTACGCCAGCATGATGGCGGAACTGCTGGAACTGGATGTGGTCAGCTACCCCACCTACGACGCTGGCCAGGCGGTCTCCTCCTCCTTCCGTATGGCGCTGCGCCTGCGCCCAGGCCGGAATGAGATTCTGGTTCCCGCCCATATGAATCCGGAAATCCGCTCCCCAGGCGGCCGCTTACTGCCGCCCCTTTGGCACTCTGGTGCCTGTGGAGAACCCCCTTCGGGGTGCTGGACCTGGCAGACCTTCAGGCCAAGCTCTCCCGGCACCGCCGCGGTCTTTCTGGAAAACCCCGCTTACTTAGGCGCCTTTGAGCCCAGGGCCAAAGAGATCATGGACCTGGCCCACCAGGCCGGCGCCATCGGCATTGTCATGCCGGAGGTCTCCTCCTTAGGGGTGGTCACCCCGCCATCGGGCTACGGCGCGGACATCACCTGCGGCGACATTCAGCCCCTGGGCATTCACATGCAGTACGGCAGCGGCTGCGGCGGCTTCATCGCCATGGACAATGATCCGGACTATGTTAACGAGCTGCCCACCTACCTCTACGGCATCTCCGAAACCCAAAAAAGACGGGCAGTATGGCTGGGGCCGCGCCCTGTACTACCGGTGCAGCCACGCCTCCCGGGAAAATGCCAAGGAATACTTTGGCACGGAATGCGGCCTATGGGCCATTGTGGCCGGGGCCTACCTGGCTACCATGGGGCCCCGGGGCATGCAGGAGCTGGGCCAGCGGATCTTGTCCTATGCCGCCTACGCCATAAAGCGCCTGTCCGCCCTGCCCGGCGTCACCGCCAACCCAGCCGGCGGCCAGGTGTTCCAGGAATTCATGGTGGACTTCCGGGCCACGGAAAATCCGTGGCGGAGATTCACCAAGCCCTGTTGGCCCGGAACATCTTTGGCGGTGTGGACCTGGGCAAGGTTTTCCCCCGCGTACGCCGGCTATGCCCTATACTGCGTCAGCGACACCACCACCGCGGCGGACATCGACACCTTGTGCGCCGCGCTGCACGATATTTTAGGAGGAACGGGAGCATGAAACGGGACGGCACACGTGATTTCCACGAAGCCAGATGGGACGAACCCATTCTGATGGAACTGGGAGAGCCCGGCCAGCGGGCCCTTCTGTTGGAGGAGATAGAGCCTCAAGTCGCCCAGGCCGCCGGTGGCCTGACGACCTGGTGCCCCAGGGCTACCTCCGCCGGGAAGCCCCCGAGCTGCCGGAGCTGGGTCAAATGCAGCTGCTGCGGCACTATCTGCGCCTGTCCCAAGAGACCATCGGCGCGGACCTCAACATCGACATCGGCCTGGGCACCTGCACCATGAAGTACAACCCTAAGGTCCACGAGAGCTTTGTCCGGGACCCCCGGTTCTCTGAGCTCCACCCCTATCAGGACCCGTCCACCACCCAGGGCATTCTGCAGGTGCTCTATGAAACCGAACAGTACCTCAAGGCCATCTCAGGAATGGACCGCTTCAGTCTGAACCCCGCCGGCGGGTCCCAGGGCATCTGCTCCAACGTGTCCATCATCCGCGCCTACCACGAGGCCCGGTGAGAGGGTCTCATCGGTATTAGATCATCACCACGATTCTCTCCCATCCAGGCAACGCCGGCACCGCCGCCGCCGCCCTGGGCTACAAGGTCATCACCCTCTACCCCGACGAGAGCGGCATCCCCGACCTGAACGCCCTCAAGGCCGCAGTCTCCCCGGACCGCCGCCCTGCTGATCACCAACCCTGAGGACACGGGCATTTACAATGAAAAAAAATCAGGGAATTTGTGGACATCGTCCACGCCGCCGGTGGTCTGTGCGTCTATGACCAGGCCAACCTCAACGGCCTGATGGGCATCACCCGGGCCAGGGACGCGGGCTTCGACCTGTGCCAGTTCAACCTGCACAAGACCTTCTCCTCCCCCCACGGCAGCCAGGGGCCGGGGGCCGGCGCCCAGGGCTGCACCGAGGAACTGGCCCAGTTTCTCCCCCCTGCCCACGGTGGAGTTTGACGGCACTCAATACTATCTGGACTACAACCGCCCTCACTCCATCGGCAAGCTGCGCAAATTCTACGGGGTGCCCGCCGTGGTTCTGCGGGCCTACGCCTATATCCGCAGTCTGGGGGCCGACGGGCTGAAACAGGTCTCTGAGCTGGCCATTCTCAACAACAACTATCTCCTGAAAAAGCTTGCATCCGTTCGGGGGGCTCTCCATGCCCATGGCCGAGGGCAAGCCCCGGCTGGAGCAGGCCCGGCTCAGCTGGGAAAAGCTGTGCCAGGAAACCTCCGTCACCACCGACGACATTGACCGCCGGATTGTGGACTACGGATTCCAGAGCTACTTTGCCAGCCACCACCCCAGAATCATCCCCGAGCCCTTCACCCCCGAGGCCTGCGAGACCTATTCCAAAGCGGATATCGAAGAATACGCCGCGGCCCTCCAGTCCATTTCCGAGGAGGCATACGCCACCCCCGAGGTGGTAAAACCGCCCCCCATCGGGCCGCCTTGGCCACCCAGCTCACCGGTGACCGGCTGGACAACATGGACACCTTCGCCTGCACCTGGCGCGCCTATCAAAAGCAGAAAAACCGGTAACGGAACCATCCAAATAGGAAAGAAGCGATTGCATGCATGTTACCTTTTCCATCGCGGGGACCACGTTCCTGGTGTTCTGCGTCTTTGCCATTGCTGCGGCGGGCTATCTGTTGGGCCGGGTCACCATCCAAGGCGTCAGCTTGGGTACCGCCGGTGTCTTTGTGGCCGCCCTGCTCTTCGGCTGCTTCTGTTATGGGAGCCTGTCGGAACAGCTCACCGTAGCAGGGGCCACCTTTGTCACCGACGGGCTGAAGATTGTGGAGAATTTGGGGCTCATGTTCTTTGTCACCGCCGTCGGCTTCATTGCGGGCCCCGGGTTTGTCCACAATTTCAAACAGAACTTCAAGTCGTATGTGTGCCTGGGGCTGGTGATCACCCTGTTTGGCGGGGTAGCCTGCGTACTCTGCATCCTCATCGGCCGTTCCTTCACCGGGCTGTCCCACGCGGAGTTCACCGCCATCCTGGTGGGCCTTCTGGCCGGAGCTCTCACCTCCACCCCCGCTTTCTCCGCAGCCAAGGCCACGGTGGCCACTGCGGAGCTGGAGTCCCTGGTCTCCGTGGGCTACGGCATCGCCTACCTCTTCGGGGTGGTGGGGGTGGTCCTCTTTGTCCAACTGATCCCCAAGCTCACCCACGCGGATCTGGACCGGGGAACGGGACCGGCTGACCCAAGTCTCCCAGAACGCCGCCAGACGGACCGGGCGGGTCTGTTTGGATGAGTTCGGGCTCATGCCTCTGGCCCTGGCCATTGTCTGCGGCATCGTGGTGGGCAGCTGCAAGGTGGGAAACTTTTCCCTGACCACCACAGGCGGCTGCCTGCTGGCCGGTCTGGTCTTTGGGCACTTTGGCCGGATCGGTCCGGTCAACCTGATGCCCAGGGACACCACCCTCAAGGCCATGCGGGAACTGGGTTTGGTCCTTTTTCCTCATTGGCGCCGGAGTGGCGGGCGGCTCCCCGGTTCGCGGAGTTTTTCCACCCCATCTACTTTGTCTATGGCATCCTCATGACCGCGCTGCCCATGGTGGTGGGATACCTTTTCGCCAAGCATGTGCTAAAACTCTCCCTCCTAAACAATTTAGGCTCCATCACCGGCGGCATGACCTCCACCCCCGCCCTGGGGACCCTGATTTCCGTGGCCAAAACGGAGCAGGTCGCCGCCGCTTACGCCGCCACCTATCCCATCGCGCTGCTCTCGGTGGTGGTCATCTCCCAAGTCATTATCCTTGTGCTGTCATAGCCTTGCAGGGATTCCAAACGCAAACAGAATCGAGGTAAACTATTATGTTAGCAGTGGTAAAAAGAACACGAAGGCCCGGGCTTCGCGGTAAAAGAGGTCCCCTATCCTGTCCTCCGGGACACAGACGTCATCATCAAAGTCCGTTCCGTGGGCATCTGCGGCACCGACGCCCGATCCTGGCCGGCACCCGTCCGGTCCCCCTATCCTTTGATCCCCGGGCATGAGTTCGCGGGCGACATTGTGGAGGTGGGTTCCGCCGTCCAGCATCTCAAGGTGGGAGACCGGGTCACCCCCTGCATCGTCATCGGCTGCGGTGACTGCGACATGTGCATTGAAGGCAAAGAGGTTCTTTGCGACAACCTGGTGGAGACGGGAATCCACGTGGACGGTGCCTTTGCCGAATACGTCCGGGTCCCCGCCAAGGTCTGCCGGAAAATGCGGGACACCACCACCTATGACCAGGGGGCCTCCGTCGATCCCGTGGCCTCCGCTTACCGGACGGTCAAGGCCTCCAGGATCACCTCCAAGGATGTCTGCTGTGTCTATGGCGCCGGCCCCATCGGACTTTACGCCGTCCAGCTGATCCGGCTCCGGGGCGTCAAAACCGTCATCTGCCTGGATACCGACGCCGGTGCCCAGCGGCTGGAGCTGGCCAAAAACCCTGGGGGCCGACTACACCATCAACGTCTCCCGGGAGGACCCTGTACAGCGGGTCAGAGAGATCACCAACGGCGCCATGGCCGACTACGTCCAGGGACTGCGTCGGCGCCCCCACCGTTCCAGTCACCGCCATGAACCTCTTAAAGAAAGCCGGCACCTATGCCACCACCGGCCTTTACCCCACCCCTGCCCCAGGTGGACTTAGGCAAAGTGGTTCGAAGCGAGATCGACATCTATGGCACCATCTGCTATACCCGGCAGGAGTTCGAGGAGTGTCTCCACTTCATCGAAGACGGGCGGGTCAAGGTAGACCCCCTCATCACCCATCACTTCCCTCTGCGGGAAATGGAGCAGGCCTTTGCCATCACCCAGGCCAAGCAGAGCATCAAAATCATTCTAAACCCCTAACGGATTCCATGGGAAAACAAGCAGCCTCTCCGGGGAGAGGCTGCTTGTTTATTTCTCTGTTTCCCACTGCCGCCGGAGTTTTCCCAGGGCCCGCAGCTTGATCTGATTGACGTTTTGCTTGCTGGTCCCCATCCCGGGGGCCAGCTCCGCCGCAGTGTATCCCCAGTAATAGACCTGTTCCAAAACATAGGTTTCTTTTTTCCGTCAGCCTCGGGCAGCCTTTTTACCAGGTCTGAAAACCGCTGCTTCTCAGCAGAATCCTCCTTGGCCAGCGCCGGCAGGCTGTCCTGCTCCTCCATTTCATTCAGAGAAAAGGCAATGGCAGGCTGGCGCATCCGCTCCCCGTTGCAGCCGCTCATAGGCATGGCGCACAGACTGCACCAAATACTGGACCACGGCCCCCTCCGCACGGCACCGAATCTGTTCCGGCTTCATGTCGTGAATCACCTGTAAAAACGCCGCGGTCATATCCTCCAATCCATCTTCTCCCACAACTTTCGTCCATACTTTTTTTCAGGATCGGCTGGAACTGCTGGAGCAGCGACAGCATGTCCGCCTGGCTCCCCTGTTTCGCCTGTATAATTTGGTCCATCAGCATTCTTCATCCTTCCATTCTCAAGGAGATGGAAGTAAAAAAGAGAGAATCCGGGACCAAAAGGAAACGTTCCATTTTTATTTTCTGTCTTTTTCTGCTTTTCTGTGGAGTATGAGAGAATATTCCAACACATGAAACGCAGATTTCCAAAAAATGCAACAAAAATGCCGAAAAATTTTGTATTTTCGGCATTTTCTCTCTCATCTGGCCTGACGCCATATTTTTTTTTTTGCTGCTCTGCTGCCTGTCTTCTCCTTCCCGTCTCATCAGACGCTGCACGTGACGGCGGGCCCTGGTCATCATCATTCGTATGCTGTTTGCCCGCATCCCAGATCATCTGACAGTTCCCTGTCACTTCTCTGCTGGAAATACCGTCCCTCCAGCAAAAAACGCTCTGTGGGGGCAAGCTGAGGCCAGACAGCGGCCAACGTATTCCACCGTTCTCTTTGAATGACCCATTCCTCCGGCAGGCATCCCTCCAGGCAGAGGTCTCAGAAACGCACCATCCCGTTCCTTGGCTCCAGGGTGAAGGGAAGTGTACGGTAACAGTAAGATAGCCAATCCCCTTCCTTCAGGGCTCGCCTTGAATCTTGGCAGCCGAAGAAAGCTCTCCTGCAGGATCTCTTCCCAGAGAAACGCATCCCGACAGTATTTCTTTTGCTGTACGGAGTATCCGCTGCGCTCGGTAACAGTAAGTCATCCATATCGTCCTTTTCTGTCAACGTGGTCGGAGGCACATCCATCTTTTCTGATTCTTTCTTCTTCACAGTCCAGCAGCAGTCCATTCCTTCCTGGGAGAAACCAATTTTTCCCCCGAAAAAAACGCCTTGCATTTCCCCTTAATGAAATTATTTTTACTTTCGCACTCAGATCACATTTCAATACAACATATTATTGTTTTTATAATTTGAATCTAATCAAATACATGTAATCAAAGTATATGAGATATCAAGCGAGACATCTTCCGGCCCTCACACCCCGGCCAGATGGCTAGTTTAATTTTCCCACCTCCTCTCCCTCTTTTCTTCTGGAGTAGAATCAAAAATGGAATCCACCGAATGGACGATTCTGGCTCCGCTCCTTCTGTGGGAACAGTTCCGGCTCGCTTTTGGCGCTGCTGCTGTAGCAATACAACCGAACGAAGTA
>VOFF01000078.1_pt1 | contig 26346 bp, 37 predicted proteins | sample 5384061 | NCBI WGS metagenome assembly VOFF01 (sample SAMN12384725, study PRJNA508395) | human gut metagenome | isolation source: healthy gut E | host: Homo sapiens
ATTTCAGTTCACAGGTGGGCGCGCAGGAGAGCGCATCCTTGCCGAAAACGCCCACCACGGCAATGCGCACATCGCCCTTCTGCAACACGGTGTAGTCCTGCACGCCGTAGGCGGCAAAGGCGTCTTTGAGCATCTGCTGTCCCTCGGTGAGGCCGGCGGCTTCCATGGCATCCCAATCCACATTGCAGACCACGATGGACGGGACGGCATCGCCGGAGGTGCGGGCGCTGGTAAGCATATTGGCAAGCCCCTTGGAGCGGTAGTCGAACTCGTGGTTGCCGAAGGTGGTCACATCGTAGCCCATGTAGCCCAGCATCCGCAGCTCTGCAGCCTGCGTTTCAAACACGGTCTGGCCATGGAAAAGTCACCGCCGTCGATCACAAGGGTGTCCGGGTCTTTGGCGCGCTGCGCCTTGATGAGGGTGTTGGCGCGGGCGAAGCCGCCGATCTCTGCTTCCTTCTCATCCACCACCGTGGTAAAGGTGTTCAGGTGGGAGTGGGTATCGTGGCTGAACAGAATGTCCAGCGTTTTGCCGGTCTCCGGTGCCTGCCCATAGGCGGCGGGAATGCCCAGCCACTGTTTGTGCGCCGTCTGCACATCCCGGGCCGAGACATCGTTCAGGATGGTGTAGCCGAAGACGTAGTCTCGGGTCTGACCTGCGGGCACATCCCTGGCATCCTTGCCCAGCACCACAGCCAGCTCGCACTCGTAATCCAGCTTTTTCACCAGATCGGTGTGGGCCTCGATGGGGCCGCCGTCCGGCACGGCCCGGGTGACCCGCTTGGAAAAGTAGATGGCATCCTGATGCTGGGTGGCAAAGGCAGCGGCAGAATATTTCTCCGCCTCGTCGGAATGGGCCATATAATTGATGCCCAGGCAGATGACATCCTGTGCCGGGGCCGGGATGGGGCTTTCCAGCGCAACAGCCTCCACAGGCAGAGCGGGAATGCCCGCAATGGCCAGCGACAGCCCATACCGCACCTGCGGGGTCAGAAACGGGATGGCCTCGCTCAGGGTCTCATAGCTCAGGCCCAGCCAGCTCAGCGGCCAGACCTGTCGTCCATCCTCCGATAAAATCGCCGGGTCTTCCACGCCGTCCGGCAAACGGCAGGTAATAAAGCGCATACCGTATCCCCTTTCTCAGTGCCGATACGCAATGGCGTTCCGGATACGCTCCGCCTCTGCCTGACCAGCCAGCTGGCGCACCAGTTCCAGTGCAAAGGGGATGGCACCGCCCAGACCGTAGCTGGTGGTGATGTTGCCATCCACCACGACCTCTTCATCGTGGACGATGGCACCGGCCAGTTGATCCTGGAAGCCAGCGTGGGCGGTGGCGTTCCTGCCCTCCAGCAGGCCCAGAGAGGCCAGGACGCTGGGTGCGGCGCAGATGGCAGCCACCTTCCGGCCCGCCTTTGCAAAGGCGATGCAGGTGTCGGTCACCGTCTTGTTGGCGGCAAGGTTTGGCGTGCCGGGAATGCCGCCGGGCAGCACCACCAGATCTACATCGGAATAATCGACCTCCTCTGCCAGCGCATCGGCGGTCAGGTGGATCTTATGGCTGCTCACCAGCTCCCTGCGGCCCATGGCAGAGGCCACGATGACCTCCACCTTGGCGCGGCGGAGCAGATCCACCACCAGCAGTGCCTCGCACTCCTCGGTGCCCTCGGCAAAAAATACAACTGCCTTACTCATCTTTACAGACTCCCTTAAAAAAGCGCACCGCAGGGCGGGTGCTCCCCTTTGCCCCGCGGGCGCGGTCCGTGTTATTCTTCGGCGGGCTGTTCCGCCTTTTCTTCCAGCAGGCGGCGCAGCACACTGTCATCCTTGCTGATGACCCGGCTCACCCGGCTGATGATGGCGCTGGACGCACCAATGTTGCCCATGATGCTGGTATAGCTCTGCTTGTTGACCAGCTTTTCCGCAATGTTATACCGCTGCTCCATTGCACTGAGCTCAGCGTAGCTGCAAACATCTTGCAAACGGTAGCACTCCTCAGGCGTTTTCAGCTCCAGCAATGCAGAATACAGGCCGGACTCTCCGGTGGGATGATCTTTTTTTGCCATGGCTTGTTCCTCCCCTATCGTTCAGGTTGGGTCTGGCCCGCGCGGGGCACTTCAATACACTACTTTATTGTAGTGCAAACGCGGGCAAAAAATCAACGGGAAATTTACAGCATTTTTTCCAGAGTGGTCAGCTGCATGGGAATGCCCGCAGCTTCTGCCTCGGCGGGGCCCAGCACACGGTAGCCCTTGGTCTTGAAGAACTGCAGCACCGGCAGGCACTTGGTGTGCACCTCGCAGTACAGGCGGCCCCGGCCCTCACCCCGGGCCAGACGCTCGCAGGTGGCCAGGATATCCCGGCCCAGTGCCTTGCCCCGGTACTCGGGCTTGAGGTAGAGGTGGAGCAGGTGCAGGGCCGTGTTCTCCATCTTCCAGGCAAAGTAGCCGATGGTCTTGCCGCCCAGCACCACGAGGAAAGTTCACATCGTTGTCGATATCTGCCTCAATGGCATCGGCGCTCTGCAGCGTTTCCACCAGCGTGTCCAGCTGCTTTGCGGGGTAGTAGCGCTTGTAGACCTCGTGCCACAGTTCGCTGGCAAGGTCAGCGGTGTTGTGGATGTATTTGGCCTTTGCGACCAGCTTGTAATCAGGCTTCATAGTGCTCCTTATGCGTATACGATATAATCCGGCTTGCGGGGGGCGGCTGGGCGGGGTTCCTCTGCCGGGTAGCCCAGAATGCAGTGGCCTACGCCGATCCAGTCCCCCTCGATGCCCCACTTTTTCAGCAGTGCCTTGCCCTCGGCGGAGTCGAACTCCTCCCGGGCGCGGTTGATCCAGCAGCTGCCCAGCCCGATGGCGGCAGCAGCGTTCATCAGGTTGCCCATGACAAGGCTGCCGTCCTGCACATAGCGCTGGCTAGCGTAGGTGCCGGCCTCCAGTACGGCGTCCAGCTCGGCATCCGTGATCTGCCGGGGCTCGTAGGCGCGGCAGCTGCGGCGGCTGCGAATGGTTTGTAAAGTCTCGTTAGTCATGAAAGATCCCCTCCTTAATAGTGGATGGCTTTATTGTACCACAACCTGCGCCGGAGTGCAAAGTGCCCGCCGGTAAAAAAAACATTGCTGGTCTCCGAAAACGTTTGCGGTGCAAAAACACGACAGAATGCACAAAAAACAAAAAGAAAGATTATGGAAAAGCATTCTTGCTGCCAAAGGACAAATACGCTATAATAGGGCTACCAAACTGGAAAGGAGTCGTGCTCTATGGCAAAGGCATCGCAGGTCGTCATTATGGAGGGGGAATACTACATTATCAAGTCCCCCAACGGGAAGGTACTGGAAGTAAAGGATTTCAACACGGAGAACGGCGCCGGCATCCAGCTGTGGAGCTATGCGGGCCATCCGTGGCAGCAGTGGCAGTTCGTGGACGCTGGCGAGGGACGCTGGCGGATCAGGAACCGCTTTACAGGCAAGTTCATCGATCTGGCCCTGGGCGGCGTGGTCGAGGGCACCTGGCTGCACCAGTGGGGACGCACCAGCGGCATGAGCCAGTGCTGGGCGCTGGAACCCACCCGCAACGGCCGCACCCGCATCCGCAATGTGCTGGCGGACAAATACATCGACCTCGTGGGTATGAACACCTCCAATGGTGCACAGGCCCAGATCTGGAACTTCGTCTCCGGCGGCAATCAGGAGTGGACGCTGGAACGCATCGATCCGGACACCGCCCAGAGCGGCCGCCGCGCTGAGGAAGCCAAAGACCCGCAGCCCACGCCCAGCCAGCGCAAGCATCAGAACGACTTGGTGCGCAAGCTGAACAGCGCAGGCAAGGGCCGCGCCGGGCGCAAGGCATAAATCGAAAAACGCTTCCGTTGCTTTGTGGGCATCCGCAGCGGAAACACTTCCCAAAGGCTGCTGCACAGCGTTTCATGCAGCAGCCCTTTCTTATGAAAAGAGATACGGTCAGCGGCCCCGCCCGCTCAGACGCTGACAAAAACATCGGACAAAAAAGGAGAACGACCCAATGAACTTAGGCGCATTTATGGACCCGGAATTTCCCATCTTCAGCACCACCCTGTGCTATCTGGAGCGGGAGGACGCCTACCTGATGCTGCACCGCATCAAAAAACAGGACGACTACAACCACGACAAGTGGGTGGGCGTGGGCGGCAAATTTGAACGTTTTGAAAGCCCGGAGGACTGCCTTGTACGGGAGGTGCGGGAGGAAACGGGCCTTACCCTGACGCGCTACCGTGCCCGGGGCCTGCTGACCTTTGTGTGGGGCAACATGACCGAGTTCATCCACCTCTACACCGCTGACGAGTGGACGGGCGAGATGATACAGGGCGATGCCTGCGCCGAGGGCGAATTGCAGTGGGTGCAAAAAGTCTGAGGTGCAAAAACTGCCATCTGGGAGGGGGACAAGCTCTTTTTCCGTCTGCTGGAGGAAGAGCACCCCTACTTTTCCCTCAAGCTGGTGTATGACGGCGACACCCTGAAACAGGCCGTGCTGGACGGAAAACGCATTGTTTAAAAATGTACGGACGCAGAGACCTATGGTGGGATGCAACCCTTTGGACAAAATAGACATAAAAAGAAAAGATTTTTCAGCACTTAAATCAGGACGCGTGCAGAAAAAACAAAAAATACTGACAGATGTGCCATCGAATAAGGACTTTTGACGCATTTTAATAGAAAAAAAAGAAAAAACCACTTTTTTTTTTGCAAAAAATATGTTACTATTCTATTACGGAATTATGGACGGCCTGCAACCAGAGGCTGTCTGTAAACACAAACATTTCTTAAGGAGGAATGTGCTTTATGATGAAGTATCTCCAGAAACTGGGCAAAGCTCTGATGCTTCCCGTCGCGGTGCTGCCGATCTGCGGCATCCTGATGGGTCTTGGTTATGCCCTCGCTCCGGGCGTTATGGGCGTTCCCGGTGCAGCGACCTCCGGTGCAGCTTACACCGTTGGCTTCCTGCTGGTCAAGGCAGGCGGCGCTCTGATCGATAACATGGCATGGCTGTTCGCCATTGGTGCCGCTGTGGGCCTTGCCGACAACGACGGCACCGCAGGTCTGGCCGGTCTGGTCAGCTTCCTGATGATGCAGCAGCTGCTGAACCCCGGCGTGGTCGGCATGGTCCGTCACCTGGAAGAAGGCACTGCTACCTACATCGCCTTCCAGAAGGTCGCCGGCAACTCCTTCATCGGCATTCTGGCCGCTGTTGTGGGCGCTGCCTGCTACAACAAGTTCAAGGATATCCAGCTGCCTGACTGGCTGGCATTCTTCTCCGGCAAGCGCTTCGTTGCAATCGCTACCGGCCTGATCTCCATTCTGGTGTCCGTTGTTCTGCTGTTCGTCTGGCCCGTCATCTTCGACGCTCTGGTCGCAATCGGCAACGGCATCGCTGGCATGGACGGCATCGGCGCCGGCATCTACGCCTTCCTGAACCGTCTGCTCATCCCCACCGGCCTGCACCACGCTCTGAACAACGTGTTCTGGTTCGACACCATCGGTCTGGGCGACCTGACCCACTTCTGGGCAGGTGAGACCAGCGCAGATGTGAGCTGGAGCCTGGGTATGTACATGTCCGGCTTCTTCCCCTGCATGATGTTCGGTGTCCTGGGCGCTGCTCTGGCTATGGTCAAGACCGCTAAGAACAAGAAGGCCGCCATCGGTCTGGTTCTGTCCGCTGCAATCTGCGCATTCGTCTGCGGCGTTACCGAGCCCTTCGAGTTCGGCTTCATGTTCCTGTGCTTCCCGCTGTACGTTGTGTACTCCGCTCTGTACGGCATCTTCACCATCATCACCTACTACTCCGGTTTCCGTGCTGGCTTCTGCTTCTCCGCAGGCGCTACCGACCTGATCTTCTCTGCATCCCTGCCCGCAGCTGCTAAGACCTGGATGATCATTCCTCTGGGCATTGCAGCATTCTTGGTGTTCTACTTCGTGTTCTACTTCGCTATCACCAAGTTCGACCTGAAGACCCCCGGCCGTGAGGATGACGACGAGGAAGCTGAGAAGAAGGTCGTTCTGGCCAACAACAACTATACTGAGGTTGCTTCCGCTGTTCTGGCTGCTGTCGGCGGCAAGGAGAACGTGAAGGACGTTGGTTACTGCGCAACCCGTCTGCGCTTTGAGGTGATCGATAACGCGAAGGTGGACGAGAAGGCTGTCAAGGCTGCCGGTGCTGCCGGTGTCATCCGCCCCAGCAAGAACGCTTGCCAGGTCATCATCGGCACCAAGGTGCAGTTCGTGTACGACGAGCTGAAGAAGATGCTGTGATCCTGCACTTCTGAAAAGAATGAACTGCAAAAGTCTGGTTGATTTTGCAGTATGAACCGGGCCGCCGGGGGCGGTGCACAGCGCCCCCTCCCGGCGGCTCGCTTTTTGTACACAGCGGTACAATGTTCACACAAAAAGGACTTTTGTAAAAACACCCAGCGTGCTATACTGGGTGAAAAGCAAGAAGCTGTTTTCGTAAGCGGGGTGCGCCGAACGACGAGGATTTTTGTCCGCAGACAAGGCGATTTTCCGCAGCAATCCTTGGTGGATCGCAAGGGAAAGCAACGCAGTATGCGAGCAAAAAGACCGTTCGGGCGGTGTGCAATGCTTATGAAAACGGCTTCAAGGAAAGAACGAGGTGTTTTGTATGATCCTTCAGAATGCACTGGTCTATACCCCGCGCCACACCTTTGAGCGCGGTACGCTGTTCATCCGCAACAGGCGCATCGTGCCCTTTGCCGCCCCGGAAGCGGGCGAAGAGGTGATCGACGCCGAGGGCCTGTATGCCCTGCCGGGTCTGGTGGACATCCACTTCCACGGGGCCATGGGCAAGGACTTCTGCGACGGCACCGAGGAGGCCATCCAGGCGCTGGCAGATTTTGAGGCCAGCAAGGGTGTGCTGGCCATCTGCCCCGCTACCATGACCTATCCCGAGGAGATCCTGAACAAGGTGATGGACGCCGCCGCCGCCCACAAAAACGGCAAGGGCGCAGATCTGGTGGGCATCAACATGGAAGGCCCCTTCATCAGCCCCAAGAAGGTTGGCGCACAGAACCCGGAGTATGTGCAGGGCGCAGACGCCGCCATGTTCCGCCGCCTGCAAAAAGCGTGCAAACGGTCTGATCAAGCTGGTGGACGTGGCCCCCGAAGAGCCGGGCAACCTGGATTTCATCAAGGAATGCCACAATGAGGTGCGCATCTCCATCGCCCACACCTGCACCGACTATGACACCGCTGTCAAGGCTTTTGAGGCCGGTGCCACCCACATGACCCACCTGTACAACGCCATGCCCGGCATCACCCACCGTGCCCCCGGCCCCATCATTGCGGCACTGGAGCACGGCGCAGAGGTGGAGCTCATCACCGACAACGTGCACATCCACCCGGCCATGGTGCGGTTCACCTTCAACACCTTCGGGGCCGACCGCATCTGCCTGATCGCGGACAGTGCCATGTCCTGCGGCCTGCCGGACGGCCAGTACAGTCTGGGCGGACAGGCCATCACGGTCAAGGGACCCCGCGCTACCCTGACCGAGCACCCGGACACCATTGCGGGCAGCAACACCTGCCTGTACGACTGCATGAAGCGCGCTGTGCTGGAGATGAACGTTCCGCTGGAAAGCGCTGTCCGCGCCGCCAGCGAGACCCCCGCCAAGAGCATCGGCGTGGATAACGACTACGGCAGCCTTGCCGCCGGACGCTACGGCAACGTCATCCTTGCGGACAAGGAACTGAACCTTAAGGCCGTCATCCAGAAGGGCGTCCGCATCGTCTGAACCTTGTAAAAAGTGATGCCGGGCAGCCTGCGGCTGCCCGGCATCATGCTGTAAAACTACGCTTTCCGCAAAAAGAGGCCGCTGCGCAATTGCAGCGGCCTCTTTTTATGACGCAAAAAATCAGACCTTGAACAGCGGGGTGCCGGGAGCGACATCGCCCTCTGCCAGCATCTTCACCTCGTCGCCCGCACCATCGGTCACGATGATGGCAGTGGCGGTGGGGTGGCCGGCGGCGCGGATGGCGTCCAGATCCACCTTCAGCAGCGGGGTGCCGGCGGTGACCTTCTGGTTTTCCTTGACCAGAACGGTAAAGCCCTGACCCTTCATGTCCACGGTGTCCATGCCGACGTGGATCAGCAGCTCGATGCCGTCGTTGCTGGTAATGCCCACAGCGTGCAGGGTGGTGGCGATCTGAGTCACAGTGCCGTCAAAGGGGGCGTACACGGTGTCGCCGGTGGGCTCAATGCCGCAGCCGGGGCCCAGAATGCCCTGTGCAAAGGTCTCGTCCGGGATGTCGGCCTGTGCCAGCACCTTGCCCTGCAGCGGGGTCAGCACGGTTTTGCTCTGGTTGGTGAACTTAGCGGTGTTTTCGTCCTTGGACTTGCCGCCAAAAAGCTTGTCAAAAAAACCCATAAGTATCATTCCTTCCTGTCATTATTCAAGGGGACGGCAGAAGCAACAAAATGTTTGCCGACCCTGAATGGTTTACCTGTATAAAAGATACCATACCGCGCACCAAAATGCAAGAAAAGCGGGCACTTTTTTCTCCATACTGTCAGGGCAGGGGATGCTGCTTTTTTGCCGGGGCTGCCCCGGAAGGGTCACTTCCCGGCGGCGACCCCTCTTCTACGCTGCCGCTAATTTTCACTTTACAAATGCCGCAAGAACCGTTACAATTACAATCAAAGCAGTGCCGAAAGGCCGTTCGTTTTCATCCACCGCGCGCAACCGTTCCGACAGCGCCGGGGCTGCGCAAAACGCTCTTATCAGGAGGTTTTTTGCATGAAAAAGATCACGCGTCGTACCGTTCTCCGTGCCTCGGGGTTGGCAGCCGCCTCGCTGGCTCTGTCCGGCTGCGCGCCCGCTGGCAGCGCCTGTGTGGGCAACGGTTTTTCCGACTGGCTGAAGCAGACCTTCGGGAAGGACAGCGCCGCCTCTTCTGAAAGCGCAGAGGCCGCAGCCCCGGATGCAGGAATCCCGGATGCCGGAGCGGCGTCTGACCCCCCTGCGGAAAGTGCCGACACCAGCCTGCCCGCCTACAACGCCGACCCCTTACCGGCGAGCCGCGCCGCAGCAATGGCCGTATCGTGGGCGTGATGGTGAACAACATCTCCAACACCCACCGTCAGAACGCCCGTCCGCAGCGCGGCCTTTCCTCTGCCGATCTGCTGATCGAGTGCAAGGTGGAGGGCGGCATTTCCCGCTTCTGCGCGGTGTATTATGACGCCAACGCCATCCCGGAGGTGGGCCCGCTGCGCTCCGGCCGCGACCAGTTCCTGCAGCTGCTGATGCCCTATCAGGCGCTGTACTACCACGACGGTGAGAGCGCCGCCTGCACCAAATTCATCAGCGTATACAACTATTCCGGCCTGAACATCGGCGGCAAGAGCTACTTCAACACCCCACCCATCCCCATGTGGCGCACCGCGACAGTCGCGGCCGCAACGTGGCTTACGAGCACACCGAATTTACCTCCGGTGCCGAGATCCGGAAAGCTGCCGCCAACGCGGGTATCGGGCTGCAATACCCTTATGAGAGCACCTTCTTCCGCTTTGCGGACTACCGCACCGGCGCAGAGAACAAGATGTCCGGCGCTGCCGCCGCCAAGACCATCAACATCGTGCACTCGGACAGCTACAAGACCACCTTCAGCTACAACCGCTGGGATCACCTTTATAAAATGTCCATGTACAGCCGCGCCGCCGGTGCCTTTGAAAACACCGTGGACGAGCTGACCGGCAAGCAGCTCGGCTTTACCAACCTGCTGGTCTGCTTTGCGGGCATCGCGGACTACCCCGGCAACTCCGGCGGCGTGCAGCAGGTGGACTATGTGTCCGGCGGCGAGGCCTATTTCTTTACCCGGGGCGCAGTGCAGCGCGGCACATGGCAGAAAGCTTCCCGAGCACCCGCTCAAGGTCTACGCCGCCGACGGCAGCGAGATCTGCTTCAACCGGGGCAAGACCTATCTGGCCATCGTGGACGACGACGAGTGGCCCAACTTCAACTATCAGTAAGGGGAGAAGCCCATGAAACGCAAATGGAGCCTGCGCCTTGGTGCAGCCGTGCTGTGCGCGGTGCTGCTGGGCAGCTGTGGCAGCACTGCCGCTGCACCCGCAGAAAGCACCGCCCCGGCAGACCCGCTTACCGGGCAGCAGCTGCTGTACCCGGAGCAGCGGGCAGCTGCGGTGGTCATTGAAAAACACCACCGACAGTACCACGCAATGGGGCATCGGCAGCGCCTCGGTGGTGCTGGAAGCAATGACCGAGAGCGGCAGCTCCACCGAGCTGTGTCTGGTGTACCCCGCCCTCAGCGCCATGCCTGTGGTAGGGCCGGTGACGCGCGGGCAGGACTTATACTGGCGGCTGCTCAGCGGGCAGCAGGTGCTGCCCATCCAGTGCGGCAGCAGCGCCTATGCCAAGCGGTATCTGGAATACTATAACCTCCGCGCGGTGGACGCGCAGGAGGTGGGACGCAATGCCTTTGTCAGCACCGGTTACAGCTGGGACAACACCCCTTTGTGGCGCACCAGCGGCAAGGCAGTCGCCTCGGTGCTGGACAGCCTGAGCATCTCTGCCGCCGTGAACCAGAGCGCCTCCGGCAGCGAGAGCGAAACGGCGGGCGTGCTGCCCACCCTGCTGCCCCAGCGGGACACCGGCCATCTGCCGGACGCAAACGCCGCCGATGCGGTAAAGGCGACCGTGAATTTCCAGTCCGGCGGTGCCACCGGCTTTGTCTATGACGATGCCCTTGCCGCCTACGGGATGCTGCACGCCGACGGCACCCCCAGCTGGATGCCAACACCGGCACACAGGCGGTCTTTGACAACCTGCTCATCCTGTACAGCGGCTCCTCCCTGCGGGACGATGGCCGCACGCTGGACTACGACCTTTCCATGGGCGGCGGCGTCTGGCTGAATGGCGGGCAGCTGTGGCACGTCACATGGACGCAGGGCACCCAGAGCACCCTTGCCCTCTACGATTCCAACGGCAAGCCGCTGAACCTCCCGGCGGGGGCGCAGCTACATCGCCCTGCTCTCCAGCCTTACGGGGCAGGAGCTGCTGGTGCAAAGCAGCACCGGCGAAGCGCTGGTGGGCGCTGGTTGATCTCCGGCAACGGGACGATTTTAAATGCGCTCCGCGAGGAAGGTTCTGCTTGCCGAGGGATGTTCTCTTTTGGTGGCAAAAAGAGAACCAGAAAACCACCAGCGATTTCGACGCGCTGGAGCCACGAAAAAGGGGCTGCTCGCCCCTTTCAACCCCAAAGAGGAAGGCTCCGCCGGAAAAAACTGAAGATTCACGCCTGTTCGGCGTGAAGATCATTTAACCGTTTTTTCCGGCTCCGCCGATTTGTAGCCCCTCAGTCGCTGCGCGACAGCTCCCCCGAGGGGGAGCGGGCACGCCCGCAGCGCCGCGCTTTCGCAGAAAGCGGTGCTGCAAATGCCGTTTCCCTCTATGACTCCTCCCGTGAAAATAGGTTACAGGAAAGTCCGCAGACTTTCCTGTAACCCGAAATTTAAAATCATTCTTCCGCTGATTATGGCCAGAGCACAGCGGAGGCCATTTCAAATCGTCTCGACCTCGGAGAAATCTGGCACGCCACAGGCGATGACGGAAGGGGTCTTACCAAGCAAAAAAGAGCCATTGCACGTCATTTCGTGCAATGGCTCTTTTGGTATGCTGTTACAGATCCACCACGCTGCCGACCTCGGCGGGGGTGGTGGGCACGGGGCCCAGAGCGGCCTCGTCGGCATCGCGGCGCACCGTAAAGACGGCGCTGCGCCCGGCGGCAAAGTCCGGGTGCCAAGTCAGTTCAAGGGTCTGCCAGTCCTCCGGCACAGCGCAGAAGCAGTGCAGCAGCGCACCGCGTCCGGCGGCCAGGTTCAGGGTGAACATCGAAGCATCCGCCGCGTTCTCGCCGTACAGCGGGGCGGCAAAGCTGCCGCAGGGCACGCTCTGGCCGTTGCAGGCAGCCGTGACGCCGGTGCCCATGCTATACAGCTGCTCCCGGGTACGCAGACCCCGACTTTGCAGGTAGCTGGTATCCACCGGCAGGGTGGATGCGGAGAGGTTTTCCACCGAGAGGTACACCAGCACATTGCCCATTTCCTGCGCAGGGGCATAGCCCAGCAGCTCCACGGCAGCTTTGCCGTCCAGCAGGGCAGGTTCGCCCGCAAGACACGGCTGCTGCGCCGCAGCACAGACCCCGGTAAAGCAGGGCAGCCGCAAGGCTGACTGCACCGGAGCCGGCACATTTCAGGAATGACCGGCGGGAAATGGCCTGTGACATGACAGCGTTCCTCCTGTATACGATACAATACTACCCTTTAACAATAAAGGATTCTGCGCGTTCTGTCAAGGGGCAGCGGGAAACTGTAACTTATTCGTAGGCCTCGTTTTCCTCGGCTTCGGCCTGCCCCTGCAGGGTGTCGGCGTAGCCAAAGGGTACGATGTCGATGGCCTCCACCAGCTTGTCCCGCATCCACAGCTGCACATCGGTCTGCACGGTGTAGCCGCAGCCCGGGTCTGCCATCCACTGCTCGGGGCGGCGGGTGGGTACGGCGCGCTGGCTGAGCATGCTCATGATCACGCCGCCGTGGGTCACACAGGCGGCCTCGGTCACGTCCATGCGGATCATATACTCAAACAGCTTGAGCAGGCTTTCGGCGCAGCGGGCGTGGAACTGCTCGGTGGGCTCTGCGCCCTCCGGCAGAAAGCCGGAGCCCGGGGTAATCCACTTTTTGAAGTCCTCATCGTGGACGAGATCCTTCACCGGGCGCCCCTCAAACTTGCCAAAACCGGCCTCCCGCAGATCGTGCACCGTAAACTGGTGGGCAGCCCCGGGGAACAGGATGTTGGCGGTCTCCACCGCACGCAGCAGGGGGAGGAGAAAACAGTATCTACCTGCGGGTAGACGAACCGCTCTTTCAGCTCGGCAAGCTGGGCACGGCCCTCGTCGCACAGCGGGCATGTCGGTGCCGCTGCCGATGTACAGGCCCTGCAGGTTGCCGGCGGTCACGCCGTGACGGATGAGATGAAGTTTAAAGGTTTTCATGGATCACACCTCTTTTGGTTCAGAATTACGGATGGGGCTTAGCCCTCGGCATAGTTGACCTCCACGGTATCGGGGAACACATTCATGTCCAGACGGCAGTCGTCGCGGATGGTCACGCTGGTCAGGGCGGTGCAGCCCTTGAATGCGCCGGTCTTGATGTAGCCCACGCTCAGGGGGATGTTGACCTCGGTCAGGGCGGTGCAGCCGTTGAAGGCACCGGCCTCGATGTACTCCACACCGTCAGCGATGTTCACGGTGGTCAGGGCAGTGCAGTCCTTGAAGGCGGTAGCGCCCACGCTGGTAACGGTGCCCTCCACCTCAACGGTGGTGATCTGGTCGGCCTGATCAGCCAGGGAGCCGGAGCGTCCTTGGTGAAGTTGGTCATACGGCCGGTGCCGCTGATGGTCAGGGTGCCGTCGGCCAGGGTCCAGGTGACGCCCTCGCCGCAGCTGTTGTTGGTAGCAGCAGCGGTGGAAGCAGCCACAGAAGAAGCGGCTGCGGAAGAAGCAGTGGTCTTGGAGCCGCCGCAGCCGGTCAGGGCGATGGCGGCAATCAGGACGGCAGCGGCAGCGCTGCACAGACGGACTTTGCGCTCGAGTTTCATGATGAAGTTTCCTCTTTCTTATTCTTGGTATATTACCTTTTATAGCGTCTGCCTTGTCCTTTGCAGATTTGTGCGCCGGTCAAGAACAGTCGCCAAAAAGAGATTATAGCACAAACTGCAGAAAGATGGAACCACCTCTTTGAAAAAATTTTGTTTCGAAAAAGACCTGCTTTCACTACGCCTGTCGTTTTTGCCGCGGCGGAAAACACAAAATCTATGTGTTAATACCCATAGTTTAGCATAGATGGGGTCTCCGGCAAGACTTTTGACAATAATGACGAAAAAAGACGAAAAATATCGGCATTTTTCTTGCTTTACAAGTCGTTTTCCAATGTGTATAATCAACCTGTTGTAAACCAAAAACAAGGATGTTACCAAAAAACAGATCCTGCGGACATTGAGGAGAGCACACCATGGAGTTCAATCGTATCATCAAGCTGCTGCGCAAGGAGCGCGGCATTACCCAAAAGCAGGCGGCAGAGGATCTGGGTGTCTCGCAGGCGTTGCTGTCCCACTACGAAAAAGGCATCCGCGAGTGCGGATTGGACTTTGTGGTGCGGGTGGCAGACTACTATAATGTTTCCTGCGATTATCTGCTGGGCCGCAGCGCCGAGCGCAACGGCATGATGCTCTCTGCCGAGGATCTGCCCAACCCTGAAAAGATGAAGGACAACGTCTACCACGGCAGCGTGCTGCCCACCATGAACAAAAAACTTATCTCTAACAGCCTGAACGTGCTCTACGCCAAGATCGGCCAGTGCCACAGCAAGGCTCTGACCACCGAGGTGAGTGCCTATCTGATGATGGCGGTGGCCAAGATGTTCCGGCTGCTCTACTCTGCGGAGCCGCACAACGCCTCCAGCATGTTCAGCATTGAGCCCCACCGCTGGCACGGCTATTCCGATGCGGTGATGCGAATGGCGGAAGCCAACGTGGAGGCGCTGCTGGACGGGCAGGACGTGAACGGCGGCGAGGGCGTCAAGGACCCCGCCTGCCTTGCCATGACCACCGAGAGCCTGACGCGGGAATTTCCGCTGTACACGCCCAGCCTGTTAAATCTGGTCAAGACCAGCGAGACCCATGTCAAGGGGCTTTCGCCGCAAGAGTGACCGGCTTGTGAAATTGTTGTAAATAATCAGCCCGAGCTCTTGCATCTGTGCGCCGGAAACGGTATAACCAGAGAAAGAAGAAAAAAAGAAACTGACCCTTCAAGGAGGATATACCTTATGTCTACTGTCATTTCCCGCCGCAGCTTCCTCAAAGTGCACCGGTGCATCTGCCGCCGTACTGGGCGCAGCCAGCCTGTTTTGGCGGCTGCAAGTCCAACGGCAACGACACCGTGGTAGAGGTCAAGGTGGGCGATACCGTCCGCAACTGGAACGGTCTGGGCGTGCAGCTGACCAGCGTGCTCCACCTGACGCAGGACCCTGTACAGCCGGCAGGCTACGAGTATCTGGGCGTGCGGGTGACCACCGTCAACCGCAGCAAGACCGAGAGCTACGCCATCGGCGCACAGGGCATTGACGCCATCAACGAGGCTTACCCTGTGCCCCCGCTGGAGAACGTGGACGCAAACTTTCAGGCTATGGCTGCTGCTACCCCGGATTTTACCGCCGTCTGCGATGGTCAGCCTGCTGCCTGCTGCGCCAATATCTCGCTGTACAATGCCAATTCCCAGAGCTTTTCCGATGTGGAGAGCCTGCCCCGCAGGGCAGCGCCTACATTGTGCTGATGCTCATGGTGCCTAAGGACTGGAAACAGCTGAAGGTCACCTATGTGCCCACCTTCCTGGAGGGTAAGAGCCTGACCTTCGTCATGAATGCCTCTGACGTGATCCGCAGCTGACAAAATCACCAGAAAAATCACTTAAGCTTCGTCTAAAATGCGCGATGCTGCCACAAAATCTTCACATTTGTTTTGCGGAAAATCATTGACATTTTTCTCTGTTTCGCCTATTGTATAGGTAGTGCCCTATGGCAGAATCTGTATTGATGTGTCCCAAAGGAGGAACGAATATGACTGGGGAATTTTCCCGCCGCTCTTTCCTGAAATATACCGCCCTCACCGCTGTGGCTGTGGCGGGCAGCAGCCTGCTGACCGGCTGCTCCGGGTATGCCCCGGTACAGCACGCCGTTGGCACCAGCAACAAGGTGCTGAAGGTCGTATCCACGCTGGAGCAGGTAGAATGCACTGCAACTTTCACCACCTTTAAGTTGGTGGTGAAAAACGGCCGCAATAATGCGCTGGACGTGACCAGAGCAAACTTTGCCGTGAAGGCAGACGGATATCTGGCCTACCAGAACGACAAGCTGCAGGTGACCAGCCCGGATGCGCTGAGCCATCAGGTCAAAAAGGGCGAGACCGTTACTTATTATGTGACCGCAAAGGGTCTGAATGCACGGACGGACGGTCCGGTGACCCTTACCTTCTATCCCGATCTGGAGTACAGTGAGTTCAACGCGAACTGGGAACTGACCGCAGACGCTTTGAAGTCTACGACCTGAGCCCTAACATTCTGGTAAAAACGGAGGAATAAGCCATGTCTTATACATTTTCCCGCCGCGCATTCCTGAAGTATTCGGCAGCCACCGCAGTGGCTGTAGCCGGTGCCAGTCTGCTGGGCGGCTGTGAATATCAGGACCCCCCAAAACCCGGTGAGCAAAAAAAAACTGCCCAGTGCGATCACCAGCGAGCTGCAGGTCATTGCCGGCCTGAAGACCATGAAGATCGCCGGCGGCACCTGCACTCTGGAGGTGGACATTGAGTCTGCCCGTGCAAACCCCATCCCGCTGGATCCCTACCGCTTCTCTGTTGCCGTCAAGGGCACCGAGGACAAGCCGGTCTACTTCAGCGATAACTGGGGCGGCGTGCGCATTCTAGACGCTGAGAACAGCCTGATCCAACAGAAAAAGCCCATCACCATCCATCTGGCCGCCGACCACTTCCCCCACTCTGGAAGAAGGTCAGACCGTGGTGTTCAAGTTTATGCCCATCCGCGAGAACTCCGAGTATTCCATGACTTGGGAGATCACCAAGGAAGTGTACGAAGAGTTCATCGCAAATCAGAGCACCAGCAAGAACTGAGCATATCATAGCTGAACTATGACCGCAGGCTGCTGCACAAGACTTTGTGCGGCGGTCTGTTTTTGTGTGCAGGCCGTTTTGTACTGTGTGCGGATGATTCAGGCACAGCACCCGGCGCTGCACCGCGCTTTGCGAGGCACTTGGAGAAAAGTGTTGACGGCAGCAGTCGTAACGAGAACGACTCGAAATCGTTTTGTCCTTAACCGGGCACGTGGGTTCGAATCCCACCATCTCCGCCAACAAAAAGCACCGGCTCAGGCTGGTGCTTTTTTGTTTCTCCAGCCTTTCAAAAGTATGTGTCAATGGTTGTAGCTCAAGATCTTCTCAAGCGTGTCCGCAAACCTGACATCCTGCTCCTTCGTCCGCTTTGGGCTCCCCTTGGGGTGCTTTCCGGCACGGAGGAGCTTTTTGTTTTCATAACGCCGCAGCATGAGAGCGTCCATATTGTCGGCGGTGTATTCCAAACCGTTCTGATTCAGCACCCGGGCACACTTGGCAAGGCACATACTCGCCAGCCCGTAGTCCTGCGTCACAACCACATCTCCCGACTTTACCCGGTTCGCCAGCGCAAAGTCCACGCTGTCAGAACCTTTATCGAACACCAGCGTCTGCGCACCTTCTCGCTCGATTTGGTGAGAGGTGTCGCACAGGATGATGACTGGGATGCCGAACCGCTTTGCAATCTGCAAAGTCAGATCGACAACCGGGCAGCCGTCGGCATCGATCAAAATATTCATCGACTTTCCTCCATCACCCACCGAAAGGCTTTCGCCGTGCGCAGGTCAGCGTCTTTAAAGTGCCCGCCGCTGTTCCACTCAAGGGTGCAGTCTGTGCCACGCTCTGCAAGCCGACTGTGCAGGGTGCGGATGTTATCCCCCACCACAGCCATGACAGCGTTTTTCGTGTGTTCCTCCTTGTCGCCAAGGCTCAGATAAACGCGCTGTGCCTGTATCGGGTGCTGCTGTTCAAACTCCATCCAGCCCGGAAACCACACAGAGGGGGATGCGGCAGCGACACCGTAGAAGAGATCAGTCTGGGTGGATGCCCACAGAGCAAACAATCCCGCCAGCGAATAGCCGCCCAGAATGATTTTGACGTTCTCCGGGAGAGGAAACTGTTGCTCCAGTGTGGGAATGACCTGTTCTGTCAGAAAGCGCAGGGTGTCCGCAGCATTGCCGCTAAAGCCTTGCTTCCCCCACACGGCAGGAGACTTCCACGGAGAAAGTGCATCGTTCCAGCTTTCCACCGGAATGGCCGCAAACAGAAAGTGGTGCGCACTCTGTGCAATAGCGGCAATCTCGCTTTCCATGCTTTGCAGCTCATGTTCACCGGTCATTTGGAGCAGTAGGTATTCTGCATGAGGCTCGCCGTAAATGCGGCAAGGTTTGTTCCCGATTTGCATTGTCTGTGCGGTCACTGCGGCATCCTCCCGAAAAAACTTTGATAAGCCCAGTATAGCAACTGAAAAATCATTTTGCAATTCAAAAGGCGTTCATAGCCGTGGCAAGCAGTATCTTCGTACTGTGGAATCCCCTCGTTGGCACAAAGATACTGCCCCTCTTCGCTCAAGTGGGCGATTTCTTTTTTTCATGGAACAGTTCGTTCACAGCTCACTTCAGCTTGCTCAGGTAGCGGTAGATGGTGGCCTCCGAGGAGCCCAGCTGGGCGGCGACCTCGCTGACGGCACCCTTCATATAAAAGATGCCCGCGTGGTGCAAGGACTCCACGATGCGGATCTTTTCCTCCATGGTCAGCCGGTCGGGCGGCAGCCCGGCGCTGCCGGTCACCTCGGCAATGGCATTCTGTACGGCGTCCGGCAGGGAACTGACAAAGTTCTCCACCCCGATGCCGGTGGAGGAAGGCTCCGTGTGCGCCCCGCAGAGGGCAAGCAGCTCCTGCGCGATGCGGCTGTACTTGCCGGCATCAAAGTTGATGCAGAGCATCCCGATGAGCTGGCCGTTGTCCTTGATGAACATGGTGGAGGAGCGCAGCCGCCCCTTGGCCTGCGAAGCGCCCTGATAGCCCGCCAGATAATCCTGCTTTTCATACATCCGCTCCTGAATGAAGCGCAGCGCCATGTTGGAAAGGGGCGCACCCTCGGTGCGTCCGCTGATGTGGTTGTTGACGATGGCAACAATGGTGCCGTCCTCACTGGTAAGGTCGTGCAGAACTACCTCGTAGTCCGGACCCAGCGCCTCCCCAGAAAAGATACCACTACGCGATAAGGCTCAAGTCTTGCATCCATCCCGTTCACCTCTTTTGTACTGCTGGAGCGCGTGAGAAAAAATTCTCACGCGTGTTCTATTGCTATCATAGCAGAAATGACAGTTTTTTACAATAAGAAGGTGCGTTGTATCCATTGTTTCGTCAAAGTGATGACATTTTTCGGGCGTTTTTGTCACGCGCGACAATTTATTCTCATGATAAGAAAACATTATTGACAAAATATTCTCACTGCGTTAGGATAGTGTCAGCAAGGGGAGGACAGCCCTCCCCCAACAAATGGAAAAGGAGAAAATCGGATGAAACAGGTGATCGTTACCCCCCAATGCTCCCGCCGCCATCGGCCCCTATTCGCAGGGCATCGCTGCAGGGCAGACCGTCTATGTATCCGGGCAGCTGCCCATTGATCCGGCCACCGGCCTGATCCCGGAAGGCATCGCCGCCCAGACTGCACAGTCCCTCAAGAACATCCAGGCCATTCTGGCACAGCAGGAGATGACGCTGGCCAATGTGGTCAAGACCACGGTGTTTCTGGCGGACATCAACGATTTTGCAGAGATGAACAAGGTGTACGGCGAGTACTTTGCGCAGCCCTACCCCGCGCGCAGCGCGGTGCAGGTGGGCAAGCTGCCTGGGACGCTCCGCTGGAGATCGAGTGCATTGCTGTAAAGTAAGTTCCCCCGCACGGGAAGAAAAGAAACGGTGAACCAAATGGATAAACAGATGTTCGTTCGCATCCTGAACAGTGAGATGGAGCTGGCCACCGGCTGTACGGAGCCCGGCGCAGTCGCTCTCACCGCCGCAGAGGCGGGCGCAGCACTCCGCAAGGCGGGCGGCACACGGGTAGAAGCCGTGACCGTCCGCGCCAGCATCAACATTATCAAAAACGCCATGTCGGCAGGCATTCCGGGCACCTCGTATCAGGGCATGGATTACGCCGCCGCCATTGGTGCCGTAGGCGGCGACCCCGTCCACCTGCTGGAGGTCATGAACTATGTGCCCCGGGAGCAGATGGAAGAAGCCGCAGCCCTTGTCAAGGCAGGCAAGGTCAAGGTAGAGGTGGCGCAGGTGCCGCAGAAGCTCTACGTTGAAGTGCTTGTAACTTCTGACGGTCACACCGGCCGCGCGGTGGTGCGGGACCTGCACACCAACGTGGTGCTGGTGGAGCAGGACGGCGTAGCTACGCTGGACAAGCAGCACACCGACCCCGCCGCAGCAGGGGACAGCGATGTCGTCACCCCGGAGCAGATCGCGTCCTTTCTGACCGTCCGCTCCATCTGGGATTACTGCACTGAGGAGCTGGACCCCCTGCACGACCCCATCGACATCATCCGCAGCGCCGTACAGGTGAACACGACCATCAGCAACGAGGGTCTTTCCAAGGAATACGGCCTTGCCATTGGCCGCAATTTGGAACTGAACTGCCGCAAGGGTCTGATGACCCGCGATCTGACCACCAACGCCATGGTCATCGCTTCTGCCGGTGCGGACGCCCGTATGGCAGGCGCGCCGGTTTCGGTGGTGGCAAACTCCGGCAGCGGCAATCAGGGCATCACGGCTACCATGCCTGTGGTGGCAACTGCCCGCTGGCTGGACATCGACGAGGAGAAGATGCTCCGCGCCGTGACCCTTTCCAACCTGATCGCGATCCGCATCAAGGCAAAGTTTGGCCGCCTGAGCAACCTTTGTGGTGCAACGGTTGCTGCCACCGGCGCAGCCTGCGGCATTGCCTATCTGCTGGGCGGCGGCTACCACGAGGTATGCTGCACCATCCAGAACATGGTAGGCAACGTCACTGGCATGGTGTGCGACGGCGCAAAGGCAGACTGCGCGCTGAAGATCTCCACCTGCGTCAATGCCGCCTGTCAGGCAGCGGCCATGGGCACCCGCGGCGTCCGTGTCCAGAGCACCGACGGCATCGTGGAGCACAATGTGGAATATACGCTGGACAACTTTGCCACCCTGAGCACCCACGGCACCAGCGACAGCGTGATCCTTGATCTGATGCTGAACAAGCACCTCCCGGAGACGGAATAAGTCTCCCCACCCAGCCCTTTCCGGGGAAAAAGAAAGAGGTACTAAAGTTATGAAAAAGCTATTCAATAGTCTGCCTTTCCGGCTTTTGCTGGGCATTTTTGTCGGTATCATCCTTGGTCAGGTGTTCAACGAGAGCACCATGGGCGTTGTGGTGACCCTGCAGTATATCATGGGTCAGCTCATCACCTTCTGTGTGCCGCTCATCATCATCGGCTTCATCGCCCCGTCCATCACCAAGCTGGGCAAGAACGCCTCCCGTCTGCTGGGTGTGGCGATCGTCATCGCCTACGTTTCCTCCGTCTGCGCAGCCCTCATGAGCATGGGTGCCGGCTACGGCCTGATCCCTCACCTGTCCATCGACAACAACGTTGCCGGTCTGCGCGAGCTGCCGGGCGTCGTCTTTGAGCTGAACATCCCCCAGATCATGAGCGTCATGAGCGCTCTGGTGCTGAGCGTTCTGGTGGGTCTGGCAGCCACTTGGACCAACAGCAAGCTGACCTGCGACTTTTTGGCCGAGTTCCAGAACATCGTGCTGGACATCGTGAGCAAGGTCATCATCCCCGTTCTGCCCTTCTACATTGCCGCCACCTTCTGCGGCCTGAGCTACGAGGGCACCATCACCCATCAGCTGCCCGCCTTCCTGCAGATCATCGTCATCGTTATGGTTGGCCACTACATCTGGCTGGCTGTGCTGTACCTGCTGGCCGGTGCTTACTCCGGCAAGAACCCCTGGGAAGTGCTGCGCCACTACGGCCCTGCTTACCTGACCGCTGTCGGTACCATGTCCAGTGCTGCTACGCTGGGTGTGGCGCTGGAGTGCGCCCGCAAGAGCAAGGTCCTGCGTAAGGACATGGTCAGCTTCGGCATCCCCCTGTTCGCCAACATCCACCTGTGCGGCTCTGTGCTCACTGAGGTATTCTTCTGCATGACCGTTTCCAAGATCCTGTACGGCAAGCTGCCCAGCGTTGGCACCATGATCCTGTTCTGCCTGCTGCTCGGCATCTTCGCTATCGGCGCACCCGGCGTGCCCGGCGGCACTGTCATGGCTTCTCTGGGCCTGATCACCGGTGTCCTGATGTTCGACAACGCCGGTACCGCTCTGATGCTGGCCATCTTCGCCCTTCAGGACAGCTTCGGCACCGCCTGCAACGTCACCGGCGACGGCGCCCTCACCCTGATGCTCACCGGCTACGCCAAGAAGCACGGCATCGCTGATACTGGCGACCTTGAAAGCCCGATCCTGTGATAAAAACCTGAGCACTCCTCCTTAATTACAAGAGACTGTGAACAGACAGTCCCAAAATCTCCGAAAAGCCCCGGCGACCGCATGGCCGCCGGGGCTTTTGTGCGGCAACCCGGTTTGATATCCGGCGTAATGGGATGAAATTTTTGAAACGCCTTTAAAACCATAAAGTAAAATGCCGGATGCCGAGCATCCCTTCGGCCACGCCCGCTATGAATATCTGGCCGGTCTGGTGGTCAGCGTGACCATCCTGGGCATCGGCTTCTCCCTGCTGAAGGAATCGGTCACCAAGGTGCTCCACCCAACCCCGGTGCAGTTCGGCTGGCTGACCGTGGCGGTGCTGGTGGTGTCCATTCTGGTCAAGCTCTGGATGAGCGGCTTCAACCGCACCATCGGACGTATCATCCTCCGAGACCCTGATGGCCACCGCCGCCGACAGCCGCAACGACGTGCTGAGCACCGGCGCGGTGCTGGTGGCTGCCATCCTCTGCCGTGACCGGCTGGGACGTGCTGGATGGCCTGATGGGTGTGGGCGTGGCGGTGTTCATCCTGATCTCCGGCTGGGGTCTGGTGATGGATACCCTGAGCCCCCTGCTGGGCGAGAGCCCCAGCCCGGAGTTGGTGGAGCACATTGAGCAGACGGTCATGGGCTACCCCGGCGTACTGGGCGTACACGACCTCATGGTGCACGATTACGGCCCGGGGCATCAGTTTGCGTCCATCCATGTGGAGCTGCCCGCCGAGCAGGACCCGCTGGAGGCGCACGACCTGATCGACAACATGAGAACGGGACTTTATAAAAACGGGACCATCTGATGGTGACCATCCACTATGACCCCATCGTCACCTCGGACGCCGCTGTGGGGGTGCTGCGCAGCCGCCTGATGGAAAAGGCCCGCCAGCTCGACCCCTGCCTTTCGATCCACGACCTGCGCATCGTGCCGGGTGATACCCATACGAATGTCCTGTTCGATCTGGAGTTCCCGGCGGGCTATACCGGGAACAAGGACGAGATGCTGGCCGCCAGATGGCCAGTTCGTCCATGAGCAGGACCCGAAATACTGCTGTGTCATAAAGGTAGAGCAGAGCTATGCGTCTGCTGCCCACGAAAAAATAAATTTGTGTTTTAGAGGGGAGGAACTTATGCTGAACGAGACCTACCGCGCCATGCTGAACCACAAAAGTGTCATCCGCGAGACCTTCATGTATGGCAGACAGCGCGCTGCCCAGATCGGCAGCGAGAATGTGTTCGATTATTCACTGGGCAACCCCAGCGTGCCCTGCCCGCCGGAGTTCACCGCGGCCATGCAGACCCTGCTGGCACAGGAGGAGCCGGTGAGCCTGCACGGCTACTGCCCCAGCCAGGGCGACCCGGAGTTCCGCACCGCCGTGGCGGCCCACCTGAACAGGACCTTCGGCCTGCCCTATGCGCAGAAGGATATCTTTCCCACCACCGGTGCGGCGGGTGCTATTGCCCACGCCATCCGGGCGGTGACCCAGCCCGGGGACGAGGTGCTGACCTTTGCGCCCTACTTCCCGGAGTACGGCCCCTATGTGGCGGGCACCGGTGCCCATCTCAGGGTGGTGCCGCCCCAGGCGCCGGCTTTCCAGCCCAATCTGGAGGCTTTTGAGCAGATGCTGACCGAGAAGGTCACCTGTGTGCTCATCAACACGCCCAATAACCCCACCGGCGTGGTCTACTCTGCCGACACTCTGACCCGCTGGCGGAGATTTTGACCGAAAAAAGCGCCCAGTACGGACACAATATCTTCTTGGTCAGCGACGAGCCCTACCGGGACATCGCCTTTGACGGCAAGACTGTGCCCTACCCGGCGGCGTTCTACCCCCACACCCTGACCTGCTTCTCCTACTCCAAGAGCCTGAGCCTGCCCGGCGAGCGCCTTGGCTATGTGGCCGTGCGCCCGGGCTGTGAGGGGGAGGACATTCTGGTGGATATGATGGCCCAGATCTCCCGCTTTACCGGCCACAACTGCCCGCCCAGCATCATCCAGCGGGCGGTCAGCTGCTGCCAGAAGGTGACCAGCGACCTGAGCGTCTACGAGACCAATATGAATCTGCTTTACAACAAGCTGAAAGCGCTGGGCTTTGAGGTGGAGCGCCCCGGCGGCACCTTCTATCTCTTCCCCAAGGCACTGGAGGAGGATGCCAACGCCTTCTGCCGCAGGGCCCGGGAATTTGACCTGCTGCTGGTGCCCAGCGATACCTTTGGCGTAACGGGCTATGTCCGCCTTGCCTACTGCATCGACACCGAAAAGGTAAAGCGCAGCCTGCCCGCGCTGGAAAAGCTGGCGGCCGCGTATCAATAAAGCCGAACCTCCCGGCAGAGCATCTGGCAGTGCCGCCGGGGGTCACAGTATTTTTTGAAACAGAGGAAAGGGAAACTGCTATGGAAAAGATCAAAATGACCACACCCCTCGTCGAGATGGACGGCGACGAGATGACCCGCGTGCTGTGGAAGATGATCAAGGAGGAACTGATCCTTCCGTTTGTGGACCTCAAGACCGAGTACTATGATCTGGGCCTGCCCAACCGCGATGCCACCCAGGATCAGGTGACCATGGATGCCGCCCTTGCCAACAAGAAGTATGGCGTGGCAGTCAAGTGTGCCACCATCACCCCCAACGCTCAGCGCGTGGAGGAGTACCAGCTGCACCAGATGTGGAAGAGCCCCAACGGCACCATCCGCGCCATACTGGACGGCACCGTGTTCCGCGCGCCGATCATGATCGACAGCATCCAGCCGGTGGTCAAGAACTGGAAAAAGCCCATCACCATTGCCCGCCACGCCTACGGCGATGTGTATACAAGTGCACCGAGTTCCGCATTCCCGGTGCCGGCAAGGCGGAACTGGTGTTCACCGGCGCAGACGGCAGCCAGCAGCGTGCCACCGTCTTTGACTTTGAGTGTGCCGGTGTTCTGCAGGGCCAGTACAACAAGGATGATTCCATCCGCAGCTTTGCCCGCAGCTGCTTCAACTACGCACTGGATGTGAAGCAGGATCTGTGGTTCGGCGCAAAGGATACCATCTCCAAGAAGTACGACCACACCTTCAAGGACATCTTCCAGGAGGTGTACGACGCCGAATACAAGGCAAAAGTTTGAGGCCGCTGCCGGCATCACCTACTTCTACAGCCTCATCGATGACATCGTGGCCCGTGTCATCCGCAGCGAGGGCGGCTTTGTCTGGGGATGTCCAGCGAGACCTGCCCCGGTGCACTTGCCTGTCCGGGGTTTGCAAAGGTCATGGCAGAGCCGAAAGTCTCCCCGGCCAGACGGCTCACAGCGCCCAGCGTGCCCATGCTCATGGTGATGACCGGTGTTTCCGGGTGATGGTCTGCCATCTCAGCGGTGGCGGCCAGCAGCTCCAGCACATCGCTGCGGCACCGGGGCATTACGGCCAGCTTGGGCAGGTCGGCTCCGGCCTGCTGCATCTGCACCATGCGGGAAACAAGCTCTGCCCGGGGCGGAGTCTTGGCAAAATCGTGGCTGGAACACACCACTGTGACTCCGGCGGAATGTGCCTGCTCCACCAGCTTAGGCAGGTCTGCCCCGGCGGTGAAGAACTCGATGTCCAGCAGGTCGGCGCAGTCGGTGTCGAGGATCAGGCGCAGAAAGGCAAGATATTCGGGATGGGAGAGCGCCTGCTCGCCGCCCTCTGCCTTGGTACGGAAGGTCACCAGCAGAAGCTTGTCCCGCAGGGCGCCCGCAGTTTCTGTACGCAGCGGGCAATGGCAGCGGGGGACTGAAAGTCCTCGAACCAGTCTGCCCGCCATTCCACACAATCGGCTTGCAATGTTGAAAACTGCGCGGCCTTTTCCAGAATAGCAGCTTCGGCACGCTCCACGATGGGCAGAATGACCTTGGGGCGACCTTCCCCGATGCGGCAGCCGCGGATATCGACACAGGACATGGTACTTCTCCTTTATATAATAGGTATAGCTATATCATACAGGATGCTGGGATGACTTCATAATACGTTCTGCTCGCCGCCTTGTCAAGAAAAAAGACGGTTATTATAATAGGAGAAAAACAGGAGCATTTACCCCCCCACCACAAAGAAATTGGAAAAAAGATGTCAAAAGT